>OIWL01001351.1_pt1 | contig 26632 bp, 37 predicted proteins | sample 1587561 | NCBI WGS metagenome assembly OIWL01 (sample SAMEA3888903, study PRJEB22519) | human gut metagenome | biome: human gut; feature: human-associated habitat; material: faeces | place: Denmark | collected 2010 | reverse complement strand
AACGGTGTGGCTGAATTACGTACCGGAAACGGGAGGAAAAGCGTATGAAACTGTGTGATAGGTGCCGGGTATCCGGCTGCCTGCTGACCTACGGCGGGAAAGCCTGCCGGGAGGCCAGAAAGCAGGAGTGCCCGGACGTGGTGTTCACCCGTGCGGACAAGATCAGGGAGATGGACGACGAGGAGCTGGCCGTAGTCATTATGTGCCCGCACGACGGGGACGAGGACAGCTGTAAGGGGTCGCCGGATGCACAGACGTGCATCAAGTGCTGTCTGGAATGGCTCCGGGAACCGGCGGAGGTGCTGTGATGGACGAGAAAGTGATCTATTCATGCGTGGACCAAGAGCACAACACCTGGAACTGCCGGGGATGCGGGTACATCGAGACCTTCGAGGCGGACGGGCCGGTGGAAAACGGCTGGAACTTCTGCCCTGGCTGCGGCCATGAGATCGAGGTGGAAGCAGTCAGCCCGTGTCCCTTCGATAACGGGAACTGTATGTGCCAGTTTTGCGAGGCTCAGTGCAACAACGGTCTGAACTGCTCGGACTGCCGCTGCGAGGGAAAACCTGTGCACGACATCCACCTCTGCACGGGCTTCGTCGGAGACATCACCCAGTACATTCGGAACTGGATGCGCCATCACGGCGGGAAGGCTGATACCTGAGCGCGTGAGCGGCACATACCTATATAAATTAAAGGAGGACAAGCACATGAGCGAATTGACGCTGCGATTTGGGGAGGCCCGGCTGCACGTGGAGGGCGACGCCGATCTGGTGGCGCGCGAGCGAGCGGCGTTCCTGGAACACCTGGGCCGACTGGACCGCCAGAGCGAGAAGGCCGGTGAACTGCTGGCCGTGCTGCTCCGGGCCGGGCGCGCCCCCGAAAAGGCCGAGGAGCCTGTGAGCAAGAAGGCAGAGCCGGAGGAACCGGCGGAGGAAAAGAGTGCGACGCAGGACGACTTATGCAGGCTGCGGAGCATCCACGTCGGCTTCGCCAGCCCGTCCCAGTTGAAGCGGGCGAAGGCCGAGGGCAAGCTGGACCACCTGCTCGCCCAGCGCGACGAGATCGAGGTGCCGCTGGATACCGGCGGGACCGTCACCGTGGTCTGCTGCTACGTGTCGCCCACTTCGGCCCGCTTCGTCTTCAAAGACTGCTGGGACGAGGGCGTGATGAACGACGAGGCGACCAACAAGACCGGGTATTTCAAGAGCAAGGGCCGCAAGCACGTTTTGGAGGACATCTATCCGCACATCGCGGCGGAATGGCGGGAGATCATCGTACCCAGGACCTTCGTGGAGACCATCGAGGGCGAGCGGGTGGAGTATTCGGACCCGCTGTGGCTGCCTTCGGCGACGGACGTGTTCGGCACGCCGGACGGGGCCTGGTGGAACGACGGAGACGACGACTTCCAGCTCCCGGTCTTCGCACGTGAGCGCGACCGCGTGAAGGAGTGCGGCGACAAAGGAACGTATTTCTGGTGGCTCCGCTCCGTGCATGCGAGCGGCACGAACCTCTTCTGCGGTGTGGGCACGGGCGGGTCTGCGTACAGCGCCGACGCCTACGCTTCGATTGGCTTCGCGCCGGGCTTTGACATCTGATCGGAAATCGAAAAAATCTCCGGTGCGTAAGCGCCGGAGAGCAAAGGAGACAGCAATGGTCACATTCGATATTTGCAAAGGCAATCCGGGCGCGCTGACGTTCGTAATGCTGGCCTATGAGTACAATCCGTATCGCGCCGAGGCAGCGTTCCGGCGTATGCAGAACAACGGCATCACCGGGGACAAGTTGTATATGCTCTGGAATGACTGCTGCGACCGTGATGTGGAGCAGGCATTGGTCAACATGGAGTGCATGAGCATGGAGGAGATCGTGTCCCACATCAACTACGAAGGCGGACGGGGCATCCCCATTCCGAAGAAAGAAAATCTGTGGTGGCTCCGCTCGCCGTATCCGAGCCAGATGGGCGGTGAGCAGATCGACGAGATCGTCCGCATCACAAGAAATCCATATCTGTTCTAAAAAAACATTCTCCCCCGGCGCTCGCTGTGGGAAGCGAAAACCGGGGGAGAAATCTTCAAGATTTTGCTGTGCGTGGGGTCATTTCCTACTACATATTGTACCACAATGCACGGATAAAGTCAAGATAGCGGCCTCGACGCAAGATGCAGAGAGGCGCGCCGCAACGCCGCCGGGAGGCGGCGGACGGGCTTGTAATGGGTATTATCCTTCTTGCGAAAAGCATCGAGGAAGGACCAGGAGACGATGCAAAGGGGTACACGGATGATAAACAGGTCTTTCATACGGGAAAAGGTCGTTCACTGTGGCAAGAACTTCCTTTCACCGGAAATCTATCCGTACAGCGGACAACAGCAGCAGGCGGTCGGACGGAAGCGTGGGAAGAAAGTCAACGTCTCTGCGCCGAAGCAGAAGAACCTCAATGACCGGAGAGCCAAGCGCTATTTCATTCAGCTCGCCAACAGCAATTTCGGCGTGGGTGATCTGGTGGTCCATCTGACCTACGCCCCGGAGTTTCTGCCGGAGAGTGAGGAGGAGGCCGCGAAGATCGTCGCCAAGTATCTGCGCCGGGTAGCATACCTGCGGAAGAAGCGGGGCCTTCCCTCTCTCAAGTATCTGCTTGTGACACAGATCGGACGGAAGAAGGATGGGACCCACCGCATCCACCATCACATTCTGATGAACGGCGGACTGGACCGCGACGAGGTGGAAAACCTGTGGTGGGAGACCAAGGGCACAAAGGAGCGGGAGCCGGTCATGTACGGATGGGCAAACGCTGACCGCCTGAGACCGAACGCAAAGGGCATCGCCAGCATGGCCGGGTACATGGTCCAGGACAGTGCCGGGAAAAAGCACTGGACGCAATCGCAAAATCTGGAAAAGCCGTGGCACCGGGCACCGAATGACCGGAAGTACACGCGCCGCCAGTTGGACAAGATCGCCAAGCTGCCGGAGGACAGCGAGGAGTTCGTGCGTTTTTGGGAAAAGCAGTATCGCGGCTGGGAGCTGGTGGAGTGCGAGAAGTCATTCAACGAGCAAACAGGATGGTATTTCTACCTGACCATGCGGCGAGCGCATATAAAACAGAACGGAGGGCTGAAATGACAGGAGAAGAACAGTTCAAAGAGCTTTACCGGCGGTATATCCACCGGGAGGGCGCGGAGGAGCTTTTGGAATGGATGGAGCGGGAGACGGATTTTTTCACCGCGCCAGCCAGCACAAAGCATCACCTGGCCTACCCCGGCGGACTGGTGGAGCACAGCGTCAACGTGTTCCGGGAGCTGCGGAAGGTCGTGATCGACAACGAGCCGACGATGGAGGCCGTCGCCATCTGTGCGCTGCTCCATGACCTGTGCAAGGCGAATACATACGTGCGGGAGCATCACGCGGGACCGGGCGAGGTCTATTCCTACGTGAAAAAGGACCGCTTCCCCATGGGACACGGGGAAAAGTCTGTCTACCTGATCGCGCGGTTTATGAAGCTGGAAGACGAGGAGGCCCTGGCTATCCGCTGGCACATGGGCGCGTGGGACGACGCCGTGCGCGGCGGGAACCGTGGCCTGAACGAGGCAATGAAGCTGCACCGCATCGTGTACGAGCTGCACGCGGCGGATATGCGGGCCACGCATATCGTGGAGGCTGGTATGGCATGAAGGGACGACGCGGAGCGCTGGGCCAGTATCACGCCAGCATGAGCAACAACCGGGGCCATGACTTCGAGGAGGCCATCCGTCAGGCGTGCCTTCTGTACGCGAACCAGGGCCGGGCGAAGGTGGAGAAGACGCCGGAACCGTTCCGGGTGCTGGAAAAGCGGGAAGGCGGTATTTTCGTGGGCCGCTTCACCGCACACGCCCAGCCGGACTTTCAAGGCACGTTGGACGGCGGGCGCAGTATCATTTTCGAGGCGAAGTACACCACCACAGACGCCATGAAGCGGGACGTGCTGACGGAAACGCAGATGGAGACCTTGGAGCGGCACCACCGCTGCGGAGCGCTGGCGGCGGTGTGCGTGGGCATCCAGGACCGCTTTTTCTTCGTACCGTGGCCGGTGTGGCGGGACATGAATGAAGCCTTTGGGCACATGAGCGTTTCGGCGGCGGAGCTGGAAGACTTCCGCGTGCGCTTCACCGGGGCGGTCCTGTTCCTGGACTATGCACACAAGATCGGGGGCCGGTGGATAACCGGGGCCGACTGTGAAATCGAACGATGGAGAAGGAGTAAATAACATGAGCATTATGGAGATTATCTTTGCGAACTTCTGGACCTGGGCGGGCACGGTCGTCCTGGTGGCGACGCTGCTGGACGGCCTGGCGAACGTGATCGCGGCCATGCGGAAGCCAGAGCGCTCCGTGCGCCGGACCAGCTATTCCGACGGCACCAGCATCGTGCAGATCGACAACGCCACGGCGGCGGATGTGGACCGGGCCGTGCGCGCCATCAACGGAGCGGAGAGCGGGAGGACTGGCCGATGAAGCTGAAAAAGGTCGCGGCGCTGTGCGGCAGCGCAAATGCGTTCTGCCTGTTCGACCGTGTGGACGGCGACGGAGTTGTGACACAGTGGCTTGGGGACGGGTGCTGCGCCTTTCCCCTCCACGGTCTGCCGGTGCTGTCGGAACCGGAGCTTTACCGGATGTTCGACGTGTCGGAGAAGAAGCAAGACAAGATATATTTCAATCACAGTGCGCTGCCGGAGGGGCTGAACGTGGAGGACTGGTGCCGCTCTGAGGTCCGCGCGGAGGATATGGACGTGACGATCTCCTCCGGCGGGAAGGTGCTGATGCCGCTGCGCTTCCCCGGCGGGCTGCTGTTCATCCAGAGTAAATACCTTGGACCACTGGAAGACCAGATGGATTTTCTGGAACTCTACGTGCGCCGGTCGGACAGCGGCGGGCGCTATGTGGTGGCAAAGACGGGTATGCTGGTCGCGGGCGTGATCTTCCCGGTGCAGGCCGTGAACGAGGGATTTTGCGACAAGCTGGAAGAACTGGCGTCGCTGACGCGGCGGGAGCTGGACAGGCATTTGTCCGCGCCGCCGGTGGCTGAGGAGGAAGACAAGGACCAGGAGAACATCTTCGGAGGCAGCGATGGGGAAACGTAAGCGGCCCATGCCGTCCTTCTACGGAAAGAACATCGCCCAGCACGCCCAGCGGCGATTTTTGGACCGGTGGGAAGCAGAGCACCGGAAGAAAAGCGACCGTATCCTGATCGCGGATGAACTGGATAAAGCGCCGGACCGCACACAGGAGACCCGGCGGGAGGAATAAGCAACAGAAACGAGGCTGACAGATGCGCGAGAAAAATGTGAAAGAGATCGTCCGATATTACTACGAGACACCGGAGATGGTGCGCCTGCTCAAGACGGAGCAGCGGGAGCAGGAGAGCTTGTACGACACGTTGAAGGGCACCGGCGGCGACGGGATGCCCGGAGGCGGAGGCCCTGGGAAGCCGGTGGAGACCGCCGTGATACGGCTGGACGAGCGAGGCGTGTATGAGCGCCTGCAGGAGATACACGTGCGGCTACTGGTTTTGGAGGGCGACGCCGCTGCCGTGCGGGGCTGTTTGGATGGTCTTTCCGGTAAGTACAAAAGCATCCTTCAACTGCGGCACAAATGTCACCATAGCTGGGCGAATATCTCGGTACGCATGGGAGCGCCGGACAGCACCGTGCGGAGCTGGCACGACAAAGCTGTTTTGTGCCTGGGCGAAGCGCTGGACGAGGTGCCCATGGCGGAGGAGCTTTTGGAGCGTGCTTCACGCGCGCGTACATATTAAGCGCCGAAAAAATCGAGGGCTGGCGGGAGCTGCTTTTTCACCTGGCTTTTGGTGAGGGCGGCGGCCCGGCGGCCATGGGTCGAGCTGTTTCAATTTCCTGTGTTTTTCTGTCAGTGAAATCGCGTGCGCAAAGACTGTTTCCGGCGGGAACGAATGGCCCGTGGGAAAACAATTTGCGAATGGCATAAAAAGCACCCCGGCGGGCTGTTGGTCGCAGCCTGTCGGGGTGGCGTTCGTTTTATGGCGGTTTTTGTGATCAAGACCGCCGATTTTGTGATCATGGGCGGCTTATTTGTTATCAGCGGGAGGGTCAAGCGTGAGCGGCTGGCCCTCGCGGGTCATGCGCTCAGTGCAGGCTTGGAGCACATACGCCTGGATGCTCTGCCCGGTGGCCTTGGCGGCGGCGCGGATGGCATAGCCGACGGCCTTTTGTGGGCGAAGGCTGATGTAGTCGCATTTGGCGTTGTAGGCGTCATTGTTGCGGCGCTTGCTTTCACGTATGGGCACGGTCATTCCTCCTTTTCGTGGTAGTCCGTCAGGTCGATCATGTTGATCGTCGGCGGCGGGGGCGTGAGCTTGTAGAAATGGCCGTTTTCGTAGTGCTGGTCGGTCACGCCGTCGTACCAGCAAATATCACCGTGGAGCGCCTGCGCGGCCTCCATGCGGTTTTGCGCCTGCTGCTCGGTCAGGCCGTCGAAGGCGAGGCGCTGGCCGTCGGCGAACTGGGCCACGAGACGGTAGGCGGGGAAAATGTCGGCGTTTTGGTCCATGGGAGCCTCCTTTGGATTTGGGTGCATTATAACACGCTTGCGTGTATAAGTCTATGGGTTATTTTGCGTTGGAGCGGGCTTTGATGGCATCGCGGGCCGCGATCAGCAAGGCTAACTCCTGTCGGTTTTCTGTGCGCTGATGGTTTTGGACATAGTGCTCGGCGGTTTTGCACAGGGCCGCAAGGTTCATGCCTGGGCGGTCCGCTGCTTCCCGCAAGCAGGCCGCCAGGTGAAGAATGTGCTTGCGCTCGATCTCCTGCACGGGTTCGCTTTGATCGCCCGCGATATATGCGCGGGCCTGAGCATCGTTCAGTTTGACTTTCATAAGGTCCCCTTCTCCCCGTATGCCCGATAGGACAGGCGCATTTTGTTATCCGGCGTAGGTCAACTGTTCTTTCAGACGCTCGATCTCGTGCTGCCAGGCCGGGGCCATGGGGCTGTCGGGGAAACGATCAAGCGCTTCGTAAAGCTCGTCGAGGCGGGTGATGATGGCGTTCTCGCTGGGGATGTTCCATTCCATTTTGTGCTCCTTCTGCCCTCGTGACCTCCGGGGCGGGATTTGGTTTGTTATTCGGTAAGGCCCAGGGCGCGGCGGGCGGCGGCTTCGGCGTTGGGGGTAAGCTGGCGCTGCCATGCGCTGTACCGGGGGGACCAGCGGAAGCCGTTTTGTTTCAGCGCGGCGCGGGTGTCCTCGTCGGGCTTTTCGTCAAAGAGGATTTGGAGCCGGTCCGCTTCCAGGTTGCGGACGATCTCACCGCCGGGGAACTTTGCGCCGTCGGCGGGCTGCTCGGCCTGCTCCGCGCGCTTGTCCAGCTCGTCGAGGCGGGCCTGGACCCGCTTGATCTTGCCGCGAAGGCTGGTCAATTCGTAGTCAGGGACGGGAGACTTTACCCATGGGCAGCGTTCCTTCGTGTCGGCAAAGCTGGCGGTGAGCTTGGCGGCGGCCTCGGCGCTCATGCCGGGGAAGCCGTCGAAGGATTTGTGCTTGCGGTAGTAGGCGTTCAGGGCCTTGCTTTCGTCGAGCTTGTTTTGGAGCTTTTGGAGCTGGTCGGCGAGCATTTCGCGGGCGTGAGGGTCGGCCAGATCGACCGGGCCGGAGCCGACGGCCTCAATCTTGTTCAAGATGGCCTTGATCTCGTCGTACTCGTTCCAGAGGGTGCCTTCATGGGACATCTGCTTTTCGTGCTTGCGCATATTGTAGCCGCTCGCGCCGGAAATGAACTGGCTGGGATAGCTGGCCTGGTTGCGGTTGTAGTCGTTGGTCCACTCGGCAAGGCGGCGGGCGTAGCGGTCGAGAAGCGCGTCGAGCTTGTCGTGGTAGAAGGGACTGACGCGGGCCTTTTTGGCCTCCACCAGGGCGGCGGCCTTGTCCACGGCGCGCCGGTATTCCGCCGTGGCGCTGCCGGGCTTGTAGTCGCTCATGTGGACGCAGTAGTGAGCGTTGCGGGCCGTCTCCTCGTTGATCTCGTAGTAGCGGGCGGCGGGCGCGGGCGCTTCGGCGGTCTGCGGGCCGATCATGCTTGTTTGTTCGTACATTTTGTGTACCTCCGTTTTGTGTTTTGGGGTTTCGCTTATGGGGTCGGGTCGCTTTGTTGTCCGGTGCGGCCCGCGAAGGTGTCCGGCGGCGGGGTCAGATCGTGCCCCATGGGGCGGCGTTGTAGTCGGCGGTGTTGGAAACGAGGAAATGTGTGTAGACGCGGGAGAAGTCGATCAGGGCCAGGAGCAGCGGGTCTTTTCTGGTGGCGTCCTCGCTGGCTTGGTATATCTCGCAGTCGATTAGCTTGGCGAGCTTGTAGTGCCAGGGCAACAGCTTTTCGTGCTGGTCCTCGCGCTCCCGCTCCTGTACCAGCGGCGGAACGCTGGGCATCTCCGGCGGCGTGGTGTCGGCATCGGTTTTGTAGCGCCCGGCATAGGCGCGGCTGTTCAGGTCGTACAGGCGGCGGAAGATCAGGCTGGAGCAGTAGAAGCCGTAGCGGTCGCGGCAGTCGCTCAGGGCTTTGTAAAGGCTGTCGGGAGCGTCGAAGCCGAAGCGGTTGAAGCCGCTGTTGAGGATGTATTCCAGGGCGTTCGCGGTGGCGGCGTGGGCCTGGTCGGACATGATGAAGCAAGACATTTTGTGTACCTCCGTTTTGTGGTTTTGGGTTTTGGGTCACAGCTTGAGAAGGCGGCGGGCCGCGTCCTCGTCGATGAAGTTTGTCCAGCCATTTTCGTGCAGCTCCTCGGCTGCCTCGTGAAGCGTGATCTTGCCGGATAAAACATCATCGCGCAGGCTGTCAAGAATGTTCTTGATGGGAAGCATGGTGTCGGCTCCTTTCGGTTTTGGTTTTGGGTTTACCCATGAGCGCCCGCCCCGGCGGGGGCGGCTGGACTTGCACCAGCGGCGGCGGGGTGCCGTCGGCCTTGCGGGTTTTGGGTCAGGCGACGCGGAAATAATAGGCGTTCTTTTTGCCACTCCACTTGCCACCGGCGGCCTCGATCTCTTTTTCGTGGGGCTTTGTGTCTCCGGCGAGCCAGACCACCGGCGCGGCGGTCGTTGCGCCCTTGATGGTGGCGGTCAGGCCGCCAACCTCGGCCCAGCGGGCCGCGATGATCTCGGCGGCGGTTTTGGGTTCGGGCTTCTGCTCGGCGGGCTGTTCCGCCTTGGTTTCGTGCAGCTCGGCCAGCTTGTTTTTCAGCTCGTCGATCTCGTTGGCTGCCCGGTACAGATCGCCGCGCAGGGCGGCGGCTTCTTCCTGGGCCTGGGCCAGTTCGGCGCGGAGCTTGTCGGCCTCGCCGGTTTTGGTGTTGTCCTCGGCGGCCTCGGTGAAAAATGCCTTGATGGCGCGGGCCGCGTTCGGCTCGGCCCTAATGGGCATGACCACGGCGAACGGCTCGTCATTGACATAGGCGACGGCGGCGGAGATCGCGGACGTGGTGCGGAGCTGGGCGGCGGGGTGAAGCGCGTCAATGAACTTTGTGTCATAGATCGCGGCGAAATCGGCGGCGGCGTTGTAGTAGCAGGCGGCGGGGGCCTTCTTCGCCTGGACCGTGAACGGGGCGCGGGCCAGCGGCTCGGCGTCGGCGGTGTCGCGGACGGTATCGGCGAACAGCTTGACCAGATCGAGCTTGTGCGCCTCGTCCTCGTGCTTGCCGTCCTTGTCGAACGTCCACGCGCCCGGCTCGCAGCAGGTCAACGGCTGGACCGTGGCGGCGTACTCCGGCGCGTTCATGGTGCAGAGAAGAAAACCGTTGCAAACGTAGATCGTGCCGTCCTCGGAGACCTGGCACAAGATACGCTCGGAGCCTTTCAGGGCCTTCGCGGTGTTGGTGGTGTAGCGTCCGGTAAACTTTTTCATGGGGTGTTCCTCCTGTTGTGTTGTTTTGGGGTTTGCTGTATGGGGCTGGGTTGCTTTGTGCGGTGCAGCCCTGCTAAAGTGTCCGCTTGTGCTGGGTCAACGCTTGGACTTCTCGACCTGCAAGGCGTGGAAAAGATGGGCTTTCGTCATGTAGAAATGCGGGTCGGTTTCGGGGGTGTCCTGGCCTGCCGCCTCGGCGGCCTCGCGGGCGGCCTTGCCGGGCTTGTCGGTGTACTTCCAGAGCTGGCAGGTGAGCGCGGCGTGCTGGCCCTTCTTCACGCTGTACCCCATGCGCTTCCACTCGGCGAAGGTGTGGAACGTGTCGGCGGCCAGCATGGCGGAGAAGATGTTCTCGGCGCTCTCGGCGCTGCCCTCGTCAACGGTGATAGTGACGGCGGCGCGGCGGGCGGCGATCTGCTCGGCGGTGTAGGTGGCCTGCACCAGCTCGGCGAGCTGGGCGGGGGTGAAGGTGTTGCGGACGGTCTCGAAGATGATCTCGTTGTTAGTCATGGCGTTTTTCCTTTCCGGCCTGTTCGGCCTTTACACGGTGTCGTGTTGTTTGCTGTGACTCGAATGTAACACGGTGCCGTGTATTTGTCAAGCGGTTTTTTTCGGCGGCTGGGTGTTCCCCCTACGGGGGAAATTTTTTTCAGCGGCCCCGGCGGCGTTGCTTTTTCCGTGCGGGTGTGCTATGCTTTACCCGTGGACGGACGGCGGCGAACTCGCCGCCCGTGCCGGATTGTTAAGCGTCGGGGGATGTCGTGGAGGACTGGCCCCCGGCGCTTTACTTGTTCACCAAGTCACGGAGCCGCTGGCGGAACTCCTCGATGGTCTTGCACTCGTCAGCGAGTATCAAGAGCCGGAGCCGTTCGGCCTCCTGGGCCTGCTGTACAAGCAATTCGCCTGTGTTCGGCGTGGTCATGTTCACCTCCCCTTTCTGGTCGCCGCTGGCGGCGGTTCGCTGGGCGGTGGCCGCTGGGCCGTCCGCTTGCCCCGGATGATAGCGGCGATTTTTTGCGCCGTCAATAGGCCGAAATCCCTTCCCACGGCCCCCCTTTAGGGGGCCTGGGAATTATTTTTGCACAAAAATCCGTGGCGGTTTTCTGTGCAGATTGCACAGGCTGGGGGACTATAGGGGGCATATTAGCATAGCTTACCAGGAGACGAGACCGGGCGCGGTAAATACCCTCGGCGGCGGGCCGTGGCCGTTTTCGGCGGGCCGTCCGGCGATGGCGGAGCCGGGGCGCGGCGGAACGATGGGCAGGCCCTCGCCGGAGCTGGGGCCAGCCGTGGAGGCGGGGGCCGTGCGCGCCTGCCGGGTAGCTGACCGGCGGCGGAGCATACCGGACCGGCGCAGGCCAGAGCCGCCAGCCGATAAACAGCGCCAGCACCAACGCCAGCGAGCCAAGCAAACGCGCCCGCCCACCCATGCGCAAGGCAGGAAGCAGACCGCCAGCACCGCCAGCCAGGCAGAGGCCAGGCACCGCCCCGCCAGCGCCGCCAGCACCAGCAGAGCGCCAGCCAAGCAAACACGCCCACCCGCGAAGATACCAAACGCGCGAGACTTCTCCTCACCGCCATTGATAGCAATACACCCCCTCCTATACCCTCCCCCGGCCCGGCGGCGGGTCCTCCCGGCGCAGACGAGGACCTTTGCGGGTTCGAGAGCGCAAAAATTGATTAGGTGCGATGCATTTTTTTCATTTCCGGCGGGTCCGGGCGAAAAAATGGAGGGGGGTCAAAAAATATGGAACGCGCACGCGGGCGGGGGCGCGCGAGGGAAAAGGAACGCGGGCGGGCGTGAGATCGGGACGGGTATCATTTTCGCGGCGTCACGAAAATGGTGGAAGGAGCTGGCGCGGCGGAAGCTGCTGGGGCGCACGGATGGACCGCACGCGGGCGGGGGCGTTACGCCGGGGTGGTGATCTGGTACGCGGAGGGGCGTTTTGTTCCGGCGGGTTGGGCTTTTGGTACGCCTGGGAAAAATATTTTTCGGAGTTAGCAACTTTCGCAGGTTTTCCGTGTTACATTGATATTGTGCAGTAATGGCTCATGGAGAAATCCATGGGCCTTTTTCATTGGCGGGGGCCGCTGTGGTCGTGGAAAACCAGGCGGGTTTCGCATCCTTTACCGCTGAAAGGGTCAGGGTTCAAGTCCCCTCTGGCCGCAGGCGGCACCGAATGGAAAACGTCCTGCTGCCGCCGAAGGTCTGCGCTCATGCGCAGAAGTATCCGCTGCGCGGCGGAGGTAGGCGGAGCGGGACACGCTGCATACCGGGACGGGAGGAGCTGCGAGGCAGCCCGCCCCGGTCCCGGAACTATTACAGGGACGCGGAGGCGAAAGGATACCGGATAGACAGGGGTGAGAGCAAATGCCGAAGCGGAGTGAGAAACGGGACGCCGCAAAGGCTGAATACCTCGCCCGGAAAGGCCGGGGCGAACTGGTAGACCTCCGGGAACTTGCGGAGGGCCTGGGCGTCAACTATCAGACCTTGCGCAACTGGAAGTCAGCGGATGAATGGGAAAAGGCGGAGCCGAAGAAGAAACGCGGCCAGCCTGGGACCCGGAACAGCGCCGGACATAAAAACGCCGCCGGGAGCCACAAGGGCGCACCGGCGGGCAATCACAACGCAGAGAAGGATGGGGCTTACAGCACCATCTTTTTTGATACGCTGAGCGAAGCCGAGCGGGAGCTGGTGATGAATACGCCGGTGGGGAGCCGGGCGGCGCTGGAACACGAGATGCAGATACTCAAGTTCCGAGAGCACCGGATACTCACCAAGATCATCGAATATGAGCAGGCCCCGGAGGACGAGCTGTATTTGAACAGCGTGCTGGATATGCGCCAGCCTGCGGGCCGGGGCGACAAGAAGATAGACGGTGCCAGACAGCAGATGGGAATGTACAGCAAGGACAGCGCCTTTGCACGGGTGCTGAAATTGCAGGATGCCCTCTACAAGGTGCAGGGCCGCATCGCAAAGATCGCGGACAGCCTGCGGGCTTTGGAGGAGAACGAGAAGCGCCTGGAACTGGAAAAGAAGCGGCTGGAAATCCTGCGTATGCGGGCGACGGGCGTGGTGGAGACACCGGACCCGGAGACCGGCGAGGACGCGGCGGAGCTTTGGCCGGATGGAACGGAGGATGCAGATGGACCCGAAACGGTTTGAAAACACATACACCTATCACGCGCCGAAGGGCGACCAGACGGCGCGCTATGAAAAGCTGAGGGCCAAGGCGCGGGAGCTGGCGGAGCTGATCGAGGCGTGCTGCCCGGACAGCCGGGAAAAGAGCCTGGCGCACACGAAGGTGGAGGAAGCGACTATGTGGGCCAACGCCGCCATCGCAAGAAACGAGTGACGCCATGCGCCTGTACACGAGCAAGGTGATCGCCGACTGGCTGGGCCTGACGGAGCGGCGGGTGCGCCAGCTCCGGGACGAGGGCATCATCGAGGAGCAGGCACCTGGCCTCTATGACCTGCGCGCCACTACGCGGCGGTACATCTCCTACCTGCGGAGCGGGAGCCTTGCCGACGAGCGGGCGGGCTTGACCCGCGCCAAGCGGGAGGCGGCGGAGATGGAAAACGCGCTGCGGCGCGGTGAGCTGCACCGGACGGAGGAAATCGAGACCGGCATCAAGACGATGCTTTTGAACATTCGCGGGCGGTTCCTCTCTCTGCCCGCGAAGCTGTCCCCGGCTCTGGCGGCCATGGGCGGAGACCAGGCCAGCATCTTCGACGAGCTGAAACACGCCATTGACGAGACGCTTGAGGAGCTGCGGGACTTCAACGTGGCCTTTGCACAAGAGGAGGACGGGGATGGAGAAAAAGAAGAATAAGGACCCATGCGCGGGCTGCGTGTGGAAGCTGTGGACAGGCACGAGCGAGAAGGTGCTGTGCTCCCTCCCTGTATGCAAGCGCGCCGAGTATGAGCGGATGCTGCGGGGCGAGAAGGAGCCGGACCATGAAGAAAAAGCGCCGGACGATTGAGCTTGCCCCGCAGACGGCGGAGATGTTCGCCCGGTGTGTGGCGGTGCTGAAACCGCCGCCTGAGCTGACGCTATCCCAGTGGGCGGACACCTACCGGATGCTGAGTGCGGAGAACAGCGCCACGCCGGGCCGGTGGCACACGGACAACGCGCCGTACCAGCGGGAGATCATGGACGCCATCGGCGACCAGCACGTGCGCAAGGTCGTGGTCATGTCTGCCGCACAGATCGGCAAGACGGCCATGCTGATGAATATGCTAGGCTACTATATGCACTACTACCCCGCGCCTGTGCTGGTAATGCAGCCGACCCTCGAAATGGGCCAGACGTTCAGCAAGGACTTCCTGGCTCCCATGATACGGGATACGCCGGTGCTGCGGGTGCTGGTAGACACAAAGAGCCGCTATTCCGGCAACACGATCTTGAAGAAGAACTTTCCGGGCGGCCACGTGACGATCATCGGCGCGAACAGCCCGGCGAGCCTTGCCAGCCGACCAATCAAGGTGCTGCTGTGCGACGAGGTGGACCGCTACCCGGCCAGCGCCGGAACAGAGGGCGACCCGCTGCTCCTGGCGCAGAAGCGCCAAACGACCTTTTGGGACAAGAAGACCGTTATCGTATCGACACCGACCATCAAGGGAAGCAGCCGCATCGAGACGGAGTTCCAGGAGACGACGCGAGAGGAATGGAACGTACCGTGCCCGAAGTGCGGGCATTATCAGCCCCTTCGTTGGGCCAACATCGTATTCGACCGGCACGACCTGAAAAAGGGCGTGCGCCACAAGTGCGAGCGCTGCGGGCGCGAAAGCAGTGAATACGCCTGGAAGGCCCAGGAGATCAAGGGGCATTTCGTGGCGGCAAATCCGGGCGCGGCGGCGCGGGGTTTCCACCTGAACACGCTGGCCTCCACCTTCTGCGGGTGGCAGGAGGTCGTGGAGAAGTTCTTGCTTGCCAAGGAGATGCTGGACCAAGGCGACCCGGAGAAGATGAAAACGTGGGTGAACACAGAGCTGGGAGAGACCTGGGAGGAGCCGGGCGAGCGGCTGGAAGACACCGAACTGGTGAACCGCCGCGAGGTATACGACGCCCAGGTGCCGGAGGATGTGCTGGTGCTGACGGCAGGCGTGGACGTTCAGGACGACCGCTTCGAGGTGGAAGTCGTGGGCTGGGGCGTCGGCAAGGAGAGCTGGGGCATCCGCTACCAGAAGATATACGGCGATATGCTCAAGGAACAGGTGTGGCGCGATCTGGACGCCTTCCTGACGGCGACGTTCAGCAAGAAGGACGGGACGCAGCTCCCTATCCTCTGCACCTGCATCGACAGCGGCGGCCACCACACCGATCAGGTCTACCGCTTCACCAAGGAGCGCTACGAGCGGCGCATCTTTGCCATCAAGGGCAAGGGCGGCCAGGAGGTGCCGTACATCCGCAACCCGTCCACGAACAACCGCGTGAAGACACCGCTGTTTGTTTTGGGCGTAGACGCGGGCAAGGCGCTGGTGTATGAGCGCCTCACGCACGAGCCGCCGGAGCGGAAGGGGCCGAACTACTGCCACTTCCCGCTGAACGAGGAGGCCGGATACGACGAGCAATACTTCCGGGGCCTGACCAGCGAGAAGGCCGTGGTGCGGTTCCGCAAGGGGCGGAGCGTGACGGTGTGGGAGATCAAGGACGCGAGCTACAAGCGAAACGAGCCGCTTGACCTGCGCAACTACGCCACCGCTGCCTTAGAGATCGCAAACCCGGTGCTGAAAGGACCGGAGGAGACGGAGACAGAGCGGCGGCAGAGGGCAACCGGAAGACGCCGCCTGAGTGGAGGTATTTAACATGGCAGTTTTCAGCAAGGAGCTGTGCTCCAAGAAACTGAATACATGGCTGGCGGCGGAGGAAGCCGTGGCGACCGGCCAGAGCTATCAGATCGGGACCCGTATGCTGACGAGAGCCGACCTGAAACAAATCCGGGCGCAAATGGAATACTGGGCGGCGAAGCTGGCAGAGGCCGAAGCCGCTGAGACGACCGGCGGCAGAAACCGCCTGTACCATTTCGTACCCCGTGATGTGTGAGGAGGGCGGCCATGGCAAGGAACTTTATTGACCGCTGCTTCGAGGCCGTGGCCCCGGTCCATGCGGTGCGCAGGAGCGCCGCGCGGACGGCGCTGCAATTTCTGAACAGCGGATACGGCAACTACGGCGCGAACCTGACAAAAAAGAGTATGCGCGGATGGGAATACCACGGCGGCAGCTCCAAGGAGGACATCGAGGACAACATCGACGTGCTGCGCCAGAGGAGCCGCGACGCCTACATGGGCGTGCCGGTGGCGGCCTCGGCCCTGAAAACGCTGCGCACGAACGTGGTGGCGGGCGGCCTGATGCCTGCGCCGCAGATCGACGGCGCGTTTTTGGGCCTGTCGGCAGAGCAGACGGAGGAGCTGCAGGAGAAGATCATCCGGGAGTTCTCCTTGTGGGCGGACACGCCGGAGTGCGACATGGACGGGCTGGGCAATTTCTACAAGCTGCAACAGCTTGCCTACCTGGGCTACCTGATGAATGGCGACGCATTCGCGGCGTTGCCTATGTGCGAGCAGGTCGGCCAGCCCTACGGCCTGCGTGTGCGCGTGATGGAGGCGGACCGTATTTGCAGCCCGGACGGCTACGACCGGCTGGCTCCGTGCACGGTGCGAGGCTATGAGGTCCACAACATCGTACAGGGCGTGGAGACCAATGCGGAGGGCCGCGTGGTGGCCTACTGGGTGTGCAACCGGCATCCCCTTTCCGACACATCCATGCTGGGCAGCGGCCTGGAATGGACGCGCGTGGAGGCGCGCGGCGAGCTGACCGGACGGCGGAACATCGTCCATGTGATCACACGGGAGCGAGCGGGCCAGCTACGCGGCGTGCCTGTTCTGGCACCGGTGCTGGAAGCACTCAAGCAGTTGGGACGGTACACGGAGGCGGAGATCAACGCGGCGGTCATTTCCGCCATGTTCACGGTGTTCGTGCAGCCCGCCACGGCGACGGATGATCGCCCGTTCGGCGAGATGCTGCCGGAGAATATGCTGATCGACGCAGAGGACCAGGGCAGTGTGGAGCTGGGCAACGGCGCTATCGTGGGATTGAACCCCGGCGAAACCGTATCCTTCGCGGACCCGAAGCACCCAAACGCCGGATACGACAAGTTCACGGAGGCCATGATCAAGCAGATCGGCGCGGCGCTGGAAATCCCGCCGGAGGTCATTTCCAAGCAGTTCTCCACCAGCTACAGCGCGGCGCGCGGTGCCCTGAATGAGTTCTGGCGCTCCTGCGATGTGCAGCGCGACGACTTTGTGGACAGTTTTTGTCAGCCAATCTATGAGGAGTGGCTGGCGGAGGCCGTGGCGCGGAACCGCATCAAGGCTCCGGGCTTCTTCCAGGACCCGGCCATCCGCAAGGCTTATAGCGGGTGCGCGTGGCCCGGCCCGGCCAGAACGAGCCTGAACCCTGTGCAGGAGATCAGCGCGGCGACGAAGCGCGTGGAGGCCGGTTTCTCCACCGCGCAGGAGGAGACCGCGCAAATGACCGGCGGAAATTATAACCGCAACATCCGCCAGAGAGTGGCGGAGGCCAAGAGAAAGCGGGAGGTGGACGAGATCGTGGACCCGTCCAGCGCCGCGAGCGAAGGAGGAAATGGAAATGCCTAAACCGTTTTGGAAGTTTCAGAATGTGGCCGGAGGCAGAGCGGAGCTGCTGCTGTATGGTGACATTTCAGACAGTACGTGGTGGGGCGACGAGGTAACGCCCAAGCAGTTCGCGGAGGACCTGGACAAGCTGGGAGCCGTGAGCGAGATCACGGTGCGCATCAACAGCGGCGGCGGAGACGTTTTTGCCGCGCAGACCATCGGCAATCTGCTCGAACAGCACCCTGCGAACGTGGTGGCCCGCATCGACGGGCTGTGCGCCAGTTCCGCGACCATCGTGGCCTGCCACTGTGACCGCGTTGTGGCGGCCAACGACAGCACCTACATGGTCCACCCGGTCCGGCTGGGCCTGCTGGGCTACTACGACGCCACGACCATGCAGCAGTATTTGAACGCGCTGGACACCATCAAGGAGAACATCATCAGCCTGTACGCGAAGAAGACGGGCCGGGACAAGGAAGAAGTGACCGGCTGGATGGACGCGACGAGCTGGTGGACCGGCCAGGAGGCCAAGGACAACGGCTTTGTGGACGAGCTTGTGGAGGATGTGGAAACGCCGGTGGTGGAAAACCGCGACGGCGTTTTGTTCGTGAACAGCGTGAATATGCACCTGCCTTTCGACAAGGCACCAACCTTCATGCAGAACAGTTTGGCAGCACCCACCGCCGCCGGACGTTTTGTAAATAAACCCGGAGCCATGAAACCGGGAGTACAACACGAGGAGGTACAGAACATGGAAATCAAGACTGCGGACGACCTGCGCCAGGCTTATCCTGCGCTGGTTGACCAAATCGAGCAGGCGGCGGCTGATCGTGCGACCAACGAGGAGCGCGAGCGCATCCGCGACATCGAGGAGATGGCCCTGCCGGGCAGCGAGGAGATCACCGCCGAGGCGAAGTTCACCAAGCCCGTCAGCGCCAGCGACTACGCCAAGGCCGCCATGAAGCGCGCCAAGGAGCAGGGCAACGAGTATCTGAACAACGCGAAGACCGACGCCAAGAACAGCGGCGCGGGCACTGTGGAGAACACGCCCCCTGCCGGTAAGACGGACGAGTTCCTGGACGCCATCAAGAGCGTGGGCCAGAACGCGCAGAAGAAGTAAGGGAGGGCAAAAGCATGAGCATGGATTTGGCAAGAAAGACTTTTTCCTGCGAGCCTGAGTATTTCATCGCAGGCACCAACATCCGCATCGCCACGGCGGTGAAGGAAGCGGGCGCTGACCTGAGCGCCCATACCCCCGTCCTTCTGGCGGAGGGCAAGGTCATTCCCGTGGCTGAGGCTGCGAAGCTGACCGGCCTGTACGGCGTGACCGCCGAAGCCGCCAAGAGCGGCGAGGACGCCATCATCTACCTTTCCGGCGAGTTCTTCGCTGATGCGCTGGTCCTGCCTGCGGGCATGACTGCCGCTGATGTGGAGGTCCCGCTGCGCAACCTCGGCATCTACTTGAAGTAAGGAGGAAACAGAGATATGCCTAACGAAGTGAATATCTATACCCCCCGCTATCTGGCGGAGGTCGTGAGACAGGCACCGCCTATCCACACTTATTTCCGCGACACCTTTTTCACCAACATCAAGACCTTCTCCACCGAGCGCGTGGACATTGACCTGGTGAAGGGCGACCGCCGCATGGCCGCCTTCGTACATCCCCGCGTCGGCGGGCAGGTGCTCAAGGCCAACGGCTTTAGCACCGAGAGCTACAAGCCGCCCCTGATCAACCCCTACGACGTGACCACGGCAGACCAGCACATGACCCGCCTGCCCGGCGAGGACCTGTACAGCGGCATGACCCCGGCCCAGCGCGCGGCCCGCAAGCTGATGGACGAGTACAACCGCCTGAACGACGCAACCACGCGCCGCGAGGAGTGGATGTGCGTGCAGGCCATCGTCACCGGCCAAATCCCCATCGTCGGCCCCGGCGTGAACGAGGTGATCGACTTCGGCTTCACCAACAAGATCAAGCTGGACGGCACGAAGCAGTGGGGCAAGACTGCTGCCAAGCCAATCGAGGACCTGGAAGACTGGACCGAGAAGGTGCTGACCGGCGGCTTCACCAACGTGGACCGCGTGATCATGGGCAAGGCTGCTCTGCGCGCCTTCATCAACGACGAGAAGGTGCAGAAGCTCCTTGACAACCGCCGCATCAACATCGGCGGCTACGACCCCCGCGACCTGCCTAACGGCGTGAAGTATTACGGCCATCTGACCAGCCCGAACATCGACCTGTATACCTACGGCGAGGTGTATCTGGACGACTGGACCGACCCTGAGACCCCGGCTGTGAAGCCCCTGGTCCCGGAGAACGTGGTCATTCTGATCTCCGGCCAGTCGAACTTCATGCTGGCCTACGGCGCGTGCACCTACATCGAGGACAGCACGCAGCAGTGGGTGACGGCGGAGACCAGCCGCCTGCTGCGCAGCTATGTGGAGCATCACCCCGACCGCCGCATGGTGGAGCTGCAGGCCCATCCGCTGCCTATCCCCGACAAGGTGGATAGCTGGCTGGTGGCCGAAGTGTGCTGAGATGGCACTGTTCGAGCTGAAACAGGACTATGGGAATGAGGTGGAGGGGCTGCCCCCTCCGCCTACGTTCAAGGACTGCGCGGCGGCGGACATCGACACCGTGTTCTTCAACGGCAACGAGCACGCCGACCGGCACATCATCGACGGCAAGGACGTTCTTGTGGTGATCGTGGAAGGCGGCACGCGGGAGCATAATTCACACTGGGAGGCGGGAGCCAAGCAGAACTTCGACACCGGACTGTACAAGGCGCACACCATCCTGTACATCCGCACGGAGGACTACGGGCCGAAGCCGAAGGTGGGAAAGCCGCTGGTGATGGACGCCGGGACGGACCATAAGCGCACCTTCGACATTATGAAATGCGAGGAGGAGTGCGGAGTCTTCCGCATGACGTTACAGAGGACGAGACAATGAGCAACGTGCGATATAACGCGGGGACCATGACCATCGAGATCGATGGTCTGGACGATGTGAGCGCGGTGCTGGGCGACCTGCGGAAGAAGACCCCGGCGGTGGCGAAGGTCGCCATCAACGCCACGGCCCGGCAGGCCCGCAAGCTGATGATCGCGGAGGCGAAGGCCCGGTACGCGGTGAACAGCGCGGGCAAGCGGCACCTGAGCGACTTGGTGCAGCGCAAGAAGGCCAGCAACAGCAGCCTGAGCGCGGAGCTGCGCATAGCAAGCTACCGCAACGACCTGGGCTATTTTCAGACCAGGCCGAACCGCCCCTTCATGGGGCATGACGTGGCGCAGGCCCCGGAGTATTTCACGGCCCGCGTGCTGAAAACCTCCCCCATGAAGGCGCTGACCGGCAAGGGCCGGTTAAGCAAGGGCTTCCTGGTGGAGTTCAAGAGCGGGCACGTGGGCATGGTGCAGCGCATCGTGGGCACGGGGCGCTTCCACTACACCGTGCGCAGCGGCGCACCGAGCACCAGCGACAAGATGCAGACCATGGGCAGCCCCAGCGCGGCGGCGATGCACTCGACCATCTGGCCGGAAGTGGAGCCGGAGGTGGAGCTGTTCCTGGCGGCAAAGCTGACCGAGCGGGCCGAGCAGGTCTTAGCACGGGCAAAGAGAAAGGCGTGAGGGTATGAAAGAAACGATGAAAGTGGGCATCGGCCAAACGCCGCAACTCTGCCAGGATGCATTGATCGAGATGCTGCGCGAGCTGTTCGCCGGGAAGAAGTACAACGGCCAGGAGGGGCGGAAGCCGCTTGCGATCTTCAAGCAGGACCTTCCCATCACGGAGGAGAACGACGAGGACGCCGACACCGACGTGGCGCACGCGCCCTACATCGTGGTACGCATGACCGGCGGAGAGATCGCGGACGATAAAAGCCCGCAGACGGTGGAGTTCAGCCTGATCATCTGCGCCTATGACACAGGTATCGAGCGGGCGGGCTTTCAGGATGTTGCCAACATCAAGGAGGACATCGTGCAGAGAGCGTGCACCGCGCCGTACTTCGGCGGAGCCTTCACCATCCTAAAGCCTATCGCCTGGGCCTTGCAGCAGGACGACACAGCCCCGTATTACTACGGAGCTGTGACCATGAACTGTACAGCTCCGGCCATGACCCAAGACACCGAATTGGAGGGACTGCTATGAGCAAGAAAACAGAACCCCGCGCGGCGGATATGGCCGCGCCTATGAGCGAAGCCGCTGCGGCGGCGGAGGTCAAGACTGCCGTTCCTATGGAGCGGGAAGCAAAGACCGGCCCCGTCGTCTACTGCGGCCCCAGCGTGCGCGGCGTCGCCAGACAGTACACCGTGTACGCGGGCACCATTCCTGCCGCGCTGGCAGACTTCATTCAGGCCCACCCGGCGGCCAAGGGGCTGCTGGTGAGCGTGGGCCGTTTCGCCCAGGTGAGAAGCAACCTGGGCCGGAGCGGGACGGCGGAGGCTATCCTGTTCCAGAAAATCAAATCCGAATTGTAAGAAGGAGGAAAGAACGTATGTATCGACATGGCATTTACGTCAGCGAGCAGGAAACCAGCATGATCGCTCCGCTGAACGGAACAGCCGGTTTGCAGGTCGTGATCGGGACTGCCCCGGTGCACCTGCTGGCGGACCCGGCTGCGGCCATCAATAAGCCTCTGCTGGTATACAGCAAGGCGGAAGCCATCGCTGCCGTTGGGTACAGCGACGACTTTGCGAGTTTCACCCTCTGCGAAGCGATCTCCGCTTCGTTCGCGGTGGTGAACGTGGCCCCCCTGGTGCTGATCAATGTGCTGGACCCGGCCAAGCACTCCGCCGAGATGGAGGAGAAGACCGTGCAGATCAACAGCGGCATGGCCGTTGTGGAGGAGACGGGCGTGCTCCTGAGCACTCTGGTGGTGAAAAACGGCGAGGAGACGCTGACCGCCGAGGAGGATTACACCGCCGTTTATAACGCCGACGGCACCGTGAGCATCGTCCTGATCGAGGGCGGCAAGGCCGACGGCGCGACCAACCTGACCGTTTCCGGCAAGAAGGTGGACGCCAGCAAAGTGACCGCTGCCGACATCGTGGGCGGCGTGGACGCGGCCACCGGCGCGGAGACCGGCCTGGAAGTCGTGCGCCAGGTCTACCCCAAGCTGGGCATGACCCCCGGCATCCTGACGGCTCCCCGTTTCAGTACCAACGCCACCGTGAGCGCGGCCCTGCAGGCGAAGACGAAGGAGATCAACGGCGTATTCAAGTGCGTGTGCATCGCGGACGTGGACAGCGGCGCGGACGGCGCGCGCAAGTACGCGGACGTGAAGGAGCAGAAGGAGCGCCAGGCTTTGACCGACCCGAACGCTTACGGCGTGTGGGGCTACGGCAAGGTGGGCGACGTGATGTACAGCGGCTCTGCCCTGGCCTCTGCCCTGACCGCCTACACCGACGCGGCCAGCGACGACATCCCCAGCAACCCCAGCAACAAGACCATCGCCATCAGCGCCATGTGCCTTGCCGACGGCACCGAGGTCCTGCTGGACCAGGACCAGGCCAACGTAGTCAACAGCTACGGCGTGGCGACCTGGCTGAACATGAACGGCTTCCGCCTGTGGGGCAACCGCACCTGCGCCTACCCCGGCAACACGGACCCGAAGGACAGCTTTTTCTCCTGCCGCCGCTACATGAGCTGGCGCGCCAACAGCTTCATTCTGACGTATTTCCAGAAGGTGGACAGCCCTCTGAACAAGCGCCTGATCGAAGCCATCGTAGACAGCGAGAACGTGCGCGGCAACGGGTATGTCGCCATGGGCGTCGCCGCAAGGGACGAGATCGTGTACAACGAGGACGAGAACCCCGTCACCGACCTGATGAACGGCAAGATCACCTTCCACCAGTACATGACCCCGTACACCCCGGCGGAGGACATCGAGGACATCATCGAGTTCGACCCCGACGCGCTGGTAAGCGCACTGAGCTGATAAGGGAGGTACGAAAACATGAGCATCAGCAACAACTACATCCCTGAGAAGATCAACGACTTCAACACCTATCTGGACGGTAACAAGATGATCGGCGTAGCTGCGTCTGTTACGCTGCCGGAGGTGAAGATGAAGACCAGCACCGTGTCCGGCGCTGGCATCAACGGCGAGATCGACAGCCCAACCATCGGCCAGTTCGAGAGCATGGAGCAGGAGATCGACTTCAATGTGCTGTACAGCAGCGCCATGGATATGCTTTCTCCCCTGTCCGTGGTGAACCTGACGCTGCGCGCCGCCCAGCAGGTCTACGATAAGACCGGCGGCTACGCATTCAAGGGCCTGCGCGTGGTGGAGATGGGCCGCGTGAAGACCTTCAACCCCGGCAAGGTGGAGAAGGGCGAAGGCATGGAGGCCAAGGTGACGCTTGAGCTGACCTATCTGCTGGTGGAGAACGACGGTTCCCCGCTGCTGGAAGTGGACAAGCTGAACGGCGTCTACAAGGTCAACGGTGTGGATATGCTGGCGGGCATCTCCGAGCTGACCTGATAAGGCCGGAAAGTCAAAAGCGAAACGAGCAGGCTCTACTCTCTGCACCGGCGGAGGGTAGGGCCTGCGCCATATTCAAAAATTGAAAGGAGCAGCACTATGAGCGAAGAAAAGAACATGATGGCGGAGGCCAACGAGGAAACCGCGCAGACCACGCAGAGCGAGCGCGTGATCGACCTGGGCAAGCCCTACAAGTTCGAGGGCACGGAATACACTTCCATCGACCTGAGCGGACTGGATAAGCTGACGGTGAAGGACGCCATCGACGCCCAGCGCCAGCTTTTCAACGAGCGGGAGGTGGCCGCCGCTATGCTGTGCGAGACCACGACCGCGTTTGCAAGGGCCATCGCCGCGAAGGCGGCGGAGCTGCCCATCGAGTTTTTCAAGCTGATGCCGCGCGGGGCCAGCCGCAAGGTGGCCGGTGTCGTGCGCAACTACATGAACGTGGATGCCGCGACGGAGAACCACGTGATGCAGCTTGAGGAGCCGTATCACTTCAAGGGCCAGACCTACACGGAGGTGGACCTGAACGGCATCGCGGACCTGAACAGCATGAACGAGAGCGAGGCAGAGAACCGGCTGGCACGCGCTGGCTTTATGGTGACGGAGACCTCCTTCAACTACCTGTTCGCCTGCATCCTTGCGAGCATGGCGACGGGACTGCCGGAGGAGTTCTTCACGGGCCTGCCGCTGTGCGAGGTGCTGAAACTGAAAAACGCGGTGAACGACAGCGGTTTTTTCGAGTAAAGGGCGGGGCGAAAGCCTTACGCCAAGCGGCCATCCGCCTGTCAGCGGTCACGAGAACGGGCGTGGACTTCTACCTGAAACTGCCCGTCGAGGAGTTTATCGCGCTGAATAACGAGGTGGCGGAGGAATGGCACAGAACAAAACATTAGAGTTAAGCATCAAGATCGCCGGTAAGGTAGACAAAAGCCTGACGACGGCGATCAACCAGACCAATACCCTGATGGGGAGCCTGACCACCACCATGAGCAAGGTGGGCACGGCGGGGCTTGCGGCCATGGGGGCGCTGGCAACGGCGACCGTAGCCGGACTTGCCAAGTGCACCTCCGAGGCCGCGAAGCTGGAAAACAATATGTCTGCGATGGTGCGCTACGTGGACGGGCTGACGGAAAGCGCCACCACCAGCACCGAGCAGGCACAAAGCAACCTGAAAGCCATGAGGACCTATATCCAGGACCTCAGCACGCAGATACCACGGACCACCGAACAAATCTCCAGGATGTCGGCGGCCCTGGGCCAGTCCGGCATCGGTGCGGACCGGCAAATGAGCACGGGCATCCTGCGTGATACCGCCGTCGCCGCGACCGCTATGGACCTTGAAGACGACATGGCGGGCAACTACATGGCGAAGTGGGAGGCCGCCTTCAACTTCAACCATGACCAGGTAATGACGCTGATGGACCAGATCAACTACCTGGGCGCGAACAATGCCACGACGGCGGCGGAGATCGCGCAGAGCGTGAACCAGGCCGCGTCTATGGGCCAGATCGCGGGCGTGGACCCGTCGGCTACAGCGGCCATCGCCACGGCCATGCAGGCGACCGGCGTTGCGACGGACCGCGTGGGAACCAGCATTTCACGTATCTACACGAACATCAGCAAGGGGTCCAACGCCACAAAGGCACAGAAAGCCATGTGGGAGGAGCTGGGCTTCACCGCTGAGGGCATCGCAAGGTCCATGCAGAGCGACGGCATCGGGACGCTGAAATCGGTGTTCCAGGCCATCAACAATATGCCGGACGAGCGCAAGGTGGCGGCGCTGAACACCTTGTTTGGACAGTGGGCCATCGAAGGCGGAGCGAAGATCACGCAGAACCTCGCGTTGCTTGAGAAGACGCTGGGCGAGGTCAACGACCCCGGCCTCTATACGGGCAGTATGGAGCGGGAGTTCCTGATCGAAGCGAGTACGCCGGAAGCGGTCGATCTAATGCTGTCGAACGCGAAGGCGGCGCTGATGCAGGACATCGGCCAAGCGTTCCTTCCGGCAAAGAAGGAGTTCAGCCTGTCGATGATCGACTTCCTGAACCAGATCAGGAAGAATATGCCGGAGCTGACGACGCTGGCGAACTCACTGGGAAAGATCGCAAGCGACGGCGTGGAGCGCCTGGGCGACGCTATGGAGCGGGCGCTGCCCTACATCCAGAGAGGGCTTGACTACCTGGCGAACAACGGGCCGCAGGTGGCCTCGACGCTGGGCAAGCTGGCGGCGGTGTTCGTGGGCATGAAGTTCGCGCCGGGCATCGAAAGCCTTTTGAGCGGCGCGGGGAACCTGCTGCTGGGAAGCTCTGTCGGCGGCAGCGGAAAACGCACCGGCGGTCTGCTGGGCGGCATCAAGAGCCTGTTCCGGGGCGGACAGAAGGCGGCGGGCACGGCTGGCGGCTTCCTCTCCACCTTCGGCGGCGCGGCCAGCGGAAACGGCTTTTTCCAAACGCTGGGGAGCGTGGCATCCAGCCTGATCTCCGGCAACGGCATCAAGGGCACGGCGGGGCTGCTGGAAGCGGCAGCGGGAACGCCGGGCCTCTTATCCGGTTACCAGGGCGCGGGAAGCGCACTGAAAAACAGAATTGCAGGAAGCGGCATCGGGCAGTATTTCGGCA
>OIWL01001349.1_pt1 | contig 26636 bp, 26 predicted proteins | sample 1587561 | NCBI WGS metagenome assembly OIWL01 (sample SAMEA3888903, study PRJEB22519) | human gut metagenome | biome: human gut; feature: human-associated habitat; material: faeces | place: Denmark | collected 2010 | reverse complement strand
CAAGAGTAAACTCCACCGCCCTTTGGAGAAGTGGAATTTAAATTTTCATTTTAGGATTTTCAAAAACAAGTGGAATTAACTTTGACTCAGTCCATATCTTGTGTTATAGTAGAAGGACGAATTATAACTGTTCAACAGGTCTGCACTCGTTACAGTACACGGGCACTCCATGCCCGTGAAAAGGCAACCTTGCACACACGTTATGCTGACTGTGATAAGACATGAACAGGAAGATAAAGAATCCTGTAAACTTCGTTTAACTGACTGACACCTGCAGACGCAGCTCTGTTTAATCCGGAGATTTCCGGCACAAAGCTGCATGATGTTCCAATATATGGGGGTAATTATTTGAAAATCCAGGAATCCGCTGAAAACTATCTTGAGACAATTTTAATGTTAAGTGAAAAACAGCCGTATGTGCGTTCTATCGATATCGCGACCGAGCTCGGCTTCTCGAAACCAAGCGTCAGTGTCGCAATGAAAAATCTCCGGGTCAACAATCTGATCCTGGTAAATGACGAGGGACACATTACACTGACCGACGAAGGCCGCCGGATCGCCGAGACGATCTATGAGCGCCACACGGCCCTCTCCAAATGGCTGATGGACCTCGGAGTCAGCGAAAAGACAGCTCTCGAGGACGCGTGCCGTATCGAGCACGATATCAGTGCTGAGAGCTTTGCGGCGATCAAGGAACATATTAAGAAATATTCTTCTGAAGCGAAGAATTGAGTAATGTAAAACTTCTCTCGAAAGTTCCATTTTCATTATGAACGTCCTTAAAAATGTCTGAAATGCAATTCAACAAAAAAGCGCAGCGATCACAGACTCCAATAAGTCCATGATCCTGCGCTTTTTATTGCCGCGCGCGATTTCCCGCACACTTTTCTTTTTATTGCTCCTCAGTCCTTATAAGCGAATCCCACAAAGGACAGCTCGCATCCGCCTGCCACGCGGCGGAAAATATTTACAACCGTACTCATCACATCGATAAACACATTGTCCTTCGTCTCAACTCTGACCCGGCTGCAGTCATCAATGATCTCGGCATCCCGGATATCCGGAAGTTCCAGGACTTCCCGCATGATCTCCGATGCCTCCTGCTCCGAAATCTTCTTTGAAAGCTGATAAAATCTTCCCATGATCTGCTCCATTTCCCTCCCGCAGGAGTTGCGTTAAAAGCGGCCGTTCCCATCGGAAGTTTTTCATGTGATCCGGGTGGATCGCGAGCCGTTTGTTAGGTGCTGCTAACTATTTTTATCATACACCTTTTTGCAGAAAATGGAAGATTCTTATTGAGAACTTTTCTCATTTAAGTAAATTATCATTTATGACATGCAATTTTTTTACACGCACACTATGGCGACATTTTACCGATATTTCGCATTTCAGATCCGTAGAATATCTGAACACAGGGCTTTTCCTGCCATGACTTTTCCAGAATCTTTATAGTGCAGTACTATTTCACCCACACACCACTTGCATTGACCTTATATCCATCCGGAGTTGTCGTATTCGTCAGCATATATCCGTCAGAGCCCATATAGTACCAGAGTCCGCTCACCGGCGACTGGAACCAGGCATTTGTGAGGTAGCCGCCGGACTTTTTGTCCACCCACCAGCCTTTGGAATTGCTCTTCCACTGGTAGAGAGTACCTTTGCTGTAGAGGTACATATTGGAGAGCACACCTGACGCGCAGACATTATTGATCACAAATCTCTGTCTCCATGTCTTTCCGTCGGAATCCTTCGCCTGGATTTCAAAGACACCGGCCTGTCCTGTATAGGAGGACTTTCCTTCCGACTTTCTCGCGTTCCAGTCCAGTGTATACTGGAGAGTACCGCCTTTCTTTACCGTTCCGAGAGACGCGCTGAAATCCCGGATCGGATTTCCCATCCCATCATATGCCCTTACCGTATAAGTCGCACTCGCTGCCGCCTCCGTAAACGTCACGACGGTTCCTCTCTTCACGATCGGCGCGTCCTCCGTCTCTTTCTTTCCCGATGTATTTGTCACAGTCACATTCGTCGTCCCCACATAGGAACTGTCCGCACTCTCAACTCTCCAGGTAAATCCGGCAAACGCCGTGATCTGGAATGCTGCCGCGAAGATGCATGCGAAGATAGCTGTTTTGATCGATTTTTGCATAGCAATCCACCTCACTTAAATTTAGCACTCATCTCATTATAGCTTATCTCCGAACGAAATGCAACTTGACGAGCCTTACGCTTCTCTTATAAAAAAGTGGCAAAATGGGGGCGGAAAGAAATGACATGAGAAAATATTCTTTGAATCTTGAAACCACTTTCGTCTTATGCTATAAGGCCATTAGGCTAAAAGATAGAAGCTATCCATGTCGATTACCCTCATCATTTTTCCCGTCTACGCGGTCTCGTCCTGACAGCCCCTATAGCCATCCCTAGCGGCCACCAACAAAAAACCAACCCAAAGAAGTCGCCAGAGTGATATTCTAACCAGGCAATTCTACGCCACACTTTCAGTCTCCACCAGTCTTCAGGAACTTCCTCCGTTCTCAGGGCCTTGCCGCCCACATCGGGTACAATTTCCCCTACAAATCGTTCAAAGGTCGCCTGTGTTTTTAATGCTTTTTGAAACCAGGTTTCATTCGGGTAGGTGAGTATCTCCACCGATATATTCGGATAAGCAAACTCATAATCTATGTAGTCCGATGTATGTGCTTCACCATAGTGCTTATATATATAATTCTCACATGTTCTAATTACCTTGCCAGACACAAACACTACCGTCATCAACAGGAATATCAGCAGCCCTAAACGTGTCCTTTTATCCAAGCCGGCACTTCTCAACTGTTTTTTCGTTCTCTTAATAAAAATCACACCAGCAACAACACTCACCACATACGCCGGACGGCGCAAAGTAATCAACATTGAGTATGTTTTCTTCCCAAATATGCCTACCAGTCTGTATGGATCGAACGCCAGCTCCAACGAAAAAACAAATGAAAGCATGACCAATAATAATGTCGGAATGCTAATCAAAATTAGAACGTTCAAATAGAATCGCTTTACCTTTTTAATGCCAATTTTGTCATACAATAACCAAAACAATGCATCTACCAACAAATTGTAGAGATCACCTATTTTATACAAAATATTCATGATTTTTATAATTCCCCTTTGTATTTTTCTATTTAAGAAGGTATGGAACATAATATTTTCCACTCAAGCAGTAGAAACAGTAAAGGAATGACTCTCAAAAACATAACCAGACAGAAAATAAAAAAGCAGACATATCCTGACCAGCCTGTACGCAAAAGACGCTGCCGCCTTTTCTTATCGAACAGACTCTTTTGAGCAACTTTACCAATACTGCTTATTCCACAAAGTACACTTAATGCCTTCTCACCATCAAGCCCTGGAATTGGCACTATATTACCAATTATAAGAATAATGTTGAAAAACGCAATGTTAACCAGCTCATAAGCCCAATCATAATGTCTGCCGATCAGAATCAGACAAATCCCTGTAATCAAAAGATTTACTTCAATCCCAGCCAGTCCGAACTGCATCTGCTCACTTTTTCGTGAATTTATCTTATCATCGACAGATATATACGCCCCCGTCGGAATTATGCTCCAAAACGTGATTCCTATATGGTCGATTTTCTGGCCAGCTGAAATAGCTGCCAGTAAGTGTCCCGCTTCATGTAAAATGACCGAACACATACTAAGGAAAATGAGAAGCGGCATGCTGCACTCATCTCCAACATGCACATTTTTTATTCCCGGCTGACATACCCCTAATACAAAGATACTGACAGATACAATTGGAAGAAACATGTTTAATACCTTAAAAATGCTTCTATGTTTAAATTTTTTATTAAGGTTTAGCAGAATGAAGAGCGTCTCTCGCCCGACTCGCATAAATCTGGGTGTTTCAATTAAGCCGTACTTTTTCAAATCAGCAAGTATCTGTGGGTCATTGTACGGCGGTTTAAATGGCTCCGTTCCATCTGCATCTAAGAGTTCATAGAGCAGCCCTCTTTCAAGTTCAAATTTTCCATAAGCATTTTCCATATAGGGGCGTATACGTTGGTTCTTGTCTATGAAGCCCCGCAAACGTGTCCCTTTTTTTAGGACCGGATACATTGTCTATCTTCCCTCCGCATGTTCGCTTTCATTCTCTCATGACATTTTCTTGTCATCAGTCTTTAAACTCCAACGCCCCTTTCAGCCCGTTTGATCCATAATTAATATACTGCTCATCTTCTTCGTGACCATCAATAACTGCCAGCGACTTTTCGAGAAGTGCTCTATAATAATCTTTCGAATCCTTGGAGACTTTTCCCACTGCTAATCGATGCAGGCATTGGTAAGCATCGAACATCGGACTAATCAAGGCATCTATATAGAACCATAAACGCTTTTTATCATATTCTATCGACGTCTTAAGAAAATACGAATATTCCATGACGACTTCGCCTTTTTCCATGTCCATTTTTATACTTGGAAGCTCTCTTTTCGCATTGAATTCAGTTATGTACAGCGCAACTAATGCCAACGAATTGCACTGAATTCGAAATGGGAAAGTCGACCTGCAGACCAGCCTTGAATCTCTCAGGTTAATTTGCATCCGAAATGGCATGTTATCTTCCCCGAGCATAACTTCGATCACTCTCTGAGTGTCTGCGTCATAGATATATTTCAATCCGTGTTCTAATAAAGTTTCCTGAACACACATAAAGAGTTTTTCTTCTTCTGGATCAAGTTCTTTTTCTCTTCTCTCAAGTTCAGCGAGTGCGGCTTCCATCTGTGCAATTATATCGAGAGAACCGGATATATCAAGTTCGTCTTCATCACCAGATTTAATACCGTCAAAATCCGTCCTATTGTTTTTGTCCATTTCACGATCATCTCCATATCTATCGTTATTCTTAATGCATTGACGCCCTGTATAAGTACTATGAAGCAGCAACTCTAATTTCCGAAATAAATATCAATTTCGATGTTTATTCCGTCATGGAAGCAGCTGCAGAAATCATCTAAGATTTTTATGTCGAAAAAACGGTTCTTATATTGTTCCATTCTGGTTTTTAAAGGCTTTTTACAGTTGTTTAAATAGATATTTGTGAAGCCTGAGTCTGAATCCACCAACAAAAATCCGCCTAATATCCGTATCAAGCTCAACAGATCTATCCATAGCCGGTTGTTTCTATAGATCATTAAAGGCTCTTCCAATAATATGCTCACTCCATTGAGCACAATGGTTTTCTCATCCGCCCGGATAGATGCTTTATATCGTGGATATGTTTTCTGCCATGCCAACTCCATTGATGTGTCATTATACGCTTCGTGGTTCCACAAATGTGTCGCAACGAAAGACTTTTCCTCCAAAAGAGACATGCTATTAGGGAGAAACATGGAACTTATGGAATATCCGAAATCGACATGAACCCACGCCCCATGAATTTTTACAGCATTCCACACATGGGGTTTCCAACTATGTATCTCATGTGCTTTACCATATATCAAAAGAGTTTTGATACCCATCTGAGAGAGTGTCAGGGTTGCGATTGCGCTAACTGTCTGATACAGCTTAGCGCTATTTTTTGACAATATATTGGCCAGATATCTGCCAATCTTATTTGGGCTTTTAAGCTGAAAACTTTCTTTTATAAACTCATCGAATTTCTTTATCTTTTCATATGGATCTTCGCTATTCAGGATTTCCTGATTCAAAATCTCAGCAATCTCTGAGCCCAGATAAATCAAGTCTTCAACGTCAGCATTAAAGATAGATGTAATACCTACATTATACCCCTTTCCCAATTCTGTAGATATATCAGTTGAATATTCTTCAAGCTGCGTGCCAGCAAAACAATAACTAAAATCGCTATCGATTTCTCGAATCTCACGTCTAATTTTTTCAACTCCATAATTATATTGTATGGAAATGACGCTTTTTCTCCAAAAACAGTATTTGGATAAACTCATCGCTTTTTTTAATTCTTCTGGAGTCGACACGCAGATTTCCACTATATGATTCATCTTTGATCACTCCCCGCCGCGTTTATGCCTTCCAAAAAGGTATAATTTCAGTCATGTCGCATCTATAGATCCACTCATTAAAACATTTTTTATATTTGTTTGCGATATCAGGATATTTCTTTCCTATCTGTGCCCATAAAATTTCTTCCGGTGTTTCAGGATGCAGCTGTGTCATGATCTGCATATACTGATTCCGATTCTCTTCAAGATAATACGCTGAGCCATTCTGCACATTCAAAGCTTTTATAAAATGTACATTCGCCATCTTTTCCAACATCTGTTCCGTGTTGGTATCATATCCCGTTTTGGCAATAGCACGCAGAAAATCCCAGGATAAATTTTCGAATGTAAATTCATATTTCATAAAGTAGGTACATAAGAGCTGACGTCCATTTTCAGTCTCACTCAAATCGCGTACCACCCGTTGGAATAAAGGACTCGACATATAATTTAGCTCTCTGGCAGCCGCTTCTACTGGAAGTTCCAAGAGCCATTCGCTGCTTTTTTCGCTTTCAGGGTACTGTTCAAGTGCGTTTTTTTTATTCTTCAAAAAGTCCACTTTAAACAGACCGTTATCAAGATTCAGAAGGCAGTAAAAGGCGTCTCCCTGGCACATGACAGCAGCATTATTGCCGAGATAACGCATCGCATAAACCATCAAACGGCAACAACCTTCATTATTTCCTATATGAAAGAGTGCCGGATTGATGATAGTTGAATCGTGAAGCAACGGCGACTCATACCTTGGACGCTCTGAGATATGTGTTACGATATAATCGTATACCGCTGCCGCTTGAAAAAAACGGCTTGAACCTCTTCTTGCCTCAAAAGTGATTCTGTCCATTACTTTATCCAGGTCAGCGGTTGTGGTTAACATCTTGTAGGTGAGCTGAATTTCATCCCCCTCTACTGAAAATCCATTTAAGAAATAGAACTCTGGGTGATCATTGCGCAATGCCTCTATCGATGCGGTGATATTTTCATCAAGCTCAGGGTCGGTAAAATTTATTTTGAATTTATCTTCACGTTCAATAGCAAGTTTGTTGATAGTTTCATAGTAAAATTGGGCTGTGTCTGAAAGACTATCGCGGTAAAATGTCGATAAGCTTTTTCTCATTGTAGTTTCTCCTTATCCCATTGGTAATCCCTTATTCTTCGCAAGTCTCTTTTTCCAACGTATCATCAATTTCCATTAAAAATAATTCTGCATGATCATTTTTCGTTGTATAGCAATGATATTTTCTTTTAATACCCCAATATGTTTGCTGATAATACCTACGCTGATGCGTGCCTTACACGAATCACAGATAAACATCATACATATCGTCTGGAAATGAACGGTATAAATATGCGTGAAACAGAATGATATCATCTAGCGGTACTTCGTACCGTTAAAAATGGAATAGCCGTTCCGCAGTAGCGGAACTGGCATTCCATTTGAGCGTAATTTGCAAACCCAGATTCTGCGGAATATGCCCTCTATACCCAATGACTCAACTTGCGAACAAAATTAGCCATAATTCCAGAGCATTATCAGATATTCATAAATCTCTTAAAATGTTGTAATGAAACGCCTTCAGAAAAGAGCAACTACACTATCATCAAAAACATATCACTTTTTGATTACATTTTTTGCCCATTTGAAAAATGACTGCCCTAATTCGAATAGAAACGGTTGTATATTCTTTAGTTCAACTTTTTTTAACATTTTAATATATTGGACAACGGTTTTTCTATCATTTGTTGATAGTTTCTCTTTAAAGGCAAGCTCTCTAATCTTCATATACAAAGTCTGATATTCTCGTTCTATATTCTGCGTTTTCTCTGCATCACTATTCGTGATATCGATTGTAAAATAATCAGTCCCATCATAAACAGAAAAAGGCATTTCTTCAGCCGTTTTGTATTCCACTACTTCTTTCTTTGCAGAATCAATGAGAATCCTAGCAGTTGGAACAGTATATTTCAATCCATCACAGGAAATTGAAAAAAGCAGAAAACAATCAACTATTGTGCCATCTCTAAAATCCACCACAGGATGAGAAATGGAGATGCCATCAGGAACATACTCCTCAATTCCTTCTGACAGCAGAACCTTATATATTTGATCGTATGACATTTCTTCGCCCATAAATCCTCCTATCGGATAATTGATGTAACATTCATTGGCCTGCCCGACAGTGCGTTTCCGACCTGGAAAGTAGTGTAGAATTTTGAATTATCCACGCCCCCCGTACCGGAATCACACACATAAAATCCCAACACATTTCCATAGCGATCTTTTTTTACGCTCGTGACTGTTATGGCATGGAGATCTCTGTGATTTGACCATCCATTATAGAGCATTCCTGCATATACTGAGATTATTACACCTCGTCCATTGGATATAGCATCAGCAATGTTATCTACTGAAGCTTCACTAAGTTCACTATTTATCCCAAAGTGTTGAAGAATTTGCTGCCGCGTTTTGGCGGATGTTCCCCCATTATCTTCGGGGAAAGAATTTGTAGTGCACAACGTACCTCTGCCAGACCCAGCAGAAGTCATCGATGCATATTCAACCACTTCGCTTTCTGTAGCTGGATATCCTGCAAGGCGAAGAACATTGACACATGAAACCAACCCACATGTTCCCCAAAAACCATTTACTTTCCCTTGTTTTGAGTCGAGCTTCCCACCTGTTTCAACAGGAGTATTAAATACCATGCTTCCATCAGATTCAATTGCCCAAGTCTGTTTTGTAGAACTTAGTCCAAATGTGTGATTAAAACTTCCCTCACCATGTTCAGAAGATGATTGTCCTGTCGACGTTGTATTGTCACTTCCAGATTGACCAGCAATGAAACCAGTTCCTACAACTGAAGTGCCACCAGATGTTATCGAGGAGGATTTTCTAACCAATTCAGCATATTGAGTAAGCACATGTGAACTTTTTTGAAGAGCACTGATGTATTCATGCCGTGATGCCTCCATTTCCCTCTTATATGATGAAGAAGCAGCTAGAAAGTCATCATTTATCCTTTCAATTGCTACACAAACATCCGATATTCCATCATACTCAGCCTGACAGGTAGCTACAGCTTGATAGTAATAATAAGGAACATCCCCATCTTCGCTATCTCTATCGCCTTCTTCAGCCCTGGCTAATCTCTCTTGAGCAAACATCAACTTTTCATATGCTTGGGTCTGACGTTCCTTCCAAATATCAAGAACATCTAATATATATTGATTCGTATTCCGAATTAAATCTTCGTTATCAGCGATAACGGAATCAATCTGTGATGTAGTATTTTTTAGATCATCATCCAGTGCAAATAACTTAGATGCATTTGCAATTATTTGTCCAATCATATTCTTTCACACCATCAAGTAATGCTCTTCTCGGATTCTTGCAGCAAATGTGCATACTCAATCAGCTTTTCCATAACAACTTTCAAATCTGGAACCGCTTCATTTACTTTGGCTTGAGAACTTGAAACATAGCCTTGAATTACTGCATAACCCTCATCTTGGAAAGTGTTTCCCAACGTCTTAAGCTGATCGGATAACTCTTTGTTCAGAAAAGAAATCTTTTTAATACACTCATTGATGCCTTTCGTTAATTCTATTATTGATCTTGACGAAGCTTCAATCTGTTCACTCATTCTAATCACCTCACATCAAAGTACGAGCCTGTTTCAATGGTTTAGCTGCTTTCTTGAGCATCTCTGCTGTTCCCTCAACAGCAGGCAGACCGACCAGTAAATCTTCTGCCAGCTGTTCTATACGCTGCAAAGCTTTTCGGGATACTCTGTCTTTCATTCCAGATTCTGCACTTGAAAGCCTACTCTTCAGGTTGTTGCAAGCAGTCTTCATCTCAGCACAGTAGGCCTCAACTTCCAAGGCAAACTTCTCTATCTCATCGGGATCTCTGATTATCATACCCTCACTCATGTTAATTTCTCCTTCATCCAAACAAATATGGTCTAAAAATGTGAGTTGTAGAGCCGCCATCATAATACACGGCCGAAATATTATCCAAATCGGCGATGTAATGAATCCGCTCCATGTAATTACTCCAATCGTCACGACTCATTGCAAAAGCAATCTTATGTTCAAAGCATTCAAGCTTTACAAAGCGAGACTGCCTAAGCATCTTTACCGAAGAGTAGGTGACAAGGCTGTGGATACCAAATCTCGGCCCCTTTGAAATCAACTCACAGATATCGTCTCTAGCATCATAAACAATACTATCAGAAGATTCTTCTCTGTCAATTTCTGAATCAGTTTTGCTGATTCCCGGCTCATCAAAATCGGCAAGCAGAGAGTCAATCTCGTTCATCAAATCATTGACCGCATTGTGATTTATGGTTGTATTTTCAGTCCGAATATTCAGCTTATTAGGGAACATGCTCAAATCGGCACCGATAGATTCAATGCCCAACCACACCATGAGCGTTTTAGGATGATTGCCATTTCTGCCGCTTTCAAGAAGTCCATTAGTATACGCACATACTTCTTCTAAGTCCGTTATAATGTGAACGTGTTCATCAGAGAGTAATTCCAACTCGGTTTTAAATTGTGTGTAAAGCTCATCTTTTTTATCAGCAATAATAACAATTTCAGATTCCAAAATCCGAGAAAAGCAGCTGATTGTATAAATAATAACGCTTGCCCTCATTTCGGTATCGGCTCCGATAACCATAACATTTGAGTCTAGACGCTCCTGTAATGAAAAGCAAAAACAGGGGTTCAGATTTGTTGGAGTACCAATATATATCGGAATATTTGATGGTGTTGGCCCTCCATTAACTTTCTCATACTTTTCAATAACCAATTCATCACAGTACTTGCGTCCCTTTCCGTCAATAACCAATACATCTGGTTTTAAATATGCACTACCAAGAATCCTCTTGGCTAATTCTATGCTTTTGACTCTCTCATTCCTTGTAACATAAACAGTACGGTATCTATCAATGACAATCTGTGTTTCACCCACAGCATCTTTGATTCCTCGTTTAAAAATTACATCCCCCTTATCCATGCGATTGATTTTATTCTTCAATGCATCATCATAGAAGCTGTTGTCAATCGAAAGGGTTTCCCGAATCTCAGACATATCATTGGCCATTGCAATTCTAGTCCGAATCTGTTTCTTTCCTTTTTCTGTCAATCCCCTAAGACCATCGCCTATTGCCTGATCGCTAAATACACAGGAAAGACCAAACTTACGGTATTCAGAAAGCATATTTTCCAGTATAAGAACGTACTCCTGTTCATTTTGAATCGCCTGTGTCATTTGATGGAACTCATCTATAATCAGAATGATTCGTGGAAGTGACCGAACACCAAATTTGCGCTTGTATTCGGTAATATTGCTCACACCGACCTGCTTAAATAATTCCATCCTACGCTGGCATTCTTCGTTGACCTTTGACAACAAACTAAATGTAAATTCTGTACCGCGTTCCAATCCTATAAGCTTAACATGAGGTGGCATATTGGAGAGGTATTCTGCAAATTCAACCTTATTGTAATCCACGAGCCACAGTTCAACGTCATCCGGATGATAATTCAGAATAATGGATGTAATGAGCATATGCAAAGTAGTAGATTTTCCTGATCCAGTTGATCCTGATATCAGGGCATGGGCCGTTAATGCGCCACCCAATTCAAGTTCAACAATCCTCTTTCTTGAGTCGACCGCAAATGGAATGGCTAACGCCTGTGTGGATTCTCTGTAGCCATTGAACGAGGTAGTTGAGAAGAAATTAGCAAAACTGTTATCTACTTTAAATCCCTCATTATACGTTGCTTTCACTTCATCAATAAATTTTTCGCAAAACGAACATACGCCATCAAAATGGAAATCATATATTTTACCCTCAAGAGGAATAGTATGACCATTTACTGACGCATTGATTCTGATGAATGTATTTTGAACGGCATTTGGCAGTTCGGACAAATTTCCTTTTTTCGTAAAGATCATACTAATGCCACATTTCGTAGCGTTGTTGATTAGAACATCCAAAGCCTCTTCAGCGGCACGATCCATCTTTTCAGGGAAATCGTTTATAACGACAAGATGCTGAACAATCACAGGTTCGTTGCTTAAATTGTAATCGTAAGCTGAACCTACGCCTGCAAGACGAGAGCAGGTCACATCAACAAACTTTTCAAGTTCTTTGAGTCGTCTGGTAATATCTTCTCTAGATGCATATACCTTTTTGCAAATATCCCATGTAATTATTTCTTCAAGTTTTTGTAGTTGCCCCAAATTTGAACCTCGATCATCAGGATCAATGTATGTAAGGGTAAATGAGTAGGGGGGCATAAACCTAATCCATTTCAAAATGATACTCTGAATTCCCTCCATAACTTCAGTCTTACAACGATCATCATAGTTAATAAGCAGCTGCAATGGTTTTGCCATATCCACAGTCATGGGCACACAAAATCCTCTGCCAGAGCTGAATGCAACAGGCATTTTTTCCTGAATCATCTGATCTACCGGAGAAGGAATGCTAAAAGGAACAGAAATGGCTCCTATCATAATCTGGCCAGGGTACAATAAGCTCGGTTCATAACAGTCCCAGGTTTCATCGAATGCACCTAATTGTTCTAATGTATCGGCAAGATCGGTATCATAATGCACCAAGGTAGGATCACTAATAGCTGTCAATAGTTTATTTTGCAAAGCATTTCCAGCTTGGTTATACGCCTGATCATTTTGAGATATCAAGATGCTCTTTTTCTGATCTGCTACTGCTTTTTCGCGGGCATACTCTGTGTTCGCTGCTGTTTTTTCTTGAGCAAGATATCTGGAACTTTTCTGCAGCTCTCCACAAAGGTACATTCTTCCTGCTTCAATATAATCAAAATAGTCATTTACCATATCCATCATTGATAAATAGCCGTCAATGCCGGTCAGCCGCTTAATCACACTACTAAATGAACCATCATTAATCTTGACTGCAAGCTCATCTATCTCCTGGAAATCAGGCAATTTAGGTGTGAGGCTTGTTGGACGATATTTCTTCTTATACTTTTTCGAGATTTTTGCCTCCGCTTCAGCCAAAGCTTTCAATGCATCTTGGACATTTCTTTGAGCGGATTGATCTTTTGCTAAAGCAAAAGAGATTCTTTGGGTTTTCCTTGAATCCAATTCGGTAAGTTTAGCTTTATATTTTTTTTCTATTTCAGCTTTGTTACTATTATAGATAGAATCTACATCTTTATCTTCTTGTAATATTGAATCAAAATATTTTGAAATCTTAACCGCCCGAATAAATAATGACTCGTTCATGAAAACACACTCCGTTATACCATTTTATCGGCAATCAAAACTACTTTAGAGAAATATTACCAAGTTCACCCGCTCCGTTGCCAGCAGTAAAAACAATTTTAAGCTTTTGACACCCATTGATACCAACGTCAAAAGTTATGGGTAAATCTCCCCCCGTAAGAGCTGGTGATGAATAGACAAGAACTTCATCTGCATATAGTTCAAAACTGTTATTTTTATTTGTATCTCTATTTGTCTGACAAATAGTCCACAAACCTGAGATTGACGAATACCTGCCATTTAAATAGTACACGATTTCGGAACCAGAACTTCCAAACATATAGTGTGAATAGTTTTCTCCTGTATTGGTTGTACCCGTACTATTTCCCTTCAACGATACACCATTATTCATGAGATAATCCAAGTCTGTAAGCCATGTTCCACCTACTCCTATTTGCGCAACAGACCTATTTATAGGAGAAGAATCTTCTCCCGGATATATTCTAATATTTCCGAGTTCACCTGCTCCATTACCGTTTGTAAACACGATTCTTAATTTTTCACAATTATTTATATCAGCTTCGAATTCAACTGGTAAATCTCCTCCTGTAAGACTTGGTGAGCTATAAACCAAGTTGTTATCAGCATAAATCTCAAAGCTATTATTTTTATTTGTATCTTTATATGTCTGACAAATAGTCCACAATCCCGTAAGCCTTGAATAACCACCGTTAAGATAATAAACAATCTCACTGCCAGAGCTTCCAGACATATAATGCGAATATGTATCTCCTGTGTTTGTTGCTCCAATATTACTACCGCTCACACTAACCTCTGAATTGGTTAAATAATCCAAATCCGTCAACCAGCAAGGAAGATTAGTAACTTCATACACCGTTCCATTAGGAGTTCGATTTGTATTTGTAGATAAACGAATATTAGCTAGTTCTGCACAACCAATACCTTCCTTAAATAGAATGGTCAGCAAGTTACACCCGCTAATATCAACCGAGACATCAACAGGGATGTCCCCTCCTGTAATTGATAGTGATGAATATACGAGCACCTCGTCCGCATAAATCTCAAAGCTGTTATTATCAATAGTATTTCTGTTAGTATAACAAATGGACCATAAGGCAGTTAAAGTATCATAATCACCGTTCAACTGGTAAACTATTTCACTATAAGGTGAGGTTGAAAACATATAATGAGAATACTCTATTCCAGTATTTGACTGTCCTGTGCTATCAGGCTTAATTGTAACGGATCCTTTTTTAACATAATCAAGATCTGTCAACCACGCATCTTCGACGTAAGTCTCTTGAAGAGCATAATTATTGGTATTTTGTTCTGAATTGTCTTTATCTGAAGTATCATTATTTGTGATTCTATAAGAATATCCACTCACTCCAGACAAATTATCATCATTGTTCTTATTACCAGAAGAAGTGTTGATACATGATTTAATAATCAACATAAAAACAATGACGACAATAACAATAGGAATCCCCCCATATTTTTTCTTTGAAGGTTGGCTTCCTGAAACACTTGAAGATGGTGTGTACTTATAGCTACTTGGCATAAACTGCTGTGCTTGTCCCCCCGCAGTCGCTGGTTGAAAACCAGAACCAGAGTTGGAGCCAGATTGACTGAAGCTATTAAATACCGATTGAGAGATGAAACGCATCTTCTCATTTACCTTACACCATGGGCATTCTTTTGCACCATAGTAGTAGATGTGTTGAGTGTCTTTAAGACATGTTTTGAGGTTATCTTCCAACTGTTCAAGAGCGTTATACCACTCTTCAGCTGAAGGACGTAGGGAAGGAGTGCTACGACCAGCCACAAAAGCACGCCTAAACAACCTCTGAATATTATTCGGCAACGAACTTAACTCTGGTGCATAACGCGGAATATCCATGTTGCTTGAACGGCTGTCCGAGAAAAAAGCACATTTGCCATTCTGCATATTATCAATTGGCTGAAATTTCGATGAAGACCCGCTAATTACTTTGCATGAAAATGGATGCGCACCATTCATCAACAATGCGAAAATAAGCACCGCCAGCGCAAAGCGGTCAGATTCCGGCGTGAACGTCGGCAAAGGAGCAGAAGGAAAGTGAATACCCTGAAGCTCTGGTGCAACGAACTCGGGCATACCTACTCCGCAACGATATGTCCTGTTTGAATCGGAAATGTGATACGAATCCGTGTCGACAAGAGTTACCATACCATCCTTGGGATTTACCAAGATGTTTTCGGGGTTCAAGTCACCAACCACCTGATGAATCTCATGGACATTATGTACAGCAGCAGAAAGGTTCTTTGCAATAGCAATAAATAAAGACCAGGGTTTTCCTTTTCGCTTGTCATAGACATAAATATTTCGCAGCTTTTCTTTGCCGTTGATTTTAGGCATAACATACCCAATGAATTGTCCATTTTCATAAAGGACATCTATTGGCCAAGCGTATTGTTCCATAACACTTGGCTTGTTAGATACCATTATAGACAATTTACGTTCACGCTCTGTAGTACGCTTGTCTGGCTTATATACTTTCGCAACATAGCTATATGCGCCAATAACATCATATACATCACCTTCCCCGCCGCCTGCAAATGGTGCATTCTGAGTTTGATATAACTTGCCGGAAAGTCCTTTATATTCAGCCATTGATTACTCCTTCATAATTATTCTTGTATCTCTTTTAGCTGTCTTAGCGCCTCCTCGTTTGCAAGTATCAGCCGACTACAAGAACGCTCCATGGAACTTAAAAGTTTTTCCATTTGATCTATCACTGCAATCTTATACTTTTTAGACATATCATCTTGCCACGAAGCTGATGCTTCAGACCATAGATTCTCTACATTTCTCTTTACATCGTTTATCTGCATATCAGCATGCCCTATTCTATATTACGATTTTCCAAACAGCTTACCCCAGAATCCCTTCTTTTTATGCGCATCTCTGTCGGCAGCAGTACCTTTCTTGTCCAAAGAAACTATCGAAGGACTGGATTTTCCTGTAGGCTCACCTTTTTCTTTCTCTTCTGAAGAAACAGCTCCTACAGATTTTTGGTTGTATCCCTCTACTTGTTCTTCATCAGATTGCACTTCCATATCCTGGTTTAATCCATCCGCATCTTTAGTGGAAGATTTGTGTTCATACAATCTGTCGTGATGCTCTTTCGCCAGCGTTTTCCAGTCTGGCTCCATGTAGAATTCATCCGGCTTTTTTTCGGGTGTAACGTCCGTGTTGATAATTCCTACTATGGTCTTGTCATCAGTAATCTGTTTGCTATATGAGCCCTTGAAGAAATCGGTTATTTCAGCTTGGACGTTCTCAAAATCAGCAGGAGTCGAGACTTTCAAAATACTGATATCCATGAAAGGTCGCACATAGTTTACATAGATAGGCTGAGCCGTTTTTGCCAACAGCCAAGGGTAAGCAACATCGAAGATACCATCCGTCATCATTATCAAAGAACAAACATCTTCTTTTGCGACACCGAAAGACCAATTCTCCGGACCGGCGCGAAGCGGACTGGTCTCATTAAAAGCTTCCCCCTTTTGTGCTTTTGTTAGAACAGAATAATCCCCGTATGATGACAATGCAACAATTCCACCGTCGCCGACATGCCCATAAACAGCATTTGTCCCATTATAGATAACTGTCGTCAATGTCGTATCGTAATCACATAATTCATCCCTGTTCTCTTCAGACAAAGCCACAATTGTCTTTAATGCTTTATGATAAGCAGTTCTAAGTAAAGACATAAGACTCTCTTCATGCCATTTATCTGGATGATTTTCGCTCACAAAGGACAGGACAGTTTTAACTGCTGTTGTCGAGCCAACCTCAGACTTTTTTGCGCTTCCAAGTCCATCAGCTATTGCAGCAACCACCCAGCCATTTTTAAGGACAACCACATCGCTCGCATCTTGGCATACACCATCTTTCTTTGCTTGGTGTGCTGTTCCTATTATTGACATTTTATAATAACCAAGCATGGTATTCTCCTTAAAAAGCGATGTTAATCGTATGTAAATCACTAGGTGCCTCTATGGCCATGGTTCTACCACCATTTGGATCACTATTCCTTACTGTTGCAAGACTACTGGAAACAAACTTGAAGAGAGCCGGGAAATTGAGATTCTCTAGTTCAAAAATTCTTTCTGTATTGAAAATACTAGCCATTGTGCGTCGGTCAAAGTTTGCTACCCCAACACAATAACCAAGAACTCTTTCTTCGTCTTCCATTTTCCTGAGTCTTTGTGCCGCCGCAACATATGAGTCATTAGGACCGCCATCTGTAATGCAAAAAATCCAAGGACGGTAATAAGGAGTTCCTATCTCGTTATATCTGGCTTTCTGCGCTGTAATCATATCCAATGCCTTATCAATGGCGGCACCCATTGGTGTTCCACCGTTGGCTGTCAATGTCGGCGGCACCATCTCACTTACGGCAGTGAACTTCTGTTGAACCTGGACATCAGGTCCAAAAGAAACAAGTGCAACATCAATGCACGCCTTTGTATGCTCATCAAAAGATGAGTCATTCACTGTCTGTTCTTTGAAAGTTCTAAGACCAGCATTCAGTTTTCCAATCGCATCATTTGCAGTCATAGAAGCAGAAGTGTCAAGCAAGAAAACACAAGCGACATGACGCTCAGTAATCCACTGAATTCCGCCTCTTCCCACATCCTCAATAACTGGATTATCATTTGTTGTCGTATTGTTTACTGATCTCTGTACATTGTTTCCCTTCTTCTGACCGAACGCTCTTTGAAAGATTGTCATAATAAGTCCTCTCCATTCTTTAAAGTTATATCTTTTTAATCTGCAACTTTTCCTGTCCCCTCACATACAGGACATCGCACCACCGCTTTTCCCTGACACATATAACAAATTTTTCCATTTGACATATGACCATTTCCTCTCCGATCTCCATTACATACCGGGCATGGTGAATACCCACTTCCATTGCAATGACGACAAGTATGATAACCTACTGACATATTACTATTCCTCTTTTCTTTTGAATGTATTAAGCCAAATCATGTGGTAAAATACATTTACCAATCATCTTTCTCTCTTATTTTCTATATCTATAGAGTAATATTAATGCCTTTTTCTTTCAATATAGATTTATTCAAATTAAAATCTATATTGAATTTTACCGTAAAGCTTGTTACAATAAGCAGTTAATCTATAGAGTACGTTTCAATGTTTCAATCACACTCAAGAGCTGATACTTAATCAGAAACGCTGCATCATAATATTCCTGTTCATACTTTACACAATTAACTAATGGCAAGACGTATTTTTCTGTTTCTTCAATATACTCCCTCATTTTTTCGAGTGTGAACCCCATCGCCATAGTCGAAACATTATTACAACGATCTAAGAGTTTTAATATCGATGCACTTTTATTCTTTCCGATTTTTTCATAGTAAATTCTTTTCGATTCCTCTTCTGTCACCCCTTCTTCAATCCTAAATGAAACAAGATCTATTATTTTTTTTATTGACTCATTTACATTAAGATCTTTTAGTGAAACCGTTTCATTATCCTCTATTACGTCATGCAGAAGAATTGCCGCTATCAAATTATCACTGTCAATTCTTAATGCAAATGCATGGCAAGCCATCATAAGAGGATGTGTAATATACGGAACTTTTTCTCCTCTATTGCTCTTTCGAGTAGCGCCTGCGTGGTATTTAAGCATGAGTTTTATTGCCTTTTGCGTCTCGCACATATTTTTCGCCTGTGAATACATACGTACTCTTCGAAGCATATTTTCAGGAGAGAACATCATATCATGAAGATCCCATTCTCTTACAGTATCATTTTCCTCTAATAAATAAGAAATTTTAGTATTTAATATCGCAGCTAATTTTTGTAATTTATTTATATCTGGAAGAAACTCTTCTCTTTCCCAAGAACTTATCGCTTGAAACGATACTCCCATCTTTTCAGCCAAATTCTGTTGTGTAAGCCTCAACTCTCTTCTTCGCTTTGCAACTTGTGAACCAATACTCACAGCCCATTCCTCCAAAAGTACTTTCTTATGTATCTTTACAAACACATTATAGACTCTACTCCAAAAAATACCAGCATCTTCAAATTGAATATGTTTATCTTGTACTCAAGTCAAACTGGAATATATAATTTCAAAATTTCTGATTTCACGTATGGATCTTTCATCTCTTCTTTAAAATCCACAATGTCCATAATTTTTCACATCATCACTTCATCTAAATATCCAGAATACCGCTTCTTCGTCTCCACATATCTACTCTTACTGATTAAAATTTCCTCTCCATTTTCCAACATAAAACTTTTATTCTCAATTCTCCGAATGTATTTCATATTAACCAAAAAGCTCTGATGACAGCGTACAAACGAGTCTACCATTTTCTTTTCAAGGTCAGATATCTTCTCATAACATACATACTCACTTCCCAACGTATGGATAATCGTCCTATGTGCGTTACTTTCCAGATACCTAATCTCATCTAGATAGAATACCTGTTTGTGATTCTGGCACATGATCGTTACTCGTTTTTCCTCATCCTGTTTTAGTCTCTCTTTTGCTATTTCGAGAAGCTGTTTCAGGATTCTCGGATCAACTGGCTTTTTAAATAGCCAAGTAAATTTACAGGCTTTAAAAAAATACGTTGGGAATATATTGTCGTATCTCCAGTCATATAAATGATCTGAAGTTCTGGATATTCTTGATTTAATTCGTATGCGCAGTCGATTCCTTCCTGCCTTTCTTTTGTCTTTGAAATTGCCGAATTGAATTCATGGCAGATATCCATGATCAATATATCCGGTTGTTTTCCATCCTGAAATTCTTCCTTCAAATGTCTGATATCCTGATAAATATCAATACTTTCTATATTCGAATCTTTCGCATTTTTTAGTATATCTTCAATAGCATTTAACACTTCCAACTGATCATCACATACTGCAATCCTCATTTGTTTATCCCCTTATACAATCCGTACTTGTATTTTTTTATCTTCTCCTTTCCGCTATTTAGCTTACTCATTTACAGAATTACATAACTTTCTCTTAATTACGAATTATACAATATGCGCCCTTCCAGTTTTCACTGTCGTCAAAATCATACCGGTTTTCGACAAAAATAGTTCTAATACCAGTAATAAAATAGTAGTCTAACGAATCCTGCCGGACTTATCGGCATAAACAAAAAGAGGAGAAACATCCTCTCCCGAAGACATTTCTCCCACATTCCAATTCTCCTATATTCTCCTGTTACTTTCCCTTCCTACGCCTTCCCGATCCTCTCCTCCATCTCCCCCAGCATATCCTCCGCGGCCATCCATTCGCCCATCTCCATCATTCCCATGACGACCATCATCTGGTTGTTAAAATCGTGTTCGAGTTTTCGCTGATCGGTCTCGAAATCTTCCATGAGTTTTAAGTGACTTTTTTCGATCTCAAACTGGTCATTCAGCGCTTTTAACAGTTTCTCATTTTCCTGACGTCTTTCTGTCTCCTGAGCGATGAGCGGAAGGAACATGTAGATCATAATGATCAGGATAAAAAGGAACTGCTGACCAATGGAGACCGCATACTGTTTTTTCGTAATATAATCCATGTAGGGATACATTCCAGCGAGAACGCTGACTGCGATCAGCGCTGTGACTATCTGGCTTTTTTCGCGGAACAGAGATCGTCTCCACTTTATGAGGAAAACCAGTCCCATGAGGATCAGACTTAAAAGTATGGTCTCGCATGTCATGGCACGTACATAATCGTAGACCCCCCAAAATGAGCCTGTGACCAGCCAGCCATTATTTACAAATATTGCATTGCAGATAAGCTCCGCAACCGTCGTACATCCGATCGCGATTACCACCATCAATATGATTCTTTTCAGGGAATCGCCAAAGCACAGAAAGATGCCACTCAGATAGATCCCCATCAGTACCCAGCTCGTCATTCCGATCACTTCCTGATCACTCAGCGAATTCATATATTCTTTCGCGCTGCATGAAAGAATATTGAAAATGATCTGCAGGATCAGCACCTTTGTAATTGTCCCCCGCCATTTCAGTGTCTGCATCAGAAAAAAGGTCGTGGGCATCAGGCCAAGTGCGCAAATCAGTATGCGCAAAACCGCATCCGTGTTCATGCCGTTCTCCCCCTCTCCTCTTCCGCACCGGTTCCCGCCGCGTCCAGGATCACCGTGCTCTTATATATCTTTTTCTCCCTGTCGATCTTCACATTGCAGTTTCCGCCATACATCTTTGCGATCTCCCGAAGGATCCTGCTGCCATATCCGCGCCCGCCGCCTTTTTCCATTCCGAGATACTTCTCAGCAAACGGATTTTCCACTGCAATCACGAGATAGTCTGCCTTCACATGGATATCGGCCCGGATCCATCTCGCACTTTCCGGAAGATATTCCACCGCCTCCATGGCATTGTTCATGAGATTCGAAAGAATGCTGCACTGGTGGATCCTTGAAATTCCCGGAAGCTCACCCACATGCGCATCGACGGATAACCGGATCTTCACCTTTTGGCATCTGATCTCGTACTCCTCAAGAAGTACATTTAGGATCATGTTGGAACAGTACTGGCCTGTCCGGTTCTTCTCGATCTCCTTCTGAAGCTTTGCCGCCGCAGATCCCCGGTCTTCTGTGTGAAGATCGTTTTCAGCCTCTTTCACGATCCGCAGAAGATCTTCCCGCCTCTTGTTCAGGCGCTCCGCCTGCACTTCGGCGCTCTCCTCTTCCATTTTCTTTCTGTTCAGTTCATGTTTCAGCCGCTCTTTTTTCTGATCCAGCACCTTATTTTTACTGTTCCGGTAACTGTTTATAACCAGCACTGCTTCCGTAAAAAAGCTGATGGCGACCACCGGAATACCTATCTGATTCCAGGCTGACGGGATGCCCTGAAAGAGCATATGGTTCATTATAAGAAGCGTAAACTGGCAGATGGTAAACAATATAAGAACAATCATGATACCGCGTCCTCCAGATACTGAAAATACCTCGTCCGCGCTTCCATGTACCGCTTTTTGCTGATGGGGATCTCCTCCCCGTTTTCCAGCTTAAACCGGTCATGCTCCACCCGCCGGATATACTTCATATTTACAAGAAAGCTCTGGTGACACCGTACAAAGGTTTCACCCATCCGCTCCTCCATATCTGAAATCTTATCATGGCACACCTGCACATTTTCGTATGTATGGATCATGGTCCGGTGAGCGCTGCTCTCCAGATACCAGATCTCATTGAGATAAAAGATCTGCTGCTGGTTCCGGCACATGATCGTAACCCGCTTTTCATCTTCCTGGGCCCGTCGTTCTTTTGCGATCCTAAGAAGCTTTTCAAGGATATCCACGTTCACCGGCTTCGTGAGATATCCCACGAGATTGACCGGCTTCAGGAAAATATGCTGGGAATATCTCGTCGTATATCCGGTCAGGTAAATGATCTGCAGCTCCGGGAATTTCTGATTCAACTCATAGGCATAATCGATTCCCTCCTGCCGCTCTTCCGTCTCCGGAATTTTTGTATTATATTCATGGCAGATATCCATGATCAGGACATCCGGTCGTTTTCCATCTTCAAATTCATCCCTCATATGCCAGATATCCTGGTAAGTTTCGACACGTTCCACCTCCGGAATCTTTCTCAGCATATTTTCGACGACATCCAGCACTTCCGGCTGGTCATCGCATACCGCAATGTTCATTGCATGTTCCCCCATGTATTTCGTTTCTCCCGTTTTGGAGAGCTTTTCTGTAAGATCTTTTTCGTTCAGCGCAGCAATTATCAGACTCTGTCCTTTAATATTTTTGCTCCGTTTTTTCTGCTTTTTCTTTTTTTACCAGTCAATCATAACATACTTTCCTTTTCGCTTCAAGTTCGCAGGTTTCCCCATAAAATCCTGCAAAATGCCCTTTCTCCCGCCCTTTCACATTGACATCCCCTCTCAGTATGCGATATAATTCTTATTAACTATCTTCAAAGATTTTAAAGGGCAAAATCATCATTTTTTTGCCCCCAGACATCTTTTAAACGCTTACTTGAGGGGGTATATTAAGTTTATGAATGGTGCAGAAGCTATGGTAAAATGCCTCGAGGAAGAGGGGATCACCAGGATCTTCGGATATCCGGGAGTTGCGATTTCTCCTTTTTATGAGGCCTTATATAATGCCGGAACCATCGAGCATGTCCTCGTCCGCCAGGAACAGGCTGCCGGACACGCCGCAAGCGGCTACGCACGTATCTCCAGAAAGGCTGCTGTCTGTGTAACTTCTTCCGGTCCAGGTGCGACAAACCTGATCACAGCTCTCGCGACTGCCTACGCCGACAGTATTCCGCTGATCGCGATCACCGGTCAGGTAAATTCAAACCTTTTAGGCCGTGATGTGTTCCAGGAAGCCGATATGCGCGGCTCCACAGAATCCTTTGTAAAATACAGCTACCTTGTAAAAAGCGCCGATGATATTCCGCGTATCTTCAAGGAGGCTTTCTATATCGCTTCCACAGGAAGAAAAGGTCCGGTCCTCATCGACATCCCGTGTGATGTCCAGATGGACCTCTTAAAGAAATCCTTCGACTATACGTCCGAGGTCAATATCCGCGGATACAAGCCGAGCACAAAGGGAAACAACCCGCAGATGCATAAAGTAGTCGCAGCGATCAACAAGGCGAAAAAGCCGTTGATCTGTGCCGGCGGCGGCGTGATCCTCGGAAATGGTGAGGAATGTGTCCGCCAGTTCTGCGAGAAAAACAATATCCCGCTTGTCACAACGATGATGGGAATCGGTGTCATGCCGAAGAACCACCCGCTCTACTTCGGTATGCTCGGAAACAACGGAAAACCTTACGCAAACCGCGCGGTCGCAAACAGTGACCTTCTGATCATCGCGGGCGCAAGGATCGCAGACCGCGCCGTTCCGAAGCCGGAAAACCTGGAACAGCAGGTCAACATCATCCACATCGATATCGATACCGCTGAGATCGGCAAAAACCTTGGACCGACGATCCCACTGGTCGGCGATATCAAGAATATTTTCGACCGCCTCCTGCAGGAGAATATCTCCATCGACACGACACAGTGGATCGAGACACTCCACGATATCAAGAAGAGTACCGTTGACCACCGTGTTTTCAGTGACAAGCTCGTAAATCCGATGCTCTTAGTCCAGCATCTCTCCGAGAAAATGGATGATGACGCGATCTATGTTGCCGATGTCGGACAGAACCAGCTCTGGTCCGCCGACAACTATGTGATGAAAAACGGCCGTTTCCTCACGAGCGGCGGTATGGGAACTATGGGCTACTCGATCCCGGCTGGAATCGGAGCGAAGATGTGTACTCCGGACAAGCAGGTCGTCGTTGTCTGCGGTGACGGTTCCTTCCAGATGTCCATGTACGAGCTTGGAACCATCGCAGTAAACAAGGTCCCGATAAAGATCCTTGTCATGAGAAACCACTATCTCGGTCTCGTCCGTGAGCATCAGGAAAAGACTTACGAGGAACATTATTTCGGTGTCCAGCTCTACGATTATCCGAAATATGCCGAAATCGCCGCTGCCTACGATATGGAATATTTCCACTGCGACAGCAACGAAACTCTTGACGCGGAGCTCGACCGTTTCCTCGCCTGCGACAAAGCATGCCTCATGGTCTGCGAAGTCGACAGCCACAATAATACGAAATAAGGAGAACGCAAGATGAAAGGTATTTTTTCTGTACTTGTAGAAAATAAAGACGGTGTTCTCTCCCAGATATCCGGTCTCTTTGCGAGAAGAGGCTTCAACATCGACAGCCTTGCCGTAGGTGAGACCGAACGCCACGATATTTCCAGCATGACGATCGTCTCCACCGGCGACCAGCGCACGGTCGATCAGATCGAGAAACACTTAAACAAAAAGCTTGACGTGATCAAGGTGCGCCGCCTTGAAGAGAACCGCAGCGTCCTTCTCGAGATGATGCTCATCAAGGTCTCCTACTCTGCGGCAAACCGCAGTTCCCTGATCGAGCTCTGCAGTGTCATGGGTGCAAAGATCGTCCACGTCTCCCCGAAGAGCATGGTCATTGAGTTCCATGCCGCTCCGGATGTGATCACGGACTTTATCGAGCTTGTGAGAAGCTTCGGGATCCTGGAGCTCCAGAGGACTGGAACGATCTGTATGTCAAAAGACTGATTCCCCATTATCGCGACAGCCGTCAGGGTCTCGCGCAGACGCGGATTTTGGCTCGTTGTTCACGTAAATCAAAAAATGTCATGAACGGAAGCTTTTTACTCAATGCTTTCTTTCATGACATTTTTTATAGCTCTTCAGCTGATTGCTGCAAACAGTGATACCGCTATTTATAACTTTCTGACGATACCGGATATTTTCGATGCCAACATCCGAATGCAGCTGTCAATGACAGATCCGTAAGTCCCTTTTAGCTGCGCTCTGCCATAAATTTCTCCACTTCTTCATATGTAGGGATGCTCGGCGCCGCTCCACTCCTGCTGACCGCGATCGCGCTTGCCGCACTCGCCGTTTTTAGGATTTCCGGGATCTCTTTTCCTTTTGTGAGTCCCGAAAGGAAATATCCACAGAACGTATCCCCTGCCGCGGTCGTATCCACTGCTTTTACCTTAAAAATATCCTGAAACACTTTTTCTTTTCCATCATAGTAAATAGCACCATCGCTTCCCAAAGTGAGAACAAAGCATGCATCCGGGAACTTCTCTGCCATTGCATCCAGAATGCTGTCTTTATCCTTGTACCCGGTAATCTGCTCACCCTCAATCTCATTAAGCAGGAACAGGTAAACCTTTCCCAGATCACAGGAATTTAATTTTTCATCAAACGGTGACGGATTCATAACTATTTTCATCTTTTTCTCGTATGCCTGGTCAATGATGTAATCCAGCATATTGATCTCATTCTGCAAAATCAGGTAATCACCTTCGCCAAAATCAGCCAGGACCTCATCAACAAATTCCTTCGTCTGCATCTGATTGGTTCCGCCATAGAGAATAATGCAGTTCTGAGCATTCTTATCCACCTGGATCATAGTATGTCCACCCTTAACCGGCAGTCTGCGGATATATTTGGTATTTACTCCCGCTTCCTTACATGCATCCAGAAGAATATCCCCATCCGTTCCCACAATACCGGCATGGTATACCGGTACGCCAGCCTTCGCCAGCGCAATAGACTGATTCAGACCTTTCCCTCCGCTAAACACCTCCAGCTTAGAAGAGTGCTGTGTTTCCCCGCCAACAATAATGTGATCTACGGAATAGACGTAATCCACATTTAATGAGCCATAATTTAATACCTTCAT
>OIWL01001331.1_pt1 | contig 26888 bp, 22 predicted proteins | sample 1587561 | NCBI WGS metagenome assembly OIWL01 (sample SAMEA3888903, study PRJEB22519) | human gut metagenome | biome: human gut; feature: human-associated habitat; material: faeces | place: Denmark | collected 2010 | reverse complement strand
CGCGCGAAGCAGAAACATGTCGCAAGCGACCGCGCGAGACGCCCGAATGTGCCAAGGCACATTCTTTTTTATTCCAACAGGATTTGGTTTGCCCGCTTCAGATCGTTCTCGTCCGGGATACGGATGTCGGACAGGGAATAGGGAATGCCAAGCGTTTCCCATTTATAGATGCCGAGTGTATGGTAGGGGAGAATTTCTACCTTTTCCACATTTGAAAGTGTGTCCAGAAATGCACGGATTCCATGCAGGTTGGCCGGATCATCGGTAATGCCGGGAACTAAAACATGCCGGACCCACATGGGCTTATGAATCTGGTCTAAAAACCGGGCAAAGGAAAGAATGGATTCGTTGGAGTGCCCAGTCAGAAGACGATGTTTTTCCGGATCGATGTGTTTCAGATCCAGAATAACAAGATCGGTGTGCTCTAAAAGCGTGGTCAGGCGGGAAAAGAAAGGTTCGGCGGTGGTAAATGGCTGTCCCGCGGTGTCCAGTGTGGTGTGAATGTGCTGTTCTTTGGCAAGCTGGAAAAATTCACATAAAAAGTCAGCTTGAAGGAGCGGTTCTCCGCCGCTGACGGTGATGCCGCCGCCCCCGCGCCAGTAACTCCGGTAGCGGAGTGCCTGGCGAAGAAGTGCTTCCGGGGTGATTTCCTGCGAACCGGTGTGTTTAGATGGACAAGAAACACCTTTGGAAAGAGCGGATGTGCCGGAAGTGTGGGTGGAGGCGTCCGGGAGGGGAAGTCCCTTTGGCAGTACCCATGTATCCGGATTGTGGCAGTAGCGGCAGCGCATGAGACAGCCCTGCATGAATACCACGAAGCGGACACCGGGACCGTCTACGGAGCCGAAGGTATCGATGGAATGAATATAACCGGTATGCATCGTTACAGCACCTCGTGGCAGGTACGGGCGATCACATCGAGCTGCTGTTCTCTGGTCAGATTGATAAATTTAACGGCATATCCGGAAACACGGATGGTGAAGTTGGCATATTCCGGCTTTTCCGGGTGTTCCATCGCGTCTTTCAGTTTTTCGATTCCAAAGACATTTACATTTAAATGATGCGCGCCCTGATCAAAATATCCGTCCAGGACATGAACCAGGTTGTTTTTCCGTTCCGTCTCGGAGTGCCCGAGCGCCTCCGGTGCAATCGTTTCTGTGTTGGAGATGCCGTCGAGCGCATATTCATATGGAAGCTTTGCGACCGAGTTTAAAGAAGCGAGCAGACCGTTCTGCTCTGCGCCGTAGGAAGGAGTTGCGCCCGGGGCAAACGGGGTGAATGCCGGCCGTCCGTCCGGAAGTGCGCCGGTTGCCTTGCCATATACAACATTGGAGGTGATCGTGAGGATCGAGGTGGTTGCCTCGGAATTCCGGTAGGTGTGGTATTTTTTTACTTTATGTAAAAAGGTTTTTAACAGCCATACGGCAATCTCGTCGGCGCGGTCGTCATCATTTCCGTAGCGTGGGAAATCGCCCTCTGTCTCAAACTTGCGGGCGATGCCGTATTCATCACGGATGACCTTCACTTTTGCATACCGGATCGCGGAGAGAGAATCGACCACGTGGGAGAAACCGGCAATTCCGGTGGCAAAGGTACGCCGGACATCCGTGTCGATCAACGCCATCTCAGCGGACTCATAGTAATATTTATCGTGCATATAGTGAATCAAATTGAGGATATTCACATAAATGCCCGCCAGCCAGTCCAGCATCTGATCGTATTTATGCATGACTTCCTGATAATCGAGGTATTCGGATGTGATCGGCGCATACGCCGGACCAACCTGCATCGGGCGTCCGTCTTTGGTAGTGTATTTCTCGTCTCTGCCTCCGTTGATGGCATAGAGAAGGCATTTGGCAAGATTGGCACGGGCGCCGAACAGCTGCATTTCCTTGCCTGTCTGGGTGGCGGAGACGCAGCAGCAGATGCTGTAGTCGTCCCCCCAGATCGGACGCATGACATCGTCGTTTTCATACTGGATCGAGGATGTGTTGATGGAGATTTTGGCAGCATATTTCTTAAATGCCTCTGGCAGGCGGGAAGAGTAAAGGACGGTCAGGTTTGGTTCTGGGGACGGTCCCATATTTTCCAGCGTATGTAAAAAGCGGAAATCGTTTTTCGTTACCATCGGACGCCCGTCTTGTCCCAGACCAGCAACCTCCAGCGTCGCCCAGACCGGATCGCCGGAGAAAAGTTGGTTGTAGGATGGGATCCGGGCAAATTTTACCATGCGGAATTTCATTGTCATATGGTCGATTAATTCCTGCGCCTCGATCTCGGTCAGTGTTTGTTCTGTTAAATCCCGGTTGATGTAGATATCAAGGAAGGTGGAAACGCGTCCGACACTCATGGCGGCACCGTTCTGGGTCTTAACGGCAGCGAGGTAACCGAAGTAGAGCCACTGGACGGCTTCTTTGGCATTGGAAGCCGGACGGGAGATATCAAAACCATAGATGGCAGCCATCTCCTGAATGCCCTTTAGAGCGCGGATCTGCTCGGCGATCTCTTCCCGCTGGCGGATGATGTCATCAAACATGGTGCCATTTCCACAGCGTTCCAGATCCTTTTTCTTTTCCTGAATTAGGAAATCGATTCCGTACAGGGCGATCCGGCGGTAGTCGCCTACGATCCGGCCGCGTCCATAGGTATCCGGAAGCCCGGTGACGATATGGCAGTGACGGGCGGTTTTCATTTCCGGGGTATATGCATCGAAGACGGCCTGGTTGTGGGTTTTATGGTATTCGGTAAAGATTTTATGAAATTTTGGATTGACATGGTAGCCGTAGGTTTCAGCGGCTTCCTCCGCCATCTTGATTCCGCCGAACGGCATAAAAGCCCGCTTGAGTGGTTTGTCGGTCTGAAGTCCGACGATGCGTTCCAGATCTTTAAGCTCCGGATCGATATATCCCGGACCATAGGCGGTCAGGCTGGATACGATTTCAGTTTCGCATTCGAGCACACCGCCCTTTTCGTGCTCTTCCTTCTGAAGCTTTTGAAGGCGTTCCCAGAGCAGATGAGTGGCACTGGTTGGGGCAGCGAGAAAGCTTTCATCGCCATCATATTGCGTATAGTTGTTCTGGATGAAATCGCGGACGTTCACTTCGTCGGTCCATTTGGAGCCCAGAAAACCTCTCCAGGCCGTTTGAAAGATAGGTGTGTTTTGGAATGTTTGATACATAGCAGACATGTGTTTCCCTCCTGGTTGAAAAATTTCGATCCCAGCAGAGACAGTGAGAGTGAAAAAAAGTAAAAAAAATACCCACGGTCTGTGCTGTGACGCCCAGACGGTCGGCAATTTCCAGTCATACTTCATGTGGTTGATCCACTTATCCGTCAGTTGTATGACTGCTATGTTTAAGATATATCAGAACCGAAGAGGAATGTCAAGCTATATTTTGAGGAAGAGGTAACGGTTCAAATCCGTAGCTGTTCACAGTAACAAAAAGAGTGCCGGAAAGAGTGGACATTTGGCAAATGACTTGATAAAATGAGTGAAGTTTTAGGGCAGATGGGAATGAAAAAGGGATAAAAAGTTGCTGGGCACGATGCTTGAACAGTAATGATGAAACCTGAATTTGACAGAAATGACAGAAGAGAGGAAGGAAATGCTGGAAAAATTTTGTGTCGGGCTGGTGCGGATTTTGTTGGGAGGAATTCTTTTTTTCCTGACACTGCTCAGCGCGGTTGTGACCTGCCGGGTCTATGGAGGTTCTGAGATTGTACAGTATGGAAGGGACAGTCTGTTTCTGCACCTGTTTTTTTGTGCGGGTGTGATTGGACTGACGGTGTTTTACAGGCGGAGAAAGGAACGAAAGTGCCGGAAGAACCAGTGGCTTCTTTTATCGGCTGCTGCCTATCTTTTTTGGATTCTCCTTGTCCCGTCCTGGGGCGGTTCTGACTCTCATCAGTGTATGGCGTCCGCGCAGGGACTTCTGCAGGGCGATTTCAGCGCCTGGGAGCCGGTGGCGTATTCGTATGGGACAGCGGAAGGACCGCTTGGGTATGCGTACACTTACCCGTCTCAGAACGGGCTGATTCTCTATATGGCAGTGCTGGTATTTTTCTTTGGAGATGCGGCGTATGTAGTTTTCCAGATTTTAAATATCGGATTTTTTATTCTGGGAATCGTGAGCCTGCAGCGGATGACGGTACGGGGAAACGAAAGGTGCAGCCTGCTTTTGTGGATGGCGTGCTGTCTGCCATTTTCTTTCTATATCCTCTTCGTGTACGGCACGATGCCAGGATTTGGACTTTCGTGTCTGGCGATGGAACGTCTGATGCGGTATGTGGAAGAGGGGCGGGGAAGAGACTTCTGGATTGGCGCGGCAGCAGTAGCGGCGGCGGTGATCCTCAAGTCGAATTATGAGATTGTGCTGGTGGCGCTGTTTTTGTATCTGGCATCCTCGGGAGTCTTTCGAAGGAAAGCACGCCTCCTGGTGGCAGCGGTGCTTCTGATTACAGTGTATGTGATTGGAAACCGGGGGATTCAGACAGGAATTTCTTCCGTGACCGGACGCACGGTATCGGACGGTGCGCCGATGATTGCCTGGGTGCAGATGGGACTGGAGGAGAGCAAACGTGGACCGGGCTGGTACAATGGCTATCAGGTAAAACTCTTTCAGAAGGCAGATGGGGATGCGGATCTGGCGGCCGCATGGGCGCAGGCAGATTTGCGGAAAACGATTTCAGATATGGCAGAGGAACCGGCGAAAGCCGCTGATTTCTTTGTTCGGAAGATCGAGTCAATCTGGGCGGAACCGACCTTTCAGAGTCTCTGGATCCAGGAGGTGGGAAATACCTCCTGGGCGGAGGGAAGCCCGCCATGGGAGCTTTTCAAGGAAGAAGGGGGTCTGAACCGGCTCTATGTTTTTGCGGCGAATCTGGTGCAGACATTTGTGTATGCGATGGCATGTGTATGGGTGATTGCCGGGATGAGTGCCAAAGGAAGCCGAAGTAAGCATGTCCTGACGAAACGAACATGGGAAAAGAGGATAGAAGCAGAAAAGGCAGAAAAAACTGTGAAAGCTGTGAAAAAACAGGGAATGGAAACGGTCTGGGAGAGGCAGGAACGTGGAGAACCGGACAGATGGGGGATGCTGCTTCCGGGAATCGTGTTTATTGGGGGATTCCTGTTCCATCTGGTCTGGGAGGCGAAGGGGCAGTATTCGGTGGTGTATTTTATGCTGCTGCTGCCGTATGCGTATCTGGGGATGGAAAGAGTGGCGGATGTGTTTTTAGACGTGACAGGTGCCGGGAAAGAATGATGTTTTGAGATAAAAAAGATACTGGGAACAGCCTGAAATAAGCCGTTTTCAGTATCTTTTTTATGGTTTAAAAGAGCTATGATTTCTAAAAATCCATTAAAAATTGCAATGATAAATCCGCTCCGCCGCCTGATAGAACACAGTTTCCCAGTATTTTTCCGGAATCAGCCGTTTCGTAATTTCGATGTAATCTTCATAGTTGGCGAGCGGCCAGTCGGTGCCGAACATGAGCTTATCATAGTCGCGGATGTAGGCAAGCCAGGTTTTCAGGGTGCTGATATACCCGCTTTGCTCTTCCAGAAACTCCGGAATGTCAAATTTGCCCTCTAAAAGCCCAGAGAGGTCGGCGGCGACATTTTCATTTTTCTCGACAACGGCGGCGGCATCCATCAGCCACGGGTTGCCGAAGTGGCACATGACGAACTGGACATCCGGATGGCGGACGGCGGCTTCATCGAGGGTCAGCGGATGGCTGTATTTGATGAATGCTTTGGAACCGGCGGTCTGTCCGGTGTGGATGGCAACCGGCTTTTTATACGCCTTGGCGAGGTCGTAGATCGGTTCGAAGCGCTCGTCGGTAACGTAGATGGAATCATATCCCGGATAGAGTTTGATGCCGACGCAGGTATTCCGTTTTAAGTTTTCTTCGACAAGATCGCATGTCTTCTGAATCTTTTCCGGCGTCAGTTTTCGTGCTTCGACGCCGACGCAATAGCGCAGAAAATCCGGGTATGTGTGATTATCCGGGTGAACGCCGCGGTTTCCCATGACGATGCCGCCGACGATATTATATTTCTGAAAGCATTCCCGCAGATGCTCTTCATTATTGATATGACCGGCTTCGATGGCAATCTCATCGAAATGCGGGTAACCGGGACAAAAGTGCAAATGTGAATCAATGATTTTCATAATGATAACAGGCGCCTGTATCAAAAACCTTTTGGAAAAAGAACGGCGCTGTCCTCCTTTCTGCTGTGATGTATGTCTGGAAGTTTTGAGAAAATCCGGTGCAACAAAACTTCGGGTGTATATAAATAAGAAATGCAGTGACAGTCCGGCAGGTTCATAGAGCATGCAGCAACTGTATGAAATCAACTGTTAGTGTAGTCCCAAATGGGGTGGATGTCAAATTTTTCTCCATCTGTTTGACATCCACACTATGATCTGGTATAGTGATAGCTATGCGTATTGCAAAGGGGCAAACTGCCTCTTTCTTTTTTTGTAAATATTCCGGAAGAATGCAAAAAAGATAACTAATATGATATATGAAATGTATATCCGGAATGTGCAGACCGTTAATCAGACAATGAAAGGAATAGAATGGAAACAATCAGATTTGAAGATTTAGAGTTAGATGCAAAGATCATGCGTGCGATCACCGATATGGGGTTCGAGGCGGCTTCTCCGATTCAGGGACAGGCGATTCCGCTGGAACTGCAGGGACTGGATATCATCGGACAGGCACAGACCGGTACCGGTAAGACGGCTGCGTTTGGTATTCCGCTGTTACAGAAGATCGATCCGAAGAATAAGAAGCCGCAGGCGATCATTCTCTGCCCGACCCGTGAACTTGCCATCCAGGTATCTGAGGAGATCCGCCGCCTGGCAAAATACATGCACGGTGTCAAGGTTCTGCCGATCTACGGCGGACAGGAGATCGGACGTCAGATCCGTTCCCTCAAGGATGGTGTGCAGGTTATCATCGGTACGCCGGGGCGTGTGATGGATCACATGCGCCGCAAAACCGTCAAGATGGATCAGATCCACACGGTTGTCCTCGACGAGGCGGACGAGATGCTGAACATGGGCTTTTTAGAGGATATGGAAACCATCTTAAGCGCACTGCCGGAGGAGAGACAGACGCTGATGTTCTCAGCGACGATGCCGCAGGCGATTCAGCGGATCGCGACGAACTTCCAGAAAGATCCGCAGATTGTGCGCGTGGTCAAGAAAGAGCTGACCGTTCCGAAGGTAACCCAGTATTATTATGAAGTAAAACCGAAGAATAAGCTGGAGGTTATGTGCCGTCTGCTGGATCTCTATGATCCGAAGCTCTCAGTGGTATTTTGCAACACGAAAAAGCAGGTCGATGAGCTGGTACAGGGCTTACAGGGACGCGGCTATTTTGCAGAAGGGCTTCACGGCGATTTGAAACAGGAGCAGCGTGACCGTGTCATGCGTGCATTCCGTACCGGACGGACGGACATTCTGGTGGCAACGGATGTGGCAGCCCGCGGTATCGACGTCGATGATGTCGAGGCGGTATTCAACTATGATGTACCGCAGGATGACGAGTATTATGTACATCGCATCGGACGTACCGGCCGTGCCGGACGCGAGGGCAAGGCGTTTAACCTCGTAGTTGGCAAAGAGGTTTACAAGCTGCGCGAGATCCAGCGCTACTGCAAGACCCGCATCATTCCGCAGGCGATTCCGTCTCTGGACGATGTGACCTCCATCAAGGCAGATAAGATTCTCGACCAGGTGGGCGAGGTGCTGCAGGACAGCGATCTGAGCAAGGTGATCGATATTGTAGAAAAACGTGTGCTGGAAGAGGACTACACGACGCTCGATCTGGCAGCAGCGCTGCTCAAAATGATGATGGGCGAAGAGGGCGAGGAGCTCTTAGAGGAGAACCGTCCGCTGCGTGAGCTGGAGGATCTCGAGGATGAGAGCCGCCGCAGCCGTGGTGGTAGAAACGGCAGAGGAAGCCGTGGCAGAAATGAGGACGTAGCGCGTCTCTTCATCAACATCGGAAAGAACCAGGGCATCCGTCCGGGCGATATCCTCGGTGCGATCGCCGGAGAATCCGGCATGCCGGGACGTATGGTCGGAAGTATCGATATGTTCGATAATTACACATTCGTCGAGGTGCCGAGAGAGCATGCGGACGTTGTACTGCAGGCGATGCGCGGTGCGAAGATCAAGGGCAAGAACGTGCATATGGAGAAGGCGAACCGGAAGTAAAGAGCATATTGAAATTATATTTGGCATATGCTATAATGCCATTAGGCGAAAAGACAAAAGTGTTCAAAGTGGCACAAAAACAAATCCCTCAGGTGCGGGCACACCTGAGGGATTTTATTCCATTTGGGCGAGGTGGCTTAAGCCTCTGGCTGACTACCTAACGATGTCCGTCCAACCACTTGCATATGTAATAGGCGATTACACTTGCCACGACGGACACAAGAAAAGACAGAAATATATTCAAAATGGCACACCCCCCTTTCTGCACCTGTCTAGGGGTGGTAGCTGTATTAGTATATCATAAAGATAAAATTATAAAAAGTCATCTTTGAGATGTTTTGTTTGTCTCAAAGATGACTTTTTATCTTAATAACTTTAAAATTTACTCTTACAGCTCCGCTGTAATAAAAATATCATAAATCGCTTTCACAGCCGCCTCGAAATCTGCGTTCTTCACGCCGATGATGATGTTGAGTTCACTGGAACCCTGGTCGATCATCTTGACGTTGATGCGGGCGTGTGCCAGAGCGGAGAAGATGCGTCCGGCAGTGCCGCGGGTGGACTTCATGCCGCGTCCTACGACGGCGATGAGTGCTAAATCGGACTCAAGCTCGATGGAATCCGGCTGTACCGCGCGGTGGATGTTGGAGATAACGAACTGCTCATGCTGTTCGAATTCGGACTGGTGTACGAAGATGGTCATCGTGTCGATTCCGGACGGCATATGCTCGAAGGAAATACCGCAGTCCTCGAAGACACCCAGAACTTTTCTCCCAAACCCAATTTCGGAGTTCATCATCGCTTTCTCGATGGTGACAGAGCAGAAACCAGTCTTTCCGGCGATACCGGTGATGGTGTATTTCGGCTTCCGGCAGGTATTCTCGACGATGAGTGTACCCGGATCCTCCGGCTTGTTGGTGTTGCGGATGTTGATCGGGATGCCCTCGCGGCGTACCGGGAAGATGGCATCCTCATGAAGGACGCTTGCACCCATGTAAGCCAGTTCACGCAGTTCTTTGTAGGTGATGGTCTCGATCGGAACCGGATTTTCCACGATGCGCGGGTCGGTTACCAGGAAACCGGATACATCGGTCCAGTTCTCGTAGAGGTCTGCGTGAATCGCGCGGGCTACGATGGAACCGGTGATATCAGAACCACCGCGGGAGAAAGTGTGGATTGTCCCGTCTGGATTGGAACCGTAGAAGCCCGGGATAACGGCGCGCTCAGTGTGCGCGAGGCGTTCTGCCAGCTCTTCATTGGTTTTCTCGGACAGGAATGTACCGTTCTCGTCAAAGAAGATTACCTCGGCGGCATCGATGAACTCATAGCCCAGGTAATGGGACATGATGATACCGTTTAAGTACTCACCGCGGGAAGCTGCGTAATCGCTGCCTTTTTTTGCGATAAAGTTTTCCTCGATGGTCTTGAACTCATAATCGAGGTTTAAATTCAACTCCAGACCGTCGATGATCTGCTCATAGCGCTCTTTTATGGCGGAGAGAAGCTTGCCGTAGCTTGCGCCGGTGGAAGCTGCCTCGTAGCAGGCATAGAGCATATCGGTTACTTTGGTGTCATTTTTGTTGCGTTTGCCCGGAGCAGACGGTACAACGTAGCGTCTGGATTTATCAGCACGGATAATATCTCCGACTTTTTTGAACTGTTTTGCGCTGGCGAGGGAACTTCCGCCAAACTTTACTACTTTCTTCATGATGTTCTTTGTTCCTTCCTAAAGTAAATATTGGGTTAATTCAGTTTCTGGATCTTCGGAAAATACTGGAACAGTACCTTGGCAACCAGTTTGTCGCGCTTGACGTATTTGTGCGTCCAGCGGCGGGCGTCGTTGGAATAGTTCCGGTTGTCGCCCAGCATGAAATAGCAGCCATCCGGCACTTCGTAGTGCTGCGGTTCCTCCGGTTCCATCGGTTCATGCAGATACGGTTCGTCGAGCGGTGTATCGGAACCATTTAAGTATACCTTGCCGTCCACGATGTCGATCGTGTCGCCCGGCATACCGATGATACGTTTGACATAGTACGTTTTGATGCCTTTCGCTTCATCATCCGGATAAATGAAAATGGCGATGTCACCCCGCTGCGGATCTCCGAATTTGTAGCTTAACCGTGAGCCGATGACGCGGTCGCCAGCCATGATGGTCGTTTCCATCGAGCTGGTCGGAACTTCGCTGTTGGCGATGATGAAATGGTTGACGCAGAATGCGATAATAGCGGCGGCAACCAGGACCTGAATCCAGCTTATGACCTCGTCCTTGAGATTGAAGCCTTCCTTGCGGCTCTTGCCCTTCTTGGATTTTGCGGCATTTCCGGTACCTGAAGCGTTGTCGTTCTCTTCGGGCGTATCTTCCGAATCGTGTTCCGAAGAGTTCTGGCCCGGCTGGTTGATGCCGATTTTTCCGGCGCGGAGTTCATCGAGCATCTCATCCAGTTCCTGATCGGAACGCCCGGAGAAATTGCTTCGGGACGAAATATGGTCTCTATCTTGATCTTCCATATATATCTCCTCTCTCTGCTGTTGCTGTCTGTGTGACGTTATCTTATGGCACTTTCAGTTCCAAAGGTGTCTGCTACGGCAGTAACGTTTGTGCAACGCATGAGCAGTAATAGGCTACTGTAAATGGTAACCTTCTGACATAATAGTGTATATGAGATGCCTTGATTTATCAAGTTTTTTCAAGAAATTTCGGGAAAATTCATAAATGTTTTGAAGTGTATGATTGTATTATTGGGCGCGGGATGCTAAAATGAAGCTAAAACCAAAAACCACAAAGGAACGCAAGGGGGCGTATGTATGGATAAAACATTATACGATCTGATGGACTGGGCTGGAATTGAAGAAATTGTCTATTCGGAAGCGGCAAACCCGCACCGGATGCTGGGAGCCCATATGACACCGGAGGGAATGCTGGTACAGGCGTTTATTCCGACGGCGCGCGATATTACGGTCAAACTTTCGGCAACCGGCAAGCAATACCAGATGGAGATGGCGGACGAGACTGGCTTTTTTGCGGCGCTGATTCCGCGCAAGACTCTGGCGGATTATACCCTCCTTGTGTTTTATGATAATGGTACGTTAAGCGAGATACACGATCCGTATTCCTTTGCACCGCAGTTTACGGAATCGGATTTGAAGAAATTCGAGGCGGGCGTCCACTACAGCATTTACAATAAGATGGGCGCGCATCCGATGACGGTCAAAGGTGTGAGCGGCGTCTATTTTGCAGTCTGGGCGCCGGAAGCGATGCGCGTGAGTGTCGTCGGTGATTTCAACCTGTGGGATGGCAGACGCAGCCAGATGCGGCGGTTGGGAGATTCGGGCGTGTTTGAGATTTTTATCCCGGAGCTAAAAAAGGGCGCTGTTTATAAATATGAAATTAAGTTCAAGAACGGCGACCCGGCGCTGAAGGCGGATCCCTATGCGAACTATGCGGAACTTAGACCGAACACGGCATCCATCGTCTGGGATCTGGACGAATATAAATGGAACGATCAGGACTGGATGAAGAAACGGGCGGCGCTCGACACGAAGACGGCGCCGATGTCGATCTATGAGGTACATCTCGGTTCCTGGATGCGAAAACCGACCGAGGTGGATAAGAGAGGACGCGAGATTGTCGGATCGGAGTTTTACAATTACCGTGAGATCGCGGTCAAGCTGGCGGAATATGTGAAGGAAATGGGGTATACCCATGTGGAACTTCTGCCGGTCATGGAACATCCGCTGGATGCTTCGTGGGGCTATCAGGTGACGGGATATTACGCACCGACCAGCCGCTTCGGCACACCGGATGATTTCATGTATTTTATGGATTACCTGCACGGACAGGGGATTGGCGTTATCCTTGACTGGGTTCCGGCACATTTCCCACGTGATGCATGGGGCATGGCGCAGTTTGACGGAAGCTGCCTCTATGAGCACAAGGATCCGAGACAGGGGGCGCATCCGCACTGGGGTACGCTGATCTACAACTACGGCAGACCGGGGGTTTCAAACTTCCTGATTGCGAATGCGATGTTCTGGGCGGACCGCTATCACGCGGACGGCATCCGGTTTGATGCGGTGGCGTCGATGCTGTATCTGGATTATGGCAAGAATCCGGGTGAATGGATTGCCAATATGTACGGCGGTCATGAGAATCTGGAGGCGGTCGAGTTCTTAAAGCATCTGAACTCTGTCTTCAGGGGACGCAAGGACGGCGCGATTCTGATTGCCGAGGAATCGACGGCATGGCCGAAGGTTACCGGTGACGTAAAGAACGGCGGTCTTGGCTTTGATTATAAATGGAACATGGGCTGGATGAACGATTTTCTGGGCTATATGGAGCAGGATCCATATTTCCGGTGCCACCACTACAATGAGCTGACCTTCAGCATGATTTACGCCTACAGTGAAAATTTCGTCCTCGTCTTCTCACACGACGAGGTGGTTCACGGAAAAGGTTCCCTGGTCAATAAGATGCCGGGACAGACGTTTGAGGACAAGTTTGCGAACCTGCGGGCGGCATACGGTTTTATGATGGGACATCCGGGCAAGAAACTCCTCTTCATGGGACAGGATTTCGCCCAGATGGATGAGTGGAATGAGAATGCATCGATCGAGTGGGAACTGCTGCAGTATCCGATCCACAGCCAGATGAAGGAGTATGTGAAGGAGTTAAATCACTTTTATACCAGCCATCCGGCACTCTATCAGAAAGATTATCAGACGGAAGGCTTCGAGTGGATCAACTGCATGGATGCAGCGGACAATATCATTGCATTTCTCCGGCGCGGCGCGGATGAGACACTGCTCTTTGTCTGCAACTTTGCCCCGCAGCTGCATGAGAAGCTGATGGTCGGCGTACCGTTTAAGGGAAAATACAAAGAGATTTTCAACAGCGATGCGGAGAAGTTCGGCGGAAGCGGAAAGGTCAATCCGCGTATGAAGTCCTCGAAGGCAGAGGAATGTGATGGAAAGGAAAATTCCATCACGATCCAGCTGGCGCCGCTTGGCATCAGCGTCTTCAACTGCACGCCGACGGAGCCGGAGAAGAAAGAAAAACCGGCGAAGACGAAAAAGACGACCCACAGCACGAAGAGTGTAAAAGAAAAGGCTGAAACCGATCGCCAGAGCATGATGGCGGATGCAGCGGCGGCATTCAATGGAAAAGCCGGGGGGACAGCTGCTGCGGCAGCAGAACGTCTGGCGGGTATTTCAGATAAGCTGGCAGAGGCGAAGGCGGGGCTTTCCTCCAAGATTATCAGTCTGTCCTCGATTGCGAGACGACAGGCGGGATTGGAAGAGGGTCTGGATAAAAAGGTGGGAAAAGAGTAAGTACAGGAAGGAATGAAATAGATGGCAACAGCGGCAGAGCTGACAGGCGAGGAGATCGCGGCGGTAGCAGAGTCACTATCGGATCCGGCAAATTTGAACGTGGATACGATGGCTGCGATCATGCACCGGATTGGCCCGGGGCTTATGGCATTGGGACAAAAGGTACTGGTGGCGATCATCATTTTCCTGATTGGACGTAAGATCATCTCGATGATCGAGAAGATGCTGTCCCGCTCGATGGAGCATGCCGGTATGGATGTGGGTGTGACTCGTTTCCTGCGGGCGCTGACCCAGTTTGTGATGAATGTATTCCTGCTTTTTATGATTGCAGGGCAGCTTGGCATGGACAGCGCCTCGATTGTGGCGGTTCTTGGCGCGGCAGGTCTTGCGCTGAGTTTGGCGCTCCAGCAGAGCCTTGGAAACTTTGCGGGCGGACTCTTGATTTTAATTATGAAACCGTTCCGGGTGGGGGATTATATCATTTCCCCGTCCGGGGAGGGAAGGGTTTCGATGGTCGGGCTGGTTTACACGACTATCCTGACAACCGATAATAAAGCAATTACCATCCCGAATGGCACCCTTTCAAACTCAACCGTGACCAACGTGACGGCGATGGACAAGCGGATGCTGGAACTCAAGGTCGGTATCGCCTATGAGGCAGATATCCGGACGGCAAAGGCAGTGTTAGAGCGCGTTTACAGGGAACATCCGATGGTGAAGAAGGACGAGGACATCAAGGTATTTGTGGACAGCCTGGGCGACAGCAGCGTGGTGCTTGGTATCCGGGGCTGGGTAGAGACGTCCGATTACTGGCAGACGAGATGGGACATTCTGGAACGGATCAAGCTGTCATTTGACGAGGCGGGCATCGAAATTCCATACAACAAGATGGATGTACATTTGAAACAGTAGCAATCGTTTAAACAGTATAAGCAATATAGACAGAGGAACAACCATGATTGACAGAGCGGCAAAATTCGCAGAACAGGCGCATAAGGGCACACATCGGAAGGGAACCAGAATTCCGTATATCGTTCATCCGCTGGAGACGGCGCTGATTGCGTCGATGCTGACGAACGATGAGGAGATACTGGCAGCGGCACTTCTGCATGATACGATCGAAGACACGGGTGTGACCTACGAGGATTTGAAACAGGAGTTTGGCACCCGGGTTGCAGATCTGGTCTTGGCGGAGAGCGAGGATAAGTCCAAAACCTGGATTGAGCGCAAGGGGCACACGCTGGAACATCTGAAAACAGCGAGCCAAGCGGAGAAGATCCTGACGATGGCGGACAAGCTGAGCAATATCCGCAGCATGGCGCGTGACTATCTGTTGGTCGGGGAGGAGCTCTGGCAGCGGTTTAATATGAAGGACAGAGAGAAACAGGCGTGGTATTACACGTCGATGATAGACCTTTTAAAGGATTTGAATGAGACACCGGAATATCAGGAATATGTGCGTCTCTGCGTCAAGGTATTTGGCGGGATCGCAGGGTGTTGTAGTTTACAAAAAATATGAACGGCAGCATAAAAACAACATAGGATGACAATGAGAAACTGCAGCAGCCAATCAGAAAGAATGGCTGTCGGAGAAGAGAAGGACGATAGGTTCTGAGATTTTGCGGAAACGGAAAGGTCATTCAGTTCAGTAAAAGGGGAAGAGACATGATTTTAAAAGATATTTGGATGGATGTAAAAGCGGTTCAGGAGCGAGATCCGGCTGCGAGAAATGCATTGGAGGTACTACTTTTATATCAGGGCGTACATGCCCTGATCTGGCACCGGGTGGCGCACTGGTTTTATGAGCACCATATGTTTTTCATTGCGCGCCTGATTTCACAGGTGGCACGTTTCTTTACATTGATTGAGATTCATCCGGGTGCACAGCTCGGACACGGTATTCTGATTGACCACGGCTGCGGCGTTGTCATCGGTGAGACGGCGGTGGTCGGCGATAACTGTACGATTTACCAGGGTGTGACACTGGGCGGTGTCGGAACACAGAAGGGTAAACGTCATCCGACGCTGGGAAATAATGTGACGGTCGGTTCCGGCGCAAAGATTCTCGGTTCTTTCGAGGTCGGTGATAACTGTTCCGTAGCGGCAAATGCGGTTCTGCTCCGCCCGCTCGAGGAAAATACCACGGCTGTCGGCATTCCGGCGCGTCCGGTCAAGAAGGACGGCGTAGCGCTGCCGAAGAAGCAGAAGATGATCATCGGCGAGGACGATCAGCGTATTTTAGAGCAAATCGACGCGCTCCGGAAAGAGCTTCAGGAACTTAGAGAAGAGTCGGCAAACCTGCGGAATGAACTGGAAGCAGTGCGGGCAGGACAGGAGAAAGCCTGACACAAAATTATTCATAACGCCCCTTTCGGCTGCATAAATTTCTTTGAGAGAAATGCGTGCGGTTTGGAAAGGGGCGTTTTTTATGATAGAGCTGATCAAAAAAGAGATACATATGAATCGGCAGAGGGGGACGGCGGTGTCGCAGCTGACGCTGGATGATGATTTTATTGTGCCGGATGCGCTGGATGATGCGGTGCAGATACTGCTGTCAGACGGGGAAGTTCAGATAGAAAATTCACGGATTCAGGGAGAAAAGGTGCTGATCCGGGGAAAGCTTGTGTTCCGGGTGCTGTACCGCCGGGAGTCGGGCGGGCTGCAGGCGATGGGCGGGGAGATCCCATTTGAGGAAACGGTCAATGTGCCGGAGCTTTCGGAGCGCGACTATACGCAGATCGTATGGAATATCGAAGATTTGAATATTACCATGATTCATTCGCGCAAGCTGAGCGCCAAAGCGGTGCTGACGCTTACGGTGCGGGCGGAAAGCCGCGTCGATGCGCAGGCTGCCGCGGACGTCGAGACGGATGATGTGGGGCTGCAAGTCCTGAAGAGAAGCGTTCCGGCAGCGACGCTTGCAGTGCGGCGCAAAGATATCTACCGGGTCCGGGAGGAAGTAAGCGTATCGGCAAATAAGCCGAATATTGAGACGATTCTCTGGCAGGAGATGCGTCTTCGGGATATTTCGGTGCGCCCGTTGGATGGAAAACTGCATCTGGACGGTGAATTGTCGGTGTTCCTGATTTACAGCGGCGAGGGCGAGCACACGCCGGTTCAGTGGTTGGAGGAGAGTATTCCGTTTTCCGGTGAGGTGGAACTCTCGGAGGCGGTGGAGGAGATGATCCCGGCGGTCGGGGTCCGGATTCTTCATGCAGAGGCGGGCAAAAAGCCGGACAGCGATGGGGAGATGCGCGAAGTGGAAGTGGAGGCGGTGTTGGAGCTGGACATCCGCCTTTATAAAGAAGAATCAGTGGAACTTTTAAGCGATCTCTATTCGACCGGCTGCGAGGTCGTGAGCGAGCAGGGGGAGGTGTGCTTTGACCGGCTTTTGACGCGCAACAGCTGCAAAATGCGGGTGAGCGGAAGCGTTTCTTTTCAGAAACCGGAGCGAATTCTGCAGATTTGCCACAGCAGTGGGATTGTTCGGCTGGATGAGAGCCGCCCGTCAGAAAACGGTCTGGCGATCGAGGGAGTGCTGGAAGTCAGTCTCCTGTATCTGACGGATGATGACGCGGCGCCGGTCGGGGCAATTTCTGAGGTTCTGCCATTTTCCGGCACGGTCGAGGCGGAGGGGATCCGGGAAGACTGCGTCTGGCAGTTGAATCTGGGGCTGGAACAGCTCGGCGCGGTGATGCTGGGCGGCGGTGAGGCGGAGGTCAAGGCGCAGCTCACGGTGGAACTGCTTGTATTCCAGCCGATGCAGGAAGAGGTGGTTACATCCGTGCAGACACAGCCGTTCGATTTAAAGCGCTGGGAGCAGCAGCCAGGGATTGTGGGTTATATTGTGCAGCCGGGGGATTCTCTGTGGAAAATTGCAAAAAAATTCCACACAACGGTGGATCAGGTGCGGGAAATGAATGAAATCGACGGGGAGGAAGCCGGAGCAGGGGCGCGGCTGCTTCTGATCAAAGAGGTAACGGCGGGTAACTGTTCATAGGTAGTAATTTTAGAGAGAAAAAATCGTTTCTGTTCACGGGTGGGCACTTTTGGGACCGAAAGTGCCGTAAGAAAACGTGGTGGCAGCAGGAATTTGCCGTATTGAAATGCGAAGCCACGGCAAATTCCGTTACTGGACACGTATGCGTGTTCAGTAACAAAATTGGAAATGGTCGGGCAGGTTCTGAGGATGGAAGGAAGGACGAACTATGGAAGAGAAAAAAGTTACATTTGAAGAAAAACTCACACAGCTTCTGGAATTGGCAAAAACAAAGAAAAATGTACTGGACAATAAAGAAATATTGAATTATTTCCATGGTGAGATACTGAGCCCGGAACAGCTCGATCAGATCTATGATTTTCTGGAAAATCATCATGTAGATGTTCTCCGGATGGATGACGATGAGGACATGGAGCCAGAACTTTTTGAAGACGGCGAGGAGGAGCCGATCGACGTGGACAACCTGGATCTCAGCATCCCGGATGGCGTCAGCCTCGATGATCCAGTCCGGATGTATCTGAAAGAGATCGGAAAAGTGCCGCTGCTTTCCCCGGAAGAGGAAATTGAACTGGCGAAGCGGATGGAGCTGGGAGATGAAAATGCCAGAAAACGTCTGGCGGAGGCGAATCTGCGCCTTGTTGTCAGCATTGCGAAGCGCTATGTCGGCAGAGGTATGCAGTTCCTTGACCTGATTCAGGAAGGAAATCTGGGTCTTATCAAGGCGGTTGAAAAATATGATTATTCAAAAGGATTTAAGTTCAGCACCTATGCAACCTGGTGGATCCGTCAGGCGATCACGCGCGCGATCGCGGATCAGGCGCGGACGATCCGGATTCCGGTTCACATGGTGGAGACGATCAATCGTCTGATCCGGACTTCCAGACAGCTTTTACAGGAACTTGGACGGGAACCTACCCCGGAGGAGATCGCGGAAAAGATGGAGATGCCGGTTGAGCGTGTGCGGGAGATCATGAAGATTTCACAGGATCCGGTTTCCTTGGAGACACCGATCGGCGAGGAGGAAGACAGTCATCTGGGCGATTTCATTCAGGACGATCATGTGCAGGTTCCGGTCGATGCGGCAACCTATACATTGCTGCATGAACAGCTCATGGAAGTGCTCGATACGCTGACCGAGCGGGAGCAGAAGGTGCTGCGTCTGCGCTTTGGCCTGGACGACGGCAGACCGCGCACGCTCGAAGAGGTAGGACGGCAGTTCAATGTCACCCGCGAGCGGATCCGCCAGATCGAGGCGAAAGCGCTGCGGAAGCTGCGCCATCCGAGCCGGAGCAAAAAATTGAAGGATTATCTGGATGAATGATCTGGAAAGAAGAAATAAAAAGTAGAACACAGGAGAATAAATCATGCGGACAGAAGTAAAACTCTCGAAGCGTCTGGAACGGATCGCTTCTTTTGTACAGCCGGGCAGCCGGGTAGCAGATATCGGCACCGATCACGGTTATGTGCCGATCTGGCTGGTGCAGAAGGGCGTGTGCCCGTCGGCATTGGCGATGGATGTGCGGAAAGGCCCGCTGGAGCGGGCGGAAGAACACGTGGAAGAGGTGGGGCTTTCCGGGAAAATTGAACTGCGCTTGTCAGACGGACTGGCAAAATTGAAGGCAGGCGAGGCAGACACAGTTGTGATCGCAGGAATGGGCGGAAAACTGACCTGCCGGATTCTGGAACAGGGACGCCATGTGTGGGAGAATTGGAGCGAGGGAAAAGAACGCCTGATTCTGTCGCCGCAGTCGGAGCAGGACGAAGTGCGTCATTTTCTGGAGGAACAAGGATTTTTAATTCTCCGGGAAGCGATGCTGACGGACGAGGGAAAATATTACATAGTGATAGAAGCGGCGCGAGGCACGATGCGGCCAGGGAGAGAGCAGGATTACCGTTTTGGAGCCGATTTGATCCGGAAGAAAGATCCGGTGCTGCTTGCGTATCTGGAGAAAGAAGAGAAGATGACGCGGCAGGTGCTGGCAGGGCTGACAGAAAATGATGCCCAGAACAAGAAGGGAACTTTAGAAGCCAGTGAAGCGGGAGAGACGGCGATCAGCCGCCGTGGAGCGCGCATCAACGAACTGACCGCCTATCTGGCGCTGATAGAGGAGACGAGACATGAAATGCAGTGAGATTATCAAGATCCTGGAAACACTTTCGCCGCGCAGCATGGCATGTGACTGGGACAATCCGGGACTTTTAGCGGGGCGCAGCGGGAAGGAAGTGAAGACGATCTTTCTGGCGGTGGACGCCACCGATTCTGTGATTGAGCAGGCAGAGCAGGCGGGGGCGGATATGATTTTGACGCACCATCCACTTATTTTCAAAGGAATCAAGCAGGTGTCCGATCAGAATTTCATCGGCAGAAGAGTCCTGCGGATGATTCAGGATGATATTTCCTACTATGCGATGCACACCAATTTTGACGCGGCGCCGGGCTGCATGGCAGATCTGGCGGCAAAGAAGCTGGGATTGACGGATTGTGAGGTTTTAGAGAAAATGGGAGAGACCGGGGACGGCACTTCCTACGGAATCGGATGCACTGGACGCTTCGAACAGCCGATGACGCTGCGGGCAGCTGCCGAGCAGGTCAAGGAGGCATTTGGCCTGCCGTATGCGGCAGTCTTCGGTGAGCTGGACGGTGAGGCAGTGATTCAGAAAGCGGCGGTCTGCCCGGGCGCGGGAGGAAGCACGATGGGAGAGGCACTGGCAGCCGGGGCGCAGGTTTATATCACAGGAGATATCAGCCACCATGAAGGAATCGACGCGGTTGCACAGGGCATGGCGGTCATCGACGCTGGACATTATGGAATTGAACACATTTTTACTGAATTTATGGAGAAATATCTGATGGGGAAGCTGGGAGACGCCGTGAAGGTTGTGCGGGAGAAACCGGCGTTTCCAATCCAGATTGTTTAGGGAGGGGATTACATGCCGGAGGTACGGATTGGGAGTGAGATAAAAACATATCCGCAGGGAACCGCCTATGCGGAGATTGCGGAGGAATATCAGAAGAATTACGAGAATGATATTCTTCTGGTCTCGGTAAATGGACGGCTGCGGGAGCTGCATAAAACACTGCAGAAGGACTGCCAGATGGAATTTATCACAGCGGCAGATACGGCTGGCTATCTGGCATATCAGAGAAGTGCCGTCTTTCTGATGATGAAAGCCTTTCAGGATGTGGCAGGCAGGGAAAATGTGAAAAATATCACGGTCTGCTTTTCTGTTGAAAATGGTCTGTATGTGGAGGTGGAAGGCGGGGTAACACTCAGCCAGGAGCTGTTAGACCGTGTGAAAGCGGAGATGAAGCGCCTGTCTGAGCAGGATCTGCCGCTGCAGAAACGGAGTGAAAATACGGATGAGGCGATGGATCATTTCCAGGAGCAGGGCATGTATGACAAGGCGCGTTTGTTCAATTACCGGAGGGCGTCGCGGGTCAATGTTTACCGGCTTGGCGATTATGACGACTATTTCTACGGATATATGGTCATGAGCACCCGGTATCTCAAATATTTTGATTTACAGATGTACGAGGAAGGATTTATCCTGCGTCTGCCGAACAAGAAGCAGCCGAAGGCGATTCAGCCGTTCCATCCGCAGAAAAAACTGTTTGATGTCCAGCAGGAGGCGGAAAAGCTCGGTCACAAGCTCGGTGTGTTTGACGTGGGAACACTCAACGATACGATCGCGCGGGGGCGCATGAACGACCTGATCCTGATGCAGGAGGCGCTGCAGGAAAAGAAGATCGGAGATATTGCGGAGCAGATTTATGAGAGCGGACGCAAACTGATCATGATTGCAGGACCGTCCTCTTCGGGAAAAACGACCTTTTCACACCGTTTGTCGATTCAGCTCGCCGCGCTGGGAATGAAACCGCATCCGATCGCGGTGGACAATTATTTTGTCAACCGTGTGGACAGCCCGCGGGATGAAAATGGAAATTACGATTATGAGGCATTAAACTGCATCGATGTGAAACAGTTTAATGAAGATATGGAAGCACTTCTGGCGGGAAAACGCGTGGAGCTGCCGGTTTACAACTTTGTCAAGGGCGAGCGCGAATATAAGGGCGATTTTCTGCAGCTTGGGGCGGAGGATATTTTGGTCATCGAGGGAATCCACTGTTTGAATGATGATTTGTCGTATTCACTGCCGCGTGATAAGAAATTTAAGATTTATATCAGTGCGCTGACTCAGTTAAATATCGACGATCACAACCGCGTTCCGACGACGGACGGACGTCTGATCCGGCGGATGGTCCGCGATGCGAGAACGCGCGGTGCGTCGGCACAGGACACGATCCGGATGTGGGATTCCGTACGCCGGGGCGAGGAGCGGAATATTTTCCCGTATCAGGAAGAGGCGGATGTAATGTTTAATTCTGCCCTGATTTATGAGCTGGCGTGCCTGAAAGTGTATGCGGAGCCGCTGCTCTTTGGAATTGCCAAGGAGGATCCGGAGTATCTGGAGGCCAACAGGCTTCTGAAATTCTTCGATTACTTTGTTCCGGTGCCAAGCGAGGAAGTGCCGAATAATTCCCTGCTTCGGGAATTTATTGGAGGAAGCTGCTTCAATACCTGATCGGTCACGGTTCAATATTTTAAAATTTAGGCTTTACAGAGCAAAGGAATAATGTTAGAATAGCAGTTGCGCAAGCAAGCCAGGTGATCGCGGCTGGACAGACGAAAGGGTTCAGACGAGGAAAGTCCGGGCTTCACAGGGCAGGATGCCGGATAACGTCCGGTGGAGGTGACTCCCAGACCAGTGCAACAGAAATAAACCGCCTCACTTGTTGGGGTAAGGGTGGAAAGGTAGTGTAAGAGACTACCGCCGTCTTGGTAACAGGCCGGGCACATGTAAACTCCATTCGAAGCAAGACCGAATAGAAAGCGATACGGCTGCCCGTCGTGCTTTCAGGTGGGTCGCTTGAGCCTTCTGGCAACGGAAGGCCTAGACAGATGATCACTCAACGACATAACCCGGCTTATCGGTCTGACTGTGTATAATAAATAAGCATATAATAAAAGCAACTGTATTTTGCGGCCAGTTTATAGACCCGCGAAATAGCAGTTGCTTTTTTGGTAAAGAACGTCAGAAACTTTATACTTTCATAGTTCGTTTTTTTTTAGTTTCAGAATCACATCCAAAGGCAAACCTGTAGTTTCAGCAATAGAAGCATCACTGAGTTTCCCTATCAGATTTCTGGCAATCTCAAGCTGCTTTTTCTGGGAACCATTATTGAAACCGTCATTAAAACCATCATTAAACAGCACCTGACCCAAACGTGTCATACGAATTCCCTCCTTAACATGTTCAAAATCATCATTTTCAAGAAACTTATCTGCCATGGTATAGATCATTGCCTCGATTTTCTGAAGATCTTCCGATGGAATATCTTTTGTATTTTCAGTCAGAGAAAATGCCTGAAGAAATCGTTCTTTTTGGGAAAGCTGCCCGTCCATCAGAGGAATCAGAGTCAGTGGAACGAGATCAGCTTTTGTAAGAATGTCTCCAGAAGAAGCTTTCTCTTTCAGCGTTTTGATCAGGTCATCTGCACTGTGATCCTTCATTATGATCGGAATAACATGATAAGTGTTTATTCCTTCGGTAAATGAAGTGACCGGATTTTGTATATTTCCCGAATAAAGAACGTATGTGGTGACAGCTTCATAGGAACGAAAACGTTTCAAACCGGGAATTCCCTCATTCTTGCTCTGGAACTCAAAATGCTTCCATGTACCATCTTCCATAATAAGATTGATATCTTCATAGAATTTCTTAAGATTGAGGACAATGGACTCTGTAGGAGCAGAAGATATAACCTTCCCATCAATACCAAGATAAGGAAGCAACTCCTTAGCAAAGAACTGAGCGGCAGTTTTTAAAACCGCATCCTCATGCTGAACTACAGTTGCAGAACCGATTTTATCATTTGTAATCATTTCTTTCTGTGCCATAAAAAATCCTTTCTGCAAAAAGACACAAGAAAGAAATTGTCTGATTACAATATAACAGAAAAAATAAAAACAGACAATACATTTTCCTTTACGTAACAGCTATGTATATATAAACTTGATAAAATGAAAAATACCAGAATCGGTGGAACATAAGAATAAAAATAGAAAACTAAAAATGTAATACAGACAATTCCTTCCCAAAATGCAAGCCTGTTTCCAACAGAATAAAATATCCAACACAAAAAGTCAACAATAAAATATTTTGACATAAGACAAAGATATAAAACTAATACATCTCACAATAAAATTATTATCTAAAAAACAAAACGTTGAACGAACCAAAATAAAAACATCCGTATATAATAGCCAAAAAACAGCGCCCGGTCCCCGGTTCGATATTCAGGCCTTTGCAGGAGCCGTAGTAATACTTAGCTTGTGGGAGACTGCGTTATTTTTCAAAATCATGCTGTTTGAGCGACGCAGGAGCGAGTTCATGATTTTGAAAAATGTTTTTAGCAGTCTTTCACAGGCTTAGTATTCCTAGGCTCCGAAACAGCCGAATATCGAACCGGGGACCGGACGCGTCCGTTCGTTAATATAGTTACTATTTATTATTTATTCCGTTTACCGCTATATTTCTCCTCACAGTACTTACACCGGTAAACTTCCTTTTCCTCATCAGCAAGAACAAAAATCTGATCCAGTCCCTGCTCAATGGAAGTAATGCAACGAGGATTTTTGCATTTGATCACATTCACAACCTGTTTCGGAAGCTTCAGCTCTTTCTTGGCAACGATCTTCTCGTCTTTGATAATATTTACCGTAATATTATGATCGATAAAACCAAGGATATCCAGATCCAGATCTTCGATCGGGCATTCAACCTTGATGATATCTTTTTTGCCCATTTTCTGGCTGGGCGCATTTTTAATCAGCGCAATGGTTGCATCAACGTGGTCTAAATCCAGAAACTGATACAGCTTCATACATTTGCCTGCGGTGATATGGTCAATGACCACACCGTTATTCACTGCGGTTACCTTCATCATGTTACGCCACCTCCAGTAATTTCAGAATCAAAGCCATGCGAATATATTTGCCGTTCAGCACCTGCTTGAAATAGCAGGCTCTGGGGTCATCATCCACTGCAACGGAGATTTCATTGACACGGGGCAGGGGGTGCATGATGCAGAGATCCTTTTTTGCGGTTGCCAGCTTATCCGGATTCAGAATATAGCTATCCTTCAGACGGACATAGTCCGCTTCGTTGAAGAAGCGTTCCTGCTGTACCCTTGTCATATAGAGAATGTCCAGAGAGGGCATTGCATCCTCAAGGCTTGTGGTTTCCTCATAGGGGATGCCCTCATGGTCTAATTCCTGAATGATGTATTCCGGAACCTTCAGCTCCTCAGGGGAAATCAGGATGAATTTCACACCTTTATAACGGCGCATGGCATGAATCAGAGAATGTACGGTTCTGCCGAATTTCAGGTCACCGCACATCCCGATGGTCAGGTTTTCAAAGGAGCCCTTTTCCCGCTGAATCGTCAAGAGGTCAGCCAAGGTCTGGGTAGGGTGATTATGTCCGCCGTCCCCGGCATTGATGATAGGCACCGGAGAGCGCATGGATGCAATCATAGGTGCGCCTTCTTTTGGGTGGCGCATGGCGATGATATCGGCATAGCAGCCAACCACACGCACCGTATCGGAAACGCTTTCGCCCTTGGAAGCGGAGCTGTTGCTTGCACCGGAGAAGCCAATCACACTGCCGCCAAGCTCCAGCATAGCCGCTTCAAAGCTCAAACGTGTACGGGTGGAAGGCTCAAAAAAGAGCGTCGCCAGTTTTTTGCGGTGGCACTTTTCTGCATATTTATCGGGATTTGCAATGATATCATTGGCGGTGGCAATCAAATCATCGATTTCTTCTACCGTCAGGTCTACAATATCAATGAGGCTTCTCATGCTTACATCTCCCTCCAGCTTTCATCGCTCGGGTTACTGCGGAATTTCAGCAGACGTGCGATGTCGGATTCCTTGATATAGCCTTCCTTTGCGGCAACCTCTGCCACAGCATCAAAATTGGAAAGGCTTACATTTTTTACATTTGCTTCTGCCAGTCTGTCCAGACCCTTCTGCAGGCCATAGGTGAAGATGCTGACAACACCCAGAACCTCTGCGCCTGCTTCACGCAGCACGTTTACAACCTCGATACAGCTGCCTGCGGTAGAAATCAGGTCTTCTACAACAACAACCTTCTGTCCCTTTTCCAGTCTGCCTTCAATCTGGTTATGTCTGCCATGATCCTTTGCGCCGGAGCGAACATATCCCATGGGCAGGTCAAGCAGATGTGCTGTGATGGCAGCATGGGCAATGCCTGCGGTGGAGGTACCCATCAGTACCTCGGCATCGGGGTATTCTCTTTTGATGGTTTCTGCCAGAGCATTTTCTACATGATTTCTTACCTCTACAGAGGTCAGTGTCAGTCTGTTATCGCAGTAAATGGGGCTTTTGATGCCGCTTGCCCATGTGAAGGGGTCTTCGGGACGCAGGAAAACTGCACCGATGGACAGCAGGTCTTTTGCAATCTGTTCTTTGATATTCATTCTACTTCTCCTCCTAAAAATTCGCGAATACATCTGTGATATGCCTGAACGGGGTCAGCCGCCTGTGTGATAGGTCTGCCGACCACGATGTAATCAGAGCCAAGTTCTCTTGCCTTTGCAGGTGTCGTCACACGCACCTGATCGCCCACCTCACCATCGGCAAAGCGTACGCCGGGGGTTACGGTAAGGAAGGCATCGCCGCAGACTGCTTTTACCTTACCTGCCTCCAGAGGGGAGCAGACAACGCCATCCAGACCGGCATCCTTCGCATTTTTTGCATAGTGCATAACAACCTCATCCAGAGGGTGGTCAATCAGAAGATCCTTCTGCATCCGTTCCTCGCTGGTGGAGGTCAGCTGTGTTACGGCAATGAGCAGGGGACGTGTGCCGTCCGCTCTTGTCAGGCCTTCCAGGGCCGCTTCCATCATTGCCGCTGTACCTGCCGCATGCAGGTTGCAGATATCTACATCCAGAGCAGAGAGAACCGCCATGGCTTTTTTTACGGTATTGGGGATATCATGCAGCTTGAGATCCAAGAAAATCTTATGTCCTCTTGCCTTGATTTCCTTTACGATGGCAGGGCCTTCCGCATAGAACAGCTCCATGCCTACCTTTAAGAAAGGCTTTCTGTCTTCGTTTTCAAATTTATCTAAAAATGTCATCAAATCTGCCTTGCTGTTAAAATCGCAGGCAATGATTACATCCTTACTCATTTATGGGCACCTCCAATGATGTCGTTTAAATCCTTGATATTGTATTTTTCCAT
>OIWL01001319.1_pt1 | contig 27111 bp, 20 predicted proteins | sample 1587561 | NCBI WGS metagenome assembly OIWL01 (sample SAMEA3888903, study PRJEB22519) | human gut metagenome | biome: human gut; feature: human-associated habitat; material: faeces | place: Denmark | collected 2010 | reverse complement strand
TCTGCTCCTCCCGGCCCAGCCGGTGGTCAAGGGAGATGCCACCAGCGCCAGCATCGGCGCGGCCTCGGTTCTGGCAAAGGTCAGCCGTGACCGTTACATGCTGGAGCTGGATCAGCAGTACCCGCAGTACCAGCTGGCAAAGCACAAAGGCTACCCGACAAAACTCCATTATGAGCTCATCGAGCAGTACGGCATCCAGCCGTTCTACCGCCGCAGTTTTTTAAAAAAGCAGGGCTACTGGCCGGAGGGAAAGTGATGGACCGGGCAGAGGTCGGCCGGCGCGGGGAGGCTGTGGCTGCCCGCTTTTACCAGAAACAGGGCTGCCTGCTGGTGGCCCACAACTACAGCCTGCTGGTAGGGGAGATCGACCTTATCCTGCGGGAACCAGACGGGACACTGGTTTTCTGCGAGGTAAAGACCCGCCAGCCGGATTCTCTGACCACCCCTGCTGAGGCAGTGACACCGGCGAAACAGCGGCGGATCCTCCTCACGGCCCAGCTTTATTTGCAACACACCAACCAGAGTGACCAGCCCATGCGTTTTGATGTTGCGGAGGTGACCCCTCTTGACAGCGGGCGCTGGATGGTACATATTATAAAGGGAGCGTTCACGGCCTGATGGGCCTGCTCCGGTGGGAAAACGGCAGGAACCGGCACTTGCCGCTGCCGTAAGATGGGGCCAAAGGATGGGCCCTCTGGTAAAAAAGGAGCGACAAATCATGCAATTTTACAGCACAAGAGATCGTAACCGCGTGGTGACCTCTTCGGAGGCGATTGCACAGGGCTTGTCCGATGAGGGCGGCCTGTTTGTCCCTGCAAGCTTTCCGCAGGTGGATGTCCAGGCACTTTGTGCGCTGGATTACCCGGAGATGGCAGCGGTCATCGTGGGGGAATACCTGACGGATTATTCCAAAGAGTTCCTGGCACAGGCAACGAAAACGACCTATGGTGCAGCGTTCGGCGGCAAGGCGGGCTATCTGGCTCCGGTGTCGCAGGACGTCTATGCGCTGGAGTTGTGGCATGGCCCTACCTGCGCGTTCAAGGATTACGCCCTGCAGCTGATGCCGAAGCTGTTGGTGGAGGCTAAGAAGAACCTTGGCCGCACCGAGAAGACCCTGATCCTGGTGGCGACCAGCGGCGATACCGGAAAGGCGGCTTTGGACGGCTACCACGACATTCCCGGCGTGGAGATCGCGGTGTTCTACCCCACGGGCGGCACCAGCGAGATCCAGCGTCTGCAAATGGCAACGCAGGAGGGCGGGAATGTCGCTGTTTACGCCGTGCGCGGCAACTTCGACGATGCCCAGACGGGCGTCAAGAAAGTCTTTGGCGACAAGGCCATTGCGGCCCGGCTGGCGGAGCGGAATATCCGCCTTTCCAGCGCCAACTCCATCAACTGGGGACGTCTTGTGCCGCAGATCGTCTACTATTTTGCCGCTTACGCTCAGCTGCTCAAGGCCGGGGAAATTGTGTACGGCGATAAAGTGGATTTCTGTGTCCCGACGGGCAATTTCGGCGATATTCTGGCGGGCTATTACGCCAAACAGATGGGCCTGCCCGTGGGCAAGCTGATCTGTGCTTCCAACGAGAACAATGTTTTGACGGATTTCCTCACCACGGGTACTTACACCGCCAAGCGGGAGTTCTTCAAGACCACTTCGCCCAGCATGGACATTCTGGTCTCTTCCAACCTCGAACGCCTGCTCTATCATGTCACGGGCAGCGACGCGGAGGTGGCCGCTCTGATGAAGAGCCTGACCGAGACGGGCAGCTATACCGTCCGCCCCGAGACGCTGAAAACCATTCAGGAAAGCTTTGGCTGCGGCTGGAGCAGCGAGGAGCAGGTGGCAGGGGAGATTCGCGCCCGCTACGAGCAGAATGGCTACCTCTGCGATACCCACACGGCAGTCGCGTTCCATGTGGCAGAGCAGCAGAAGCGGGAGGGCGTGCCCATGGTGGTGCTCTCTACGGCTTCGCCGTTCAAGTTCCCGCGCAGCGTGCTGGAAGCATTGGGCCATACCGCCCCGCAGAACGATTTTGAGGCCATGCAGGAGCTGGAGGCTGTCACCCATCATGACGCGCCCGCAAGCCTTGCGGCCCTGCGCCAGAAAGCAGAGCGCTTCAGCACGGTCATCGACCCGGCGCGGATCGCGCAGGTGGCACTGAGCTACGAGAGCTGAGGCATCTGCAAAACCGAGAACAGGAGTAAACAAACATGGCACTTTTTGTGCTTGGCGATACCCACCTCTCCTTAGGTGCTTCTAAGCCCATGGATATTTTCCCGGGCTGGGATGGCTACCTGGAGCGGCTGGAGCGCAACTGGCGCAAACTCATCACCCCGCAGGATACCATCGTGCTGGCAGGGGACATCAGCTGGGCCATGCGCCTGACGGATACCCGCAAGGATTTTGCGTTTTTGCAGGAGCTGCCCGGCCAGAAGCTCATCATGAAGGGCAACCACGATTACTGGTGGACCACAGCCAACAAGATGAACGCCTACCTCAAGGCGGAGGGCTTTGATACCCTGCATATCCTGCATAACAATTCCTATCGTGTAGAGGGCTACGCCCTCTGCGGCACCCGCGGCTGGCTGTTCGATGTGGGGGAGCCCCACGACGAGAAAGTCATGAACCGCGAGATCGGGCGGCTGAAAATGAGTCTGGATGCTGCGGAGCCGGGGCTGGAAAAACTGGTGTTCCTGCATTATCCGCCTGTTTATACCGGCACCAGCGCCCCGGAGATCGTAGCCACCCTCAAGGCCTACGGCATCCGGAAATGTTTTTACGGCCACCTGCACGGCAATGCCATCCGCTATGCGGTGCAGGGCGATGTGGACGGCATCCGCTATAAGCTCGTCAGCGCTGACGGGCTGCGGTTTTGCCCCTACCGCATCAATTAAAGGCAGCCCAAGGCAGGAATCCCTGTGAATAAGCTGTCAAAAAGAACAAAAAGTCAAAATTTGGTCTGGCAATTGTGTCCAAAGCGTGCTATAATAAGCTCTGACGCGATTGTTGCACCCAATTGAGCGCGCGCGTCCCCGCATTTCGCAAACAGCAAGGACGCAGTGCGCGGTTGCAGGGGAGGGGGAACACCCCGCTCCCAACGCAATAGAATTTTTGAGTGGAGGATACACAAATGAATTTCATCAAGTGCGAAAAGCTCGAAAAGAGCATGGCAGAGCTGCAGTTCTCCATCGACGCTGAGGCCTTCAAGGCCGCAGTTGCCGATGTCTTCAAGAAGGAGGGCAAGAAGTACGCAGTTCCCGGCTTCCGCAAGGGCAAGGCTCCCCGCGCTCTGATCGAGAAGATGTACGGCGCTGATGTCTTTACCTACGATGCCATCAACGAGCTGTTCCCCGACGCATACGAGGCAGCCGTCAAGGAAGCTGGCATCGAGCCCGTTGGCCGCCCGGAGGTCAGCGTGGATTCCGCAAACGAGACCGAGGGCGTGACCCTGACTGTCAAGGTCGCCGTCAAGCCCGAAGTCAAGGTCGGCAACTACAACGGTCTGACCGTTGAGAAGACGGTCCATACTGTTACCGACGAGACCGTCGATGCCGAGCTGAAGCGTGTGCAGGAGCGCAACGCCCGTGAGCTGACCCGTGAGGGCGCTGCTGAGAACGGCGACATCGTTGATATCGACTTCGAAGGCTTCGTCGATGGCGTTGCATTCGAGGGCGGCAAGGCTGAGCACTACAGCCTGACCCTGGGCAGCGGCTCCTTCATCCCCGGCTTCGAGGATCAGATCGTCGGCCACTCTGCTGGCGAAGAGTTCGACGTCAACGTCACCTTCCCCACCGAGTATCAGGCTGCTGAACTGGCTGGCAAGGAAGCTGTCTTCAAGATCAAGCTGCACGAGGTCAAGTACAAGGAGCTGCCCGCTCTGGACGACGAGCTGGCAAAGGACTGCTCTGAGTATGACACGCTGGAGGCCTTCAAGGAGTCCATCCGCAAGAACAACCAGGAGCAGCTGGACAAGCAGGACGACCTGGCTGTCGAGAACGCTCTGGTCAATCAGGTCATCGAGAGCATGGAGGCTGAGATCCCCCAGGCCATGTATGATGCCCGTATGGACGAGATGGTCAACGACTTCGCCTTCCGTGTGGAGCAGCAGGGTCTGCGCCTGGAAGACTACCTGAAGTATATGGGCCAGACCGTGGAGCAGTTCCGTGCTTCCTTCATGCCCCAGGCTGAGAAGCAGGTCAAGATCCGTCTGGCTCTGGAGGCTGTTGCTGCCGCTGAGAACATCGAGGCTTCTGAGGAAGAGGTCTCTGCTGAGATCAAGCGCATCGCAGACCAGTACAAGATGGAAGAGGACAAGGTCCGTGAGCTGGTCAACGTCGATGACCTGAAGAAGGATCTGGCCGTCAACAAGGCCATCGACTTCATCAAGAGCCACGCTAACGTCGTGGAGAAGGCTGCGGAAGCCGAGAAGACCGAGGACGCTGAGTAAGCTCAGCCTCCAAGGCCGCCATCGCAAAAACGGTGCTTCGCCGCTTTTGTGAGCAAAGGTTGTTAAAATTGACCGATACGGCCCTGTTTCTTTTGCCGTATCGGTCAATTTTGCAAATACCAAACATTTTCAATCCAGGAGGCGAACTTTATGAGTTTTGTTCCTTATGTTGTGGAACAGTCGGCACACGGCGAGCGTTCCTACGATATCTTCTCCCGTCTGCTGAATGACCGCATCATCGTGCTGAGCGAGGATGTCAACGATACCACGGCCAGCCTTGTTGTGGCACAGCTGCTGTATCTGGAAGGGCAGGACCCGGATAAGGATATCAGCCTGTATATCAACAGCCCCGGCGGCTCCATCAGTGCGGGCATGGCCATCCACGATACCATGCGGTATATCAAGTGCGATGTCTCCACCATCTGCATGGGCATGGCAGCCTCCATGGGCGCGTTCCTGCTGGCCAGCGGCACCAAGGGCAAGCGCTTTGCGCTGCCCAACGCTGAGATCATGATCCACCAGCCCCTCATCGCAGGCGGTCAGGGCGGCGGCCTTTCCGGCCAGACCACGGATATCAAGATCCATGCCGAGCACATGGTCTATATCCGCGATAAGATGAACCGGATGCTGAGCGAGTACACCGGCCAGCCGCTGGAAAAGCTCCAGCTGGATACCGAGCGCGACAACTATATGTCTGCGCAGCAAGCAAAGGAATACGGCCTGATCGATGAGGTCATCACCCACCGCTGAGGGATCGCTGAAACCAATCGGCGCAGCAGGGGAGAACCCCGCTGCGTCTGACGACCCAGAATAAGGAAAAACGGCTATGGCAAACAACAATTCCGGCAGAGACAAAAACGAAAAAGATCTGGTTTGCAGCTTCTGCGGTAAGCATCAGGACGAAGTGGAGCGGATGATCATCGGCCCCGGCGTCAACATCTGCAGTGAGTGCATCGGCCTGTGCTACGACCTGCTCGCGGACAAGCCGGAGCATCCGGGCTCGAACCGCCCCAGCCGCGGCAATGCAAGCCGCGCCCATGTGCAGGCTGCGGACGACCTCTCGGTCAACATCCTGACCCCGGAGGAGATCAAAGACGGCCTGGACCAGTATGTCATCGGGCAGGACGAGGCCAAGCGTGTGCTGGCGGTCTCTGTCTACAACCACTACAAGCGCATCCTGAGCGGCAAAGGCTCGGACGTGGAACTGCAAAAGTCCAACGTCCTGCTCCTTGGCCCCTCCGGTGTCGGCAAGACCCTGCTGGCCCAGACGCTGGCCAAGATGCTGGGGGTGCCCTTCGCCATCGCGGATGCCACCACCCTCACCGAGGCAGGCTATGTCGGCGAGGACGTCGAGAACATCCTGCTCAAGCTCATCCAGGCGGCCGATTTTGATGTGCAGAAGGCACAGATCGGCATCATCTACATTGATGAGATCGACAAGATCACCCGCAAGAGCGAGAACCCCTCCATCACCCGCGATGTGGGCGGCGAGGGTGTGCAGCAGGCCCTGCTGAAGATCCTGGAAGGCACGGTCAGCAATGTCCCGCCCCAGGGTGGCCGCAAGCACCCCCAGCAGGAGTTCATCCAGATCGACACCACCAACATCCTCTTCATCTGCGGCGGTGCCTTTGACGGCCTGGACAAGTACATCCAGCGCCGCACCGATAAGTCCGCACTGGGCTTCGGCAGCTCCCTGAAGGACAACTCCGACGATGCCCAGAAGGCGCTGCTGCGCAAGGTGGAGCCGCACGATCTGGTCAAGTTCGGCCTCATCCCGGAGCTGATCGGCCGTCTGCCGGTCATCACCGTGCTGGATGATCTGGACGAGGATGCGCTGGTGCGCGTGCTCAAGGAGCCCCGCAACAGTCTGGTCAAGCAGTATAAAGAGCTGCTGGGCATGGATAACGTGGAGCTTACCTTCACGGACGAAGCTTTGCACGCCATTGCCCGCAAGACCATCGAGCGCAAGACCGGTGCCCGTGGTCTGCGCAGCGTGATGGAAAGCATTCTGCTGCCCATCATGTACGAGGTGCCCAGCGATGCCACCATCATCCGCGTGACCGTGGATGAGGACACCGTGGAGGGCGGCGAGGCACATCTGGAATACGGTGCCGTGCGCAAACGCTATAAAAATCAGGCCGCTCTCAGCTGACGGTATCGCCGCACAGCAGGGGAGTGTTCCTGCCTAAAAGCCCTGTTTCGAAAGCTTTTTGCTTTTGGCAGGGCTTTTTGCTTTCAAATTCTTGTTTCTGACAGGAAAATGTACTATAATAGCAAAGTGTGGATCGTGCGGCATGTGCTCTCTGGCAGGGGCATACCGCAAAAGACGAGCCATAGTATTGGGTAACAGGAAGAGTACTATAAAGGAGTGTGTTTTTAATGGCAAATTATCACGAGATGGATCGCGATGCGCTGACCGCTGAAAAGGCAGCGCTGGAACAGGCTTATAAAGAGTTTCAGGCAAAGGGTCTGAAGCTGAACATGGCACGCGGCAAGCCCGGCCCCCACCAGATGGATCTGGCAATGGACCTGTTGAAGATGACCGACTACACCACGGATGCAGGCACCGACGCCCGCAACTACGGCGAGCTGGAGGGTCTGAGCGAGGCACGCGCCCTGTTTGCAGATGTGTTCGGCGTAAAGCCCAACGAGGTATTCGTGGGCGGCAACTCCAGCCTGCAGCTGATGTATAACCTCATCAACATCGGCTATGTGTTCGGCTTCCCGGAGTCTCCCTGCCCTTGGTCTCAGGTGGAAAAGCGCAAGTTCCTCTGCCCGGTGCCCGGCTATGACCGTCACTTTGCTATCACCGAGGAGTTCGGCTTTGAGCTCATCAGCGTGCCCATGACCCCCAACGGCCCCGATATGGACGTTGTGGAAAAGCTGGTAGCAGAGGATGATACCATCAAGGGCATCTGGTGCGTGCCGCAGTACTCCAACCCCGATGGCTACACTTACAGTGATGAGACCATCGAGCGCTTTGCCAAGATGAAGACCGCCGCCCCGGATTTCAAGATCTTCTGGGATGAGGCCTACATCGTCCACCACTTGACCGAGGAGATCATTGAGACCCCCGTGCTGCTGAACGTGAGCAAGAAGTACGGCACGCAGGACCGCGTGTTCATGTTCACCTCCACCAGCAAGATCACCTTCCCGGGTGCCGGTGTTTCTGCCATTGCCTGCAGCGACAACAGCATGAAGTATATGTGCAAGCGCTTTTCAGTGATGATCATCAGCTACGATAAGATGAACCAGCTGCGCCACGTCCGCTTCCTGAAGAACAAGGAGGGCGTTCTGGCACACATGGCAAAGCACCGCCGCCGTCTGGTGCCCTGCTTCGATGCCGTCAAGACCGCTTTTGCCGCCAACCTCACCCCCTGCGGCGATATTGCCCACTGGACCAACCCCAAGGGCGGCTACTTTATCAGCCTGTATGTCATGCCCGGCTGCGCTAAGCGCGTGGCGGAACTGTGCAAGAACGCAGGTCTGGTGCTGACCGGTGCAGGCTCTGCTTACCCGTACCACAAGGATCCGCAGGATTCTCATCTGCGCATCGCCCCCACTTACCCCAGTCTGGACGAGGTGGAGACCGCTTCCGAATTGCTGTGCGTCTGCGTGCGTCTGGCTGTTGTGGAAAAGCTGCTGGCTGATATGGCTTAAGGCTTAAAATAATTTGTATATTCTCCTCTGCGGGGCTCTTTGCAGGGCTGGCAGGGGAGTTTTATCACAGAAAGGTCGGCACGACGGCTGCTCTGTGAGGAGAGGAACCGTCGGCAAAACTTGCGGTTCACAACAAAAACGGCTGCGGCTGCACAGCCGCCGCTTTTGGAGGTTCCCGACTTATGAAAACAAAAGGCAAAGCATGGCAGCTGGTCGTTACCGCGCTGCTGATCGTTGTGTTTGTTTACACCGCCTTTTTTGGCGTGGCGGCAAAATACGGCGATGTGACCACCACCTATATCAAAGGTGCAAAGGATATCCGCTTTGGTGTGGATATCAAAGGCGGCGTCAACGTCACCTTTGTGCCCTCGGATGGCTATGATGCCACGGACGAGCAGCTGGATGCCGCCCGTCTGGTCATCGAGAACCGTCTGGTCGCGTTGAACGTGACCGACTACGAGCTGTATGTGGACAACAACTCCGACAGTCTGATTCTGGAGTTTCCGTGGCAGTCCGGCGAGACGGATTTTGACCCCGAGTCTGCCATTCAGGAGATCGGCACCACCGCCTACCTGACCTTCCGCGAGGGAGCCAGCAAGGACGGCGAGCTGATTTTGGACGGCTCCATGGTCGAAAGTGCTTCGGCACAGTACGGTGCTGTGAGCAACGGCGGCAGCTCTGAGTATTACGTTGCCCTCAAGTTCACCACCGAGGGTGCCAAGGCCTTTGGCGATGCCACCACCAAGCTGGCCGCCGATAAGGGCAGCATCAGCATCTGGCTGGACGATGAAAACGTAAGCACGGCCACCGTCAACACCGCCATTACCGACGGACAGGCCATCATCACCAGCTCGGCGTCCAATCCCTTTACGCAGGATGCCGTGGTCAAGATGGCACGCCAGATCAACTCCGGCGCGCTGCCCTTTGCCCTGAGCGTAGACAGCTACTCCACCGTGAGCCCCAGTCTGGGCGAAAACAGCCTTGGTGCCATGGTGCTGGCAGGCCTGATCGCCTTTGCCCTCATTGTGGTGTTCATGACGGTGCTGTACCGTCTGCCGGGCTTTCTGGCCTGCATCGCGTTGGCCGGTCAGGTGGCGGCTACGCTGGCCTTTGTGTCCGGCTACTTCCCGGTGTTTGAAAGCTTTACCCTGACCTTGCCCGGTATTGCAGGTATTATTCTGGCCATCGGCATGGGCGTGGATGCCAACGTTATTACCGCCGAGCGCATCAAGGAGGAGCTGAAAAACGGTAAATCTCTGGACGGCGCACTGAAAAGCGGCTTTGCCCGCGGCCTGACCCCTATCATTGACGGCAACGTGACCATCGTCATCGTGGCCATCGTGCTCATGGGCGCCTTCGGCCCCTCGGATGGCCTGTTTGCTAAGGCGCTGCATTTTGTATTCTTTGCCTTCGGCCCCTCTACCGCAGGCACCATCTACGCCTTCGGCTATACGCTGCTCACCGGCGTGCTGCTGAACTTTGTGTTCGGTGTGTTCGCTACCCGTGTTATGATCCGCGGCGCAGCCGCCATCAAGGCACTGCGCAATCCGTGGCTGTACGGCGCTGCAAAGCCCGGGCAGGAGAAGGCCGAAAAGAAGCCGGTGGATTTCGTATCCCTGCGCAAAAAGTTCCTGACCTTCTCTGCCTGCCTGATGGCAGTTATCCTGCTGTGCGCCGCGGTGTTCGGTGTGCATCTGGATACCGAGTTTACCGGCGGTGCTATGATCACCCTGTCCTACGAGGGCGGCTTTGACCAAGCCGCTGTGCAAAAGACCGCTGCTGCGGCGCTGGAAAACACCGGCCTGACCCTGCAGACCGGCGAGAATGTGGCCACCGGCGACCAGACCCTGAAGATCTCCATGCCCGGCACCGAGACCGTGACCACCGAGCAGGTGGAGAACCTGCTGGATTCCTTGAATGAGAACTACCCGGACAACCAGTTTGCCCAGCTGTCTCTGAGCAACGTCAGCGCAGCCATGGGCACCAAGTTCCTGCAGAAGAGTCTGGTGGCTGTGGTGTTTGCACTGGTGCTCATTCTGCTGTATATCGCCCTGCGTTTCAAGAACATCGGCGGTCTGACCGGCGGTATGATGGCAGTGCTGGCGCTGGTCAACGACCTGATGGTGGTGTTTGGCACCTTTGTGCTGCTGCGCACCGCACTGGACGGCAACTTTATCGCCGCCATGCTCACCATCCTCGGCTACTCCATCAACGATACCGTTGTGGTGTACGACCGTATCCGTGAGAACCGCGCTCTCATGGGCAAAAAGGGCAGCTTTGAGGAGCTGGTCAACCAGTCGGTCAATCAGTCTGCCCGCCGTACCCTGATCACCACCATCACCACCGTGATGGCACTGGGTGTGATGTGCATCGTGGCAAAGCTCTACGGTCTGGGCAGCATCTTTACCTTTGCATTCCCGCTGATGATGGGTATGATCAGCGGTGTGTACACCTCTCTGTGCGTTTCCACCTCGGCATGGGTGCTGTGGAGCGAGCGCAGCAAAAAGAAGAACTGAGGCGGAGGAACAAAAGATGAAGTGCCCTTATTGCGGTGCGGAGGAATCCAAGGTGATCGACTCCCGCCCCACGGAAGATAACGAGCGCATCCGCCGCCGCCGCGAGTGCCTGAACTGCCACATGCGCTTTACCACCTACGAGGTGGTGGAAACAGTGCCGCTGGTGGTCATCAAAAAGGATAACTCCCGCGAACCCTTTGACCGGCAGAAGCTGTTCAACGCCATGTTGCGCGCCTGTGCCAAGCGTCCCGTCAGCTACGAAACGCTGGAACGTGCTGTCAGCAGCATCGAGCAGTCCCTGTTCAGCTCCTACGACCGCGAGATCCCCAGTGTGCGCATTGGCGAGCTGACCATGGAGGAACTGAAAAAGATCGACGAGGTGGCCTATATCCGCTTCGCTTCGGTCTACCGCCAGTTTGCGGATGTGGAAAGCTTCCTTAACGAACTGAAAAAGCTTGTGGGCGACCACAAGGAAAATCAGTAAACTATAACTTAAAAAGGACACTGCACGAAACACTGTGCAGTGTCCTTTTTTGCTCATCTTATACCAGCCGCCGGGCAAGCCATTCCAGCCGCTCCACCTCCACCTGTGCGCGGCGCAACTCACCCAGCGCATCCTCTGTGGCTTGCTGCTCAAGGTATCCATCTGCCGCCCGCAGTGCCGCTTCCAGCTCCGTGTAGTCGGCCGTGCGCAGCAGATGGCTCATAGTCTCCCGCATGGTGTCGCACAGCTCTGCACCCTCGGCAAGCGCCTGCCGCGCGGTGGGGAAGTCCTTCTGCCGTACAGCCTCAAGGGCGCAGTCCAAGTCAGCCGAGATATCCTGTGCAAAACCCTGCACCCGTCCGCTACTGTAAAGGGATACTGCCAGCAGCGCCGCCACAATCAGGATACACGCATAGATCCGCTTCATCCTTTTCCTCCCGGCTGACGGCCTTCCTTCTTCAGCAGAAAATAGTCCTCGGTCTCGTTGCCGATAAGCAGTAAGATCTCCTGTGGCAGCACCGTGTTTGCCGTGGCGGTGCGTTCCAGCCACGCACGGTCCTTGCCGCACCAGCGCAGATTATCCTCCAGTACCTGCCCGTCCAGCACAAAGGGGATGGTGGCCTGTGTCTGCTGTACTTTCAACTGTAAATCGGAGAGGGTGGCTGCTTCCTGCTCCGGGCGCAGCGCCGCCGACAGTGTGCCGTTTGTTTCAATTACGGCATAGGACACCTTGCGCGGGTCAAAGATATCCTTGCCGCGCAGCGCCTCCATCAGGTCGGCGGTGGTCAGCCGCAGCATCCGCAAAGCGTTCTGGTCGATCTTTCCGTCCAGAATGACCGTTTTGGGACGCCCGGAGAGAAAATTGAAGAACTTCTGGCTGCGGAAACTCACCACCGACCCCAGCAGCTCCAGTGCCGCAATGAGGAACAGCGGGATGAGGCTGGCGGTGATGGGGACATCCTCCGATTCAATGGAGATGGACGCCAGATTAGAGATCAGGATGGTGGATACCAGCTCCTCCGGCTGCAGCTCTCCCAGCTGACGCTTGCCCATCAGCCGCATGGCAAACAAAACGCAGAGATACAAAATAATAGTGCGGCAAAGCAGCAGTTTCATGCACAAACCCTCCATGGTGGTGTGCGCGGCGTATTCCGCTGCGGCAAAGCGGGCATACTGCACACACAAAGGAGTGATGGATGTGCAGCAGCTTTCGCAAAGCCTTGCGGAAAACCTGTCCGCGCTTGATGCTAGGTTTGGCAAATCGGCAGATTATTATGCGAAGAAGATCGTTTTGTATGGCTGCCCAGGGTGCATCGTAATGTTTGACGGCATGGCAAGTCTCGATTCACTCTGGGAACTCTTGCTGGACGCCGCCGGGCGGCAGTCTGCTTCTGTCCGGCTTACTGGTACGCAAGCTTATGCGCATATCCTGCACGGCTCGGCGTTTCCGGCCGAGAGCACTCCGGTGCAGGATATGTCGCAGCTCGTAGCGCGGCTGACGGCGGGCATGGCGGTGCTGCTTTTAGAGGGCTGCAGCAGTGGTATTGTTTTTTCAGTGCAGGGGCTCAAATTCCGCTCCGTGGAAGAGCCATCCGCCGAGGGCAATCTGCGCGGCAGCAGGGAAGGCTTTACCGACCTTCTGCGGGTGAATCTGAGCCTTCTGCGCCGCCTTGTCCGTACCGATACCCTTATGCAGGAGGCCGCACAGGCGCACACCTGCTGCAATACAGAGTATGCTCTTTGCTACTGCAAGGACCGTGCAGACCCCGCCATGGTACAGCGGGTGCGCGCCATTTTGCAAAGCGCAAGGCCGGAACTGCTGCTGGATTCCAGTTATTTCGTGCCGTGGCTGCTGCCCGGCAAGGCGCGGCTGTTCACCCCGGTACACTACACCGAGCGCCCGGCGGTCGCCGCCGCAAAGCTCTGCGAGGGCAAGCTGGTAATTTTGGTCAACGGCAGCCCCTCGGCGCTGGTGCTGCCCGCTTTGTTCAGCGAGCAGTTCGAGTGTCTGGACGATTACGCTTCCACAGCGGTGTTTTCCTCTTTTCTGCGGGTGCTGAAGTACTTTTCTTTCTACCTTACGGTGTTTTTGCCGGGGGTCTTTGTGTGCGTGGCGGTGCATCTGCCGGAGCTGCTGCCCCCGCAGCTGCTGTATAAGATCGAAGCAGCCGAAAAGGCCACCCCGCTGCCCCTGTTTGCCGAGATGCTGCTGGTGATCCTACTCTTAGAGATTATCCGGGAGGCCGGGCTGCGGATGCCGCAGTCGCTGGGGCACTCGGTCAGTCTGGTGTCGGCGCTCATCATTGGCGATGCCGCCATTGCCACCGGGCTTATGAGCACCCCGGTCATCTTTGTGGCCAGCATCACGGCCATTGCAGTCTTTGTCACCCCGGGTCTGTACGAGCCTGCCACCCTGCTGCGCATCGGCACGGTGCTGTTGGCAGGGCTTGCCGGACCAGTGGGACTGGCAGCAGCGTTTTTCGGCTTTTTGCTCAGCCTCGTCAGCACCGAAGCATTGGGTGTGCCGTATCTTGCGCCGCACCCCTTCCCGCAGCAGCCGCTTTCCGAGGACGGCGTTCTGCGCCGCAACTACCGGCAGCTGTCCCGGCAGGGGTTCAATATCTGGCAAAAGCGGGAGAGGGGGAAACGGCGGTCATGAAGCAGCAAACAGAACGTTTTACCCCGGCGGCGTTGACCCTCAGTTTGGTAACTGCAGCGCTGGCAGACGGCATCCCGCAAAGCGTTCCGGTGCGCCGGGCGCTGTGGCTGGGCGTGGTCAGCGCGGTGTGCCTGTGCATCCTTTCGGCGCTGGCAGTGGCAATGTTGCAGAACAAAGCGCCCTCCCTTGCGGTGCGGCTGGCACTGACAGCTGGGCTTTTTATGGAACTGATGCACACCCTCGTGCAGGCACAAGGGCTGTGCACGGCAGAGTTTTCCTCCATGGCGCTGCTGGGCTTTCTGCCGCTGCTGCTCTGGGCGGGGTGGGCTGTCCCTCCTGCAAGCTGGAACGCTTCGGCGCGGGTGCTGTGGTGGTTTGCCGCTGTGGGCGGCGTGGTCTGCCTGTTGGGGCTTGCAGGGCAGCTGCACTGGTACCGGCTGTTTACCCCGGCACAGCCGACTGCAGCAAACTGGGACATACCGGTCTACGCTGAATATTTTGCAGGAGCCCTTCTGTGCAGTGCACGGTCTGCCCGCCGCACGGTCTGGCTGCCGGTATGGGGCTTTGCGGTGCAGGCTGCGGCTTTGCTGGGCAGTGCTTTGCTGTTTGGCAGCGAAACCTACCCCCGGCTGGAGTTGCTGCGGGCGTGGAGTAGCGGCAGCTTTTCCCGCATGGATGCGCTGCTTTTGCTGCTGTGGCTGCTGTGCGCTGTCTACCGGGCAGCCATGCTGTGTGCCGCTATCCGCTTGCTCTGGCAGCAGCCGGAAGCCGAGGTGCAACCATGAGAAAACAGAAATCTTGCAAACCGATGCTGTATTTGCTTCTAACAGGATGGTGCCTTTTATTCCTGCGCTGCGAAAGCACCGAGAAAAGCATGGTGCGGGCGGTGTATCTTTCACAGACAGGGCAGGGGTATCAGGCAGGGCTGCTCTATCAGGCACCGCAGGCCGCCGCCGATGCCGCCGAAGCCTCTGCCGCGTTACAGTTTGTGCAGGCAGAGGGGCAAACGATGGAACAGGCGCTGGCTGCGGCAGAGCAGGCACTGCCCCAAACCGCAAGCTACCGCCTGTGTGATTATCTGCTGCTGCCAAAAGCGGAAGAGCCATTACTAACAGAGTACGAGCAGCTGGTGCTGCGGCGCGGCTGCGGACGCACGGCGGCAAGGCTGCTTTGCGCAGAAGGAGAGACAGGCCACCTTGCCACACGGGCCGCCCTGCCGGATGCTCTGATGGCACAAATAAAGGCCGCAGCACCCACCGCACCCCGGCTGTATCAGCATACAGAGCCGGGGCTTCTGCCCATTCTCCGGTGGAACGCGGAAGAGATAACGATACAGGAGGGCGGTGTTCTGCACACCGTAGCGGGCGATACGCCCTTGTCCTCGGAGCAGGCCGAGGTCTACCGGCTGCTTACCGGGCAGGGCGGCACCCGGCAGCTCTGGCTGGAAGGGGAGCGCATCGGCATCCGGCGCTGCATCGTTTCAGTCACCTTGCAAAAGGCGCAGGTGCTTGTGCGGCTGGACTGTCAACGCGCTGCCCACAGCCCATTGCCCACGCAGGCGCAGCGGCAACAGCTTGCGGCGCAGTGCACCGCACTTTTGCAAAGCTGCTGGCAGCAGGGCGTGGATGTGCTGCACCTGCAAGCCCGGGCAGCGCTGCGGAGCGGCAGCGGCGCAAGCTTTGACCCAACAAAAAACGCCTGCCCGCAATGGCGGACAGACGTGCATTTCATGCTGTATTAAGAGGCAGTAGGAAAGGTGACGGTAATGGTGGTGCCAACGTCCACCTGACTTTCCAGTTTGATGCGGGCGTTGTGGATGCGGGCAATGTGCTTGACGATGGCAAGCCCAAGCCCGGTGCCGCCGGTGGCCTTGCTACGGCTCTTGTCCACCCGGTAGAAGCGCTCGAACACGCTGGCCTGAGCTTCCCGCGGGATGCCGATGCCGTTGTCGGCCACGGTCAGGGAGCAGTGTCCGTCCCGGTTGCAGGTGGTGATGATTTGTACCTTACCGCCCGGGCGGTTGTAGCGGATGGCGTTGTCGCACAGATTCTGGCACAGTTCATCCAGCAGCGCGCGGCTGCCAAGCACCGGGGCGCTCTCGCCCAGATAAGTCAGGGAGATATAGGCGCGGCGGGCGTTCAGTTTCTGGCGCTCCACACACTCCTTGGCAACCTCCAAAAGGTCTACCGTTTCCATTACGGGGGTGTCCCCGGTCTCGCTTACAGTGTCCAACTTGGAAAGCTGCAAAATATCGTTGACCAGCTGGATCATGCGGGTGGCCTCGCTGTGGATCTTGCGGCCGAAATCCGGCACATCCTCCGGCTTTGCAATGCCGGTCTCAATCAACTCTGCATAGCCGGAAATGCTGGTCAGCGGGGTCTTGAGCTCATGGCTGACATTGGCAGTAAACTCCTGCCGCATTTTCTCGTTGTTTTCTCGCAGAATGCGGTCGGAGTGGATGCTCTCTGCAAAGGGGATCAGTTCCCGGTAGGGCACATTTTCCTGAATGTGATCCAGATCCTCAGTCATGTTCAGCACCGGCTGTACCAGTGCTTTGGTCAGCAGGGCGGCCAGCACCGCAGCAGCCAGCATCAGCGCCACGCAGCTCAGCACGATGGCCGGGATAGTGGCATCATAGATGGACCACACGGTCTCGGCGTCCTGTGCCACGCGCAGCACATCCCCGCCGGAAAGCCGGAGCGCATAGTAATAGGTCTCGTAGCCCATGGTCTGGGAATCGCGAATGTCCCGACCCTCGCCGTTTGCAATGGCATCGCGGATCTCCGGGCGGGTCAGATGGTTCTCCATGGGCTGGTCGGTGGCAGATTCAAACAGCACGCTGCCGTCCTGACTGATCAGCGTCACGCGCAGATCATCGGTCACAAAGGCACTCAGCTGTGTGGGGTCTCCGGTCTGCTCGTACCCGGCGCGCACAAGGTCGGTCTCGCGCTCCAAAGCCGACCATGCCTGCGCCGTAAAGGCCTTATGGAACACAAAAATGCACAGCACTGCGGTGAATATAAGCCCCAGAAAGCCCATCAGGAACAACCGGTAGCTGATCTTTTCTTCCATGCTGCGCAGCTTCATTCTTCTTCGGCCTCCTCATCGGTCAGCTTGTAGCCCACCTTGCGCACAGTGCAGATGTAACGCCCCGCATCGCCCAGCTTTTTGCGCAGGGTGCGGATGTGCATATCCACGGTACGGCTTTCCACCGAGATGTCGGTGCCCCACACTACCTGCAAAATGGTCTCGCGGGTCACCACCAGACTGGTGTTTTCCAGCAGCAGACGCAGCAGGCAGTATTCCTTGTAGGTCAGCTCCACAGGGGTGCTGTTTACCGTAACGCTGTGGCGGGCGTTATCCAGCTGAATTTCATGAAAGGCCAGCACGTCCGGTCTTACCTCCGGGGCAGAGCGCCGCAGCGCCACACGCACCCGGCTGAGAAATTCCATAATGCCGAAAGGCTTTGCAATGTAGTCATCCGCGCCGCAGTCCAGCCCGCGCACGGTGTCCAGCTCGCTGGATTTTGCAGTGACCATAATGATTGGCAGCCTACGCAGGGAAGGGGTGTTGCGCAGCTTTTTCAGGATGGAAAAGCCGTCCTCGCCGGGCAGCATCACGTCTAAGATCACCAGCTCCGGCTCGGCAGTGCGCATGGCCTGCCAGAAGGGCTCGGCGCTTTCAAAGCCCTGCACCTCGTAGCCGTTGGATTGCAGGGCATACTGCTCCAGCTCCCGGATAGAAGCATCGTCCTCTACGATATAGATCATAACTCAGTTCTCCTCAGCAGTCTGTCCGTCCGGGAACAGATACCGCTCACGGTAGCGGCCCAGACGGCGGTGGAATTCTTCACTTTCCTTGGTGTCGTTGCCGTGGCGCAGATCGTTCAGATAAGCGTGGGTATCAAAGCTGTCCTGTGCAACCTCGATCTGCGCAACTGCCACGTTGCTGCAATGGTCGCACACACGCTCGTAGTTGGTCAGCAGATCGTCCAGCACAAAGCCGTACTCAATAGAGCAGCTGCCGGCCTGCAGGCGGGCAACGTGTCGCGCCTTAATGGCACGCACCAGCTCGTTGACCACGGCCTCCAGCGGCTCCACCTTGGAGGCAAGGTGCAGATCTCCCTTGCGGAAAGCATCGGTGGTGCGGCTCAGGGTGTCCTGCACCGCATCCTCCAGAACCTGCAGCTCCTCCTGTGCATCCTTGGAGAAGTGAATCTCCTTCTGGTGCATCTCCTCGGCAGATTCCAGCAGGTTGACGGAATGGTCGCTGATACGCTCAAAATCACTGATGGTGTGCAGCAGGGTGTTCACGCTCTGGCTGTCGGTGTGGTTCAGTTCCCGGCCGGACAGCTTGACCAGATAAGTGCCCAGTGCGTCCTCGTACCGGTCCACCCGGCACTCCTCGTCCCGCACCTTCTGGGCAAGTTCGTCGTTCCATTCGTGGGTCAGGCTCATGGCCTGCACCACGCCCACCCGGGCAAGCTCGGCCATTTCAGCGGTAGCGGCGCGAGCACGCTCCACAGCCACGGCGGGGGTGTTCAGCAGACGGTCATCCAGCAGCGCAAACTCCTCTTTTTCCGGGGAATCGGGAATGGTCAGGATGGCCAGCTTTTCCAGCCCGGTGGCAAAGGGCAGCAGAATGACGGTGGCCAGAATGTTGAACACCGAGTGCACGATTGCAATGCCCCAAGCCTCGATGGTGGTATTCACAAAGGCAAAGTGGCAGACGGCGTTGAGTCCGTAGAACCCGAACAGAAAGATGGTCACACCGATAATGTTGAAGTACAGGTGCACCATGGCAGCCCGGCGGGCGTTCTTATTCGCACCCACCGAGGACAGCAGTGCGGTCACACAGGTACCGATGTTCTGACCCATGATGATGGGGATGGCACTGCCGTAGGTGATGACGCCGGTGGCGCTCAGCGCCTGCAGGATGCCCACGCTGGCGCTGGAGCTCTGGATGATGCCGGTGACCAGTGCGCCCACCAGAACGCCCAGCAGGGGGTTGGAGAAGCGGGTGAACAGGCTGGTGAACCATGCCTCGTTTTGCAGGGGCAGCACCGCGTTGGACATGGTGGTCATGCCGGTCATCAGCACAGCAAAGCCGATGAGGATGGTGCCCACGCCCTTTTTCTTCTCACTCTTACACATATACAGCAAAATGCCGATAAATGCAAGCACCGGGCTAAAAGAAGTGGGCTTGAGCAGCTGGACGAGCAGGCTGTCGCCCTGCAAACCGGAAAGGCTCAAAATCCAGCTGGTCACGGTAGTGCCCACGTTGCTGCCCATGATCACGCCAATGGCCTGATGCAGCTCCATGATGCCGCTGTTGACAAAGCCCACCACCATAACGGTGGTAGCGCTGGAGCTCTGGATCACGGCGGTTACGCACAGACCCAGAAAAAAGCCCTTGAGGGGATTATCGGTCAGCTTGCTGAGAATTTTCTGCAGCTGACCGCCGGCCTGCTTTTCCAGTGCCTTGCCCATGATGTCCATACCGAACAAAAACAGGGCCAGACCTCCCAGCAGCGAAAAGACATTAAAAATGGTCATAAGTGTTTTCCTCACTTTTCTTGACGTGTTTTTCTCCTGTGCTTTAAGTATAGAAAAACAATGTAAAATCTGAAATCGCCGAAATGTAAAACCCATGTAAAGTAAGAAAAATGTAAAAATCCTGTGCACACGCTGCGATGCAGCGTCGGTTTCCCGCCGTGGGTACAAAAACAGCGCCCCGGGCGTTGTATTTGCCGCCGAATTTTATTATAATATGAATAAGAATGCCCGCAGCACAGCGCGGCAAAAGGATACAGGAGGAACCAGGATGGGTACGTTCAATGTTTCGCTTAAAACGCTGACCGACCGCGTCAGCATGGAAGTGGTATACACCCCCCGGGCGCTGGATGAGATCAGCGTAGAGATCGCCGAGGTCAACCGCCCGGGTCTGTTTCTGGCGGGCTATTATGATTACTTTGATAAGCTTCGCCTGCAGATCATGGGTCTGGCAGAGATGAACTTTCTGTCCGGTCTGACGGCAGAAAAGCGCTACGAAGCGCTGGAGCAGCTGTTCCGGCAGCAGCCCCCGGCGGTCATCGTCTGCCGCAGCGAGGAGCTGGCGCCCTTCCCGGAGATGCAGGAACTGGCGCAGAAGCACGCGGTTGCCCTGCTGCGTTCCAACGAGACTACCTGCACTTTGATGGGCAGCCTGATCAGCGTACTGAATCTGGAGCTTGCGCCCCGCATCACCCGGCACGGCGTGCTGGTGGAGGTGTACGGCGAAGGCATCCTGATCCTTGGCGACAGCGGCATCGGCAAAAGCGAGCTGGCCATTGAGTTGGTCAAGCGCGGCCACCGTCTGGTGGCAGATGATGCCGTGGAGCTGCGCAAGGTGTCCAACCGTCAGATCATGGGCACTGCCCCGGAAAATATCCGCCACTTCATCGAGCTGCGCGGCATCGGCATCGTCAATGTGGCCCGCGTGTACGGCGTAGGCGCTGTCAAGCTGAGCGAAAGTCTGGATCTGGTGGTGCAGCTGGAAGCGTGGGACCCCACCAAGAACTACCAGCGCACCGGTCTGGAAAGTGAATACTACGACATTCTGGGCGTCAGCATTCCCAGCACCAGCATCCCGGTCTCTCCCGGCCGTAATCTGGCTGTGGTGCTGGAGACTGCAGCCATCAATAACCGCCAGAAGAAGATGGGCTACAACGCAGCCAAGGAGCTGCTGATCCGGCTGGGACTGGATGACAAAATGGACTGATTTTCCCGATAAAAAAGGAGCCTGACCCTATGGAACAACTCAAGCAGCTGCTGACCGCAGCAGGCATTGCTTATAAAGAAAACGAGCCGCTGGCAGCGCACTGTACTTTTAAGATCGGCGGCCCGGCGCGGCTGTTCGTGCAGCCGGCAGATCGGGCACAGCTTTGCCGTGCTGTTGCACTATGCAAAGCGCAGGGCGTCCGGTACTATTTGCTGGGCAACGGCAGCAATATCCTGTTTGCCGACGAGGGCTACAACGGCGTGGTGCTGGATATTTCCTCCATGCAGGACACCGTGGAGGTGCACGGCACACAACTCACCGCCGGGGCGGGCGTGCGGCTTTCGGCGCTGTGCAAAACGGCGCTGGAACACGGCCTGACCGGACTGGAATTTGCTTACGGCATCCCCGGTACGGTGGGCGGCGCAGTCTACATGAACGCCGGAGCCTACGGCGGCGAGATGAAGGATGTGCTGACCACGGTGCAGTACCTTACCGCCGAGGGCGAAGTAAAAGAAGCGGCGGCAGCAGAACTTGACCTGCGCTACCGCCACAGCATTTTTGAAGAAAACGGCGGCTGTATCCTCTCGGCGCAGTTTGCCCTGACTCCGGGCGAGCCGGAGGTTATCCGCGCAAAGATGGACGAGCTGATGGCAAAGCGGCTGGATAAGCAGCCGCTGGATAAGCCCAGCGCAGGCAGTACCTTCAAGCGCCCGGTGGGCGCTTTTGCCGCAGCCCTCATTGACCAGTGCGGTCTGCGGGGCTACCGACACGGCGGTGCCGCCGTCAGCGAGAAGCACTGCGGCTTTGTGGTGAACCTTGGCGGCGCCACCTGCGCAGACGTGCTGGCGCTGTGCGAAGAAGTACGCACCATCGTAAAGGAAAAGACCGGTTATGATCTGGAAAAAGAGATCCGCGTAGTCCGCTGAACTGCGCAAATAGAGGGAGTGTGGAACACAGATGGAGCTGTTGATCGTCAGCGGACTTTCCGGCGCAGGAAAGTCTGTGGCTATGAATGCGCTGGAGGATATCGGGTTTTTCTGCATCGATAACGTCCCGGCGGGGCTGCTGCCCAGCATTACGGCGTTTTCCAAGGCGGGCGACAACCAGCTGGAGCGGGTGGCGCTTTCCATGGACGTGCGCGGCTGCCGCAGCAGGGAACAGATCGAGACTGCCCTGCAGCAGCTGGACGAGCAGAAAACACCCTATAAGATTCTGTTTCTGGATGCGCCGGACGATGTGTTGATGCGCCGTTACAGCGAGACCCGCCGCCGCCACCCCATCAGCATTGCAGAGGGCATCTCTACCCGGGATGCCTTTTTGAAGGAGCGGCAGATCTTACAGCCCTTAAAGGAACGCGCAAACTATACCATCAATACCGGTCTGCTCTCCACCTCCCAGAATAAAGAGCGTATCTGCGATTTGTTCATGAAAAACGGCGGGGCAAAAAATGCCATGCGTCTCACCATTATGTCCTTCGGGTTCAAGTTTGGTTTGCCGCCGGAGGCCGACCTTGTGCTGGATGTGCGCTGCCTGCCAAACCCCTTCTATGTGCCGGAACTGAAGCACAAGACCGGACTGGATCAGGAAGTGGTAGATTTTGTCATGGGCTACCCCGAAGCACAGGAGCTGCTGCGCCGGTACGAGAACTTTTTGCAGTACGCCCTGCCGCTCTATGTCAAGGAAGGCAAAAGCCAGCTGACCATTGCGGTGGGCTGCACAGGCGGCAAGCACCGCTCCATCACATTCGCACGCAAGCTTGCGGAATACTGCACCTCTCTGGGCTACGAGCCCGGGGTGCAGCACCGGGATGCCGTGCGCTGAAAACAGAGGAAATACTATGAGTTTTGCATCCAGTGCGCGGGAGGAAATCGCGCAGCGCAGCCCCACCAAGGAATGCTGTGTGCGTGCAGCTGCCTATGGCATTGCCTGCTTTGCCAAATACTTTGATGCCCGCGGCCTTGTGCTGCAAACCGAGCAACCCCATACGGTGCAGCTGGCGCAGCAGCTGTTTGCCCGCTGCGGCATCCGGGGCGAGATCCTGGAAAAGCCCCGCGTCAGCGGTGTGCTGTACGAGTTCAATATCCGCGATGCGGAGCAGGTCACCCGCCTGCATGAACTGTTCGGCACCACCGGCAGGGAGACCAGCTTGCAGATCGACCCCGGGCTCATCCGTTGCCAGACCTGCGTCAGTGCCTATATCGCCATGGCCTTTTTGTGCAGCGGCACGGTCACCGACCCGCAAAAGGAATATAATCTGGAATTTCTCACCTCCCGGACGAACCTCGCCCGGGATTTTGAAGCGCTGCTGGCTGAGCACGAGTTTGCGCCCCACCGCACCCGCCGCAACGGCGTGAACCTAATCTACGTCAAGACCGGTGCCAATGTGGAGCGGCTGCTCCGCTTTATGGGCGCTGCGGATGCCGCGACCCAGATCAGTGTGCTCAAGGCGTTCAAACAGGTACGCAACCAGACCAACCGGCAGACCAACTGCGATACCGCAAACCTTGGCAAAACCGCGCGGGCGAATGCCCAGACCCTGAAAGCCATCCGCTATTTGCAGGAGCAGCACGCGCTGGAAACTTTGCCGGAGGTATTGCAGCAGGCAGCAGCCAAGCGTCTGCAATACCCGGATCTTTCGCTTACCGCGCTGTGCGGCTGCTTTGACCCGGCAGTGAGCAAATCCGGCTTATCACACCGGATGAAAAAACTGGAAGCACTGGCGGAAAATCTGCGCCAGCGCCAGCAGGAGGGACAGGAGGCCGTACAATGAGTGAACCCACCGCAAATACCCATCCCTTTGCCCATTTGCATATCCATACGGAATACAGCCTTTTGGATGGTGCCTGCCGCATCGACCAGCTGATGGAGCGGGTGAAGGAATGCGGACAGACCGCTATTGCCTGCACCGACCACGGCGTAATGTACGGTTGTGTGCAGTTTTATAAAGCCGCTAAAAAGGCGGGCATCAAGCCCATCATCGGCTGCGAAGTGTATGTTGCCACCCGCACCCGCTTTGATAAGGTAAATAAAATAGACGGCAATAACCACCTGATTTTACTGTGCAAAAACGAGACCGGCTATAAGAACCTGATCAAAATGGTCTCTGCCGGTTTTGTGGAGGGCTTTTACTCCAAGCCCCGTGTGGATAAGCAGCTTTTGGAGCAATACCATGAGGGACTGATCTGCCTTTCGGCCTGTCTTGCAGGCGAGATCCCGCAGGCCATTCTGGCAGGGGACTACGAGCGCGCAAAGGCGACTGCGCTGTGGTACCGGGATCTATTCGGTGCAGAGAATTACTACATCGAATTGCAGGATCACGGCCTGAAAGAGGATTCCACCGTTCTGCCGCAGCTCATCAAGCTTTCCCGGGAGACTGGCATCCCCATGGCAGCCACCAACGACGCCCATTATCTACGCAAAGAGGACGCCAAGATGCAGAGCATCCTGCTGTGCATCCAGACCGGCAAGACCATTCAGGATGCCGACCGCATGGAGTTCCAGACTGATGAATTCTACGTCAAGACCACAGACGAGATGTACGAGCTGTTCTCCATGGTACCGGAAGCCTGCGCCAATACGGCAAAGATTGCCGAGCAGTGCAATTTTGACTTTGAGTTCGGTCACACCAAGATCCCTTACTACAAAGCCCCGGACGGCATGGATAATCAGGCCTACTTTGAAAAGCTCTGCTGGGACGGCTTGGAGCGCCGCTACGGCCCGGACGTGCCGCAGGCCAACATCGACCGCCTGAAATACGAGATCAGCGTGGTCAAGACCATGGGGTATACCAACTACTACCTCATCGTGTGGGACTATATCAATTTTGCAAAAAGTCAGGGCATCCCGGTGGGGCCGGGACGCGGCTCCGGCGCGGGCAGTATTGCTGCCTACTGCGTGGGCATCACGGATATCGACCCCATCCGCTATAACCTGATCTTCGAGCGCTTTTTGAACCCTGAGCGCGTCAGTATGCCGGATTTCGATGTGGACTTCTGCTACGAGCGCCGACAGGAGGTCATCGACTACGTCAACCGCAAATACGGTGCGGATCATGTGGCGCAGATCGTCACCTTTGGTACCATGGCAGCCCGCAACGCCATCCGGGACGTGGGCCGTGTGATGGGTATTCCATACCAGCAGGTGGACGTGGTAGCAAAGCTTGTGCCCATGGAACTGAAGATGACCCTCAAGCGGGCGTTGGAGGTTTCCAGCGAGCTGAAAAAGCTCTACGATACCGACCCGCAGGTGACCGAACTCATCGACACCGCACTGAAGGTGGAGGGAATGCCCCGGCACGCCTCCACCCACGCGGCGGGCGTGGTTATTACGCCGGAACCGACGGATTATTATCTGCCGCTTGCCACCAACGACGGCCTGCCGGTGACTCAGTTCAACATGACCGAGATCGAAGAGCTGGGTCTTTTGAAGATGGACTTTCTGGGTCTGCGCACCCTGACTGTCATCCGAGATGCGGAGGTTGCGGTACAAAAGCAGCACCCGGAGTTCTCCATCCGTGATCTGGACTATGACGACCCGGATACCTACAAAATGCTGGGGCAGGGCGATACCGAGGGTGTGTTCCAGCTGGAATCCTCCGGCATGAAGCAGGTGCTTGTGGGGTTGCAGCCCCAGAACCTTGAAGATGTCATCGCTCTGATCAGTCTGTACCGCCCGGGCCCCATGGACTCCATTCCCACCTATCTGCGCAATCGGCACGAGCCGGACAAGATCAGCTACAAGACTCCGCAGCTGGCACACATTCTGGATGTGACCAACGGCTGCATCGTCTATCAGGAGCAGGTCATGCAGATCTTCCGGGAACTGGCGGGCTTCTCCTTCGGACAGGCAGATAACGTTCGCCGCGCCATGAGCAAAAAGAAGCACGCCGTCATGGAAGCCGAGCGGGAACATTTTGTGCACGGCTGCACCGAGCCCGGCCACGAATGCCCCGGCTGCGTTGCCAACGGTATCCCGGAGCAGGTGGCAAACCAGATCTACGACGAGATGTCCAGCTTTGCGTCCTACGCCTTCAACAAGAGCCATGCGGCCTGCTACGCCTATGTGGCTTTCCAGACCGCTTACCTCAAGCGCCATTACCCCAGCCAGTTCATGGCAGCATTGCTGACCAGTGTGCTGGATAATACGGATAAGGTCATTGAGTATTCCGGCGAGTGCGCCCGTTTGGGCATCAAGGTGCTGCCGCCGGATGTAAATATTTCCAACGGCGGCTTTACCGCTGATGATAACGGTCAGATCCGTTTTGGGCTGAACGCCGTGAAAAACGTAGGCCGCAACCTCATCGAAAACGCAGTCACCGAGCGTAAGGAAAAGCCCTACACAAGCCTTTATGATTTCTGCAAGCGGATGCACGGCAGTGAGTTGAACCGCCGCGCGGTGGAAAGCCTGATCAAAGCCGGTGCCTTTGACTGCTTCGGCTCCAACCGTCACAGCATGGTGGAGGCGGTAGAGGGCATCCTCAAGAGTATCGAGACCGACTCTCGCCGCAATCTGGAAGGACAGTTGGATCTGTTCTCCGTGATGAGCGGGGAAGTGCAGCAAAGCCCGCAGGAGGACGTCTACGAGATCCGCCCCTTGGCAGAGTACACCCCTGCCGAGCTGCTGCAACAAGAAAAAGAGGTCAGCGGCCTGTACCTGTCCGGCCATCCGCTGGACGCTTACCGGGAAAAATCTGCCCGCATCGGCTCCCACACCATCAAAGACCTCACCGGCGAGGATGCCCATGTGCAGGACGGCGAAAAGGTGCGTATCGTGTGTGCAGTAGTCAAAAACCGCATGATGACGACAAAATCCAACAGCATGATGGCCTTTACCAGTGTGGAGGATCTGACCGGCACCATGGAGGTGATCGTGTTCCCCAAGGTGCTGGACAGGTTCCGGGATGCCATTCAGGAAAACGCTGTTGTGGTCATCGATGGCCGGCTTTCCGTGCGGGAGGATGAAGCCTCCAAGCTGCTGGCAGACAGCATTCTGCCCATTGACAGCTACGACCCGACCCGCTTGGATAAAGGCCGCCCGGACCCTGTCAAAACAGCTGCCCGGCGGGTATTCATCCGTCTGCCGTCCCGCAGCTGCCCCCAGTACGATAAAGTGGTGAACCTGCTGGAGATCTTTGATGGCGATATCCCGGTGATCCTGTATCTGGAAGATACCAAGCAGAAGCTGGCCGCACCGCGCCGGCTGTACACTTCCGGGCATCCGCTCTTCTTCAAAGAGCTGGAGCGGCTGCTGGGCACAGAAAACGTTGCAACAAAATGACATATTTGTGCACGAATGGCACTGCATGGGACGATTTCAATTTTTCCAAGTGGTACAAATTGCAAAAATAATGCGATGTACCGTCATTATTTTGCACCGCATGGAATTGCATAAAGTCTCAAAACCCTATTGAAATTTGTCTGGATGGTGTGCTATAATCATTAAAGGCGAATCAAAGCTGTTGCAAAGCAACTGGCCTGTTTCTGGAAGAAGAGGGTACAGGCAAAAGGGTAAATGAAGAACTGAACTGTAAATTGGAGGGAATCTCTCGTATGGAAAAGCAAATCAAAACGATTGGCGTGCTTA
>OIWL01001317.1_pt1 | contig 27118 bp, 28 predicted proteins | sample 1587561 | NCBI WGS metagenome assembly OIWL01 (sample SAMEA3888903, study PRJEB22519) | human gut metagenome | biome: human gut; feature: human-associated habitat; material: faeces | place: Denmark | collected 2010 | reverse complement strand
TCAGGTTCTTGTAGGAAGTGCCCTGAGCTTTCAGGATTTCTTTTGCCTCTTTGATTCCGGCTTCATTGTTGTCTAAAGTATCCATGTTGATACCAACAACTTCGCCACCCATTTCTTTGAGTTTCTCATTTAATTCATTCAGCTTAGAGAGCTCTCCGACACATGGCTTGCATCCACTGAACCAGAAATTTACAACTGTAACTTTATTTTTAGCGAAAAGACTGTCATCTACATCGTTTCCATCCAGATCTTTTCCTTTGAAACCTTTGAATACAGCTGTGGATTCGTCTGATTTGGAGGAAGAGCTGTCAGAGGAATCGGATGCAGCAATCTCTTTCTCAAGCTTGGCAATTTCTTCTTCAATTCCGCGGATTGTCTCGATGTCTTTGCACAGAGTTTCATATTCTTCTTCAGAGAAAGAGTCTTTGTTAGATTCCACTGTGCTTGCGAGGGAATCAGCATAGTTTTCGCTCATGGCATCACCGGCAGCGTTCTTGTTCATAAGACCAAAGGCTTTGTCCCATGCATCTTTGTGATCAACAAAAAGCTGGTTTTCCTGCTGGTAAAGGTCATTCCGTTTTTCGTTCAGCTCGTCTGCGCTGCCCGTTTCTGTTGTGGAAGAAGATTCCTGTTTTGTGTTTGTATTGTCTGTTGAGGAGGAATTTCCGCAGCCTGTAAACGCAAAAAGTACAGAAATGGCAAGGGATGCAGCAATTACCGTTTTTAATTTCATTGAGTTTGTTCTAAGCGTTTTGTTTTTCATGATTTTAAATCTCCTTTAAATTACGTTTTATTAGTTTTTATTTTCAGCCTGTTTCTTAGTTGAAAATCCGTAATGATAGCAGATTGCATCAGTCGGACAGGCTTTCATACATTCTCCGCATCGGATACACTCCGGATGGTTTGGTGTGTCTACTACATTGACATCCATCTTACAGACACGACTACATTTCTGGCAGCCAACACATTTCTCATGATCAACCTGAATCTTAAGAAAAGATACCTTGTTAAACAGTGAGTAAATAGCACCCAGCGGGCAGATCCATTTACAAAATGGACGGTAAAACAAGATACTCAGGATGATGAAAAGCGCAAGGATTGTGAACTTAAATGTAAATAAATGTCCGAGTGCGGCACGGATTCCTGAGTTGGCAAGTGCCAGCGGAATTGCGCCTTCAAGTACGCCCTGTGGGCAAATGTATTTGCAGAAGAAAGGATCTCCCATACCAAGTGAATTGGTTACAAATGCCGGAAGTAGTATAACAAAGACGACCAGAATCACATATTTCAGATACCGCAGAGGCTTCAGTTTTGCGGTGGAAAGTTTCTTGCCCGGAATCTTATGCAGCAGATCCTGGAACCATCCAAACGGACAGAGGAATCCACAGATAAACCGTCCTAACAGAACACCTAACAGGATGAAAAATCCGGTGATGTAGTAGGTAAATTTGAATTTTGAAGAACCGACCACGGCTTGAAAAGCTCCAATCGGACAGGCGCCTGTGGCGGCAGGACAAGAGTAACAGTTTAGTCCCGGGACGCACATCGTTTTTACATTTCCCTGATAAATTTTCCCTTTCAACAGATTCGGGATGTGAATGTTGGTCAGCAGTGTAGCAGCTGCCTGAATCCATCCGCGGAAGCGGGCCAGAAAGTTTTTGTTTGATTTCATTTTCTTATCCAATTCCTACACACTCCATACATAATTTTATTGCCTTGCTAAGAACAACCGCTGCTTCTCCGCGGAAGATCCCGACAAGGAAAAACACCAGACCGGCTGCAAGTAAAAGAATCTGTGTTGCTTTTTCAGATTTCATTAAAATACTCCTTTCAATGTTCAAAGTCCGTTTATTGACCTTTCGATGTTTGCATTATACAATAGAGGGCGTAAAATTCCTGTTAAGAAAATGGAGAAAAATAAATTGAGATAAGAGGGAATTCATGACGTGGAGTTTCAAGTGATTAAAAAATTTATGAAAATGAATAAGTGGAAATTTGCATGTCCATTGACATGGCTTTCCACTTATTTTTATGAATTCCTATGCGCCAGACGAGCAGACAACAGAAATTGGCATCTTACCCGCGAATTTCTGCATTTCACATCATGCAGACTGGACGAATGCTGTAAAATCATATATAAAAGAAATAGGAATAACTGGGGGTGAGATGGATGACATGTGAGGTGGAACAGATTGATCCAAAGCGGGAAGAACATGTTATGGTATATTGCCACAACAGGGAAGCATCCTGGGTGCAGAATGTTCGGGAAGCTGTATTTGGACAAACATCGGTATGTGGATATAAAAATCACGTTTTGTATCAATTGAAATTGTCTGATATTTTTTATGTGGAACAGCAAAGAAATCAAAGGAGAGGGCAGGCGTAATGGAAACAGATATGATTAAAATCACTCATTTAAAGAAAAGCTTTGGTGATGTAAAAGCAGTCAATGATCTGAGTTTTCAGGTGAAAAAAGGAGAGCTCTTTGCATTCCTTGGTGTAAACGGGGCAGGGAAGAGCACAACGATTTCGATCATCTGCGGGCAGCTTCGCAAAGACAGCGGAACGGTTCAGATCCAGGGCACAGATCTGGATAAGATCGGAAGGAAAGTTGGAACAATGCTTGGCGTGGTATTTCAGGACAGTGTGCTGGACAAGCCACTTACCGTCAGGGAAAATCTGAAAAACAGAGCAGCGCTTTATGGAATAACAGGAAAAGCGTTTGAAAAAAGATTGCGGGAACTGGTGGAGATTTTTGATTTCGGAGATTATCTGAACCGGCCGGTCGGAAAACTGTCCGGCGGACAGAGAAGAAGAATTGATATTGCAAGAGCCTTGCTGCATCGGCCCGAACTTCTGATTTTAGATGAACCAACGACAGGACTTGACCCACAGACGCGGCTTTTGATCTGGGATATCATTGAAAAACTTCGAGTGGAAGAAAAGCTGACAGTTTTTCTGACTACGCACTACATGGAAGAAGCTGCAAATGCCGGTTATGTGGTGATTCTGGATAAAGGAAGCATCGTGGCAGAAGGAACTCCTTTTGAGCTGAAAAATGAGTATGTGCAGGACACTATGTCTGTTTATGGTGTGACAGAAGAAGAAATCAAAACACTGGGCAGAGAGTATAAAAAGATCCGGGATGGCTATCAGTTAAAAGTAAAAAATACCGCAGAGGCTACCCGGCTGATCGTGGAACATCAGGAAATATTCCGTGATTATGAAGTGGTAAAGGGCAGAATGGATGATGTATTTCTTGCTGTAACCGGAAAAACATTGGGAGGTGAGCACAGATGAAGGCAGTATTTGCACTTATAAGTCGAAACAGAAAATTGTTTTTTAAAGACAGAGGAATGTTTTTTTCGGCTTTAATTACTCCGGGAATTCTGATTTTGCTGTATGCTACATTTCTGGCAAACGTATACAGAGATTCCTTTGTGTCCGCGATCCCGGACATGATTACAATCTCAGACAAACTGGTCGATGGAACGGTGGCCGCACAGCTTGCCGCGGCTCTTCTGGCAGTCAGCTGTGTGACTGTGACATTCTGCGTGAATCTTACGATGGTACAGGACCGGGCAAACGGAACAAGGAAAGATTTTAATGTATCGCCAATCAGCAAAGCACAGCTTTATCTTGGGTATTTTTTATCTACTGTAGTCAATTCCCTGCTGGTGAATGGGCTTGCGCTTGTATTATGCCTTGGCTATATGTACAAAATGGGCTGGTATATGAGCGCTGTAGATGTATTCTGGGTTCTTCTCGATGAAATTTTACTGGTACTCTTTGGAAGCACGTTGTCAAGCATCGTCAGTTTTCCACTGACAACCCAGGGTCAGTTATCCGCAGTGGGAACGATCGTAAGTGCCGGGTATGGATTTTTATGCGGAGCTTACATGCCGATTTCAAATTTCGGCAGCGGCCTGCAGAAAGTACTGTCGTATCTGCCAAGTACCTACGGAACTTCTCTGTTGAAAAATCATATGCTCCGTGGAATCTTCGAAGAGATGGAGAACAATCAGCTGCCAGAAGAAATGATTACTGCGATTCGTGATACACTGGATTGTAACCCGAAGTTCCAGGGGTCTGTAGTAAGTGTAAATCAGATGGTGATGCTTATGGTTGGATGTGTTGTGGTATTTGGAATTATTTTTTTGTGCATGACAGCTCTTCCGGAGAAAGATGGGAAGTAAATATATCCTTCGACTATAGAATGAATAAAAAATGAGAAAAGAGACAGTTATGAATATTACAGAAAGAGAGATCAATGACCCGGAAAAAGAGGGCGTTATACTCGAATATGTAAATTTTACGAAAGAATTTGCAGAAATAAAAGAGTATGTAAGAAGCAAAGGGGAATCTATCCGGGGATACACAGAAAAGAAATAATGTGTTTCCATAAGAACAGAAGATATTTTATATTTCGAGGCAGTGCAAAACAAGGTGTTTGCTTATACGTCAAATAAGTTTTATGAAATTAAAAGCAGACTGTATCAGCTGGAAGAGAAAATAACAAGAAAATGTATGTAGCGTGCATCAAAGACAACGATTGTAAATGCGGATCGTGTTGTTTCGGTTCGTACCGCATTAAATGGGCGTTTGTATGTGCGGATGGAGGCTTTGAGCAGATTGGAAATGGCCTTGCAAAAACAGGAGCAGATCCTCTGCAAAGCGCTGCATACGGATCTTGGAAAGAGCAAGACGGAGAGTGTGATGTGTGAGATTGGACTGGTGCAGGGGGAAATCCGCTGGATGAAGCAGCACTTAGGGCGGCTTTGCAGACAAAAACATGTCAGAACACCGCTGGCGCAGTTCGCTGCGAAAAGTTATCAAAGCCCTTCTCCTTATGGCAATGTGCTGATTATGAGCCCGTGGAATTACCCTGTTCTGCTGACGTTAGAACCGCTGGTAGATGCCATTGCGGCAGGAAATACTGCGGTGGTAAAGCCAAGTGCTTATGCACCGGCCAGTGCAAATGTCCTGAAAGATCTGTTAGAAGAATGTTTTCCATCAGAATATGTTGCCGTTGTTTTAGGCGGACGGGAGGAAAATCAGGCACTTTTACAGGAAAAATTTGATAAGATTTTTTTCACAGGAAGTGCAGCGGTCGGAAAGCAGGTCATGGAAAGTGCTGCAAGACATCTGACGCCCGTGACACTGGAACTTGGCGGAAAAAGCCCATGCATTGTAGAAAAAAGCAGTAAGATCCGGCGTGCGGCAAGACGCATTGTCTTTGGAAAGTTTATCAACTGCGGATCGAACCTATTGTGTTGGATCACGTAGAATGGGAAGATGCGGTCATGCAAGAGGAGATTTTTGGTCCCATCCTGCCAGTATTGACGTATGAAAAACTTGAGGATGCACTCTCCTGGATCAATCAACGCCCCAAACCGCTTGCCCTGTACTGCTTTACGGAAAACAAAAAGGTGAAGAAAACGGTTCTGGAGATGTGCCGGTTTGGCGGTGGATGCATCAACGACACACTGATTCATCTTGCTACCAGTGAGATGCCGTTTGGCGGTGTAGGAGAAAGCGGTATGGGCGGCTATCACGGTGAGGCCGGATTTGCGGAATTCACACATAAGCGCAGCATCGTGGATAAAAAGACATGGATGGATTTTCCGATCCGCTATCAGCCGTATACAGCAAAAAAGTTGAAACTGATTCGAAAATTTTTATACAGCATACCATACAAGGGATAGACATCTCCAAGAAAATCCGATATAAAAGAGGATAGGGAAAAGAAAAGAGGGAACCAATGTGAAGATAACGATCATCAATCCATCTCCGGACGAAGAGGAAGAAATCATCATCAAATGCCGTGTGCTGACGGAGGACATCAACCATCTGATCTGCAAACTGAAAAACGGGGATCGAAAAATTACGGGATACGATGCAAAAGGAATTACTCTTCTGGCACTTCCGGATATTTTCTATTTTGAGGCAACGGACAATAAGGTCTTTGCCTATGGACAAAAGAATGTTTATGAAGTTAAAGAAAAACTGTATCAGTTAGAAGAACAGCTGGTGTCTTTTCCATTTATGCGGGCCTCCAAATCCATGATTCTAAATCTGGACAAAATCCGGCATTTGTCGCCTGCTTTTGGCGGCAGATTTGAAGCGTTACTCGAAAATGAGGAAAAAGTGATTATTTCCCGGCAGTATGTGCCGGTTCTGAAAGAACGACTGGGATTGTAGGGAGGCGAAAACAATGATGAATAAAATAAAAATTCTTGCAAATATTTTTTCGAAAATTACCGTGTGCGTTCTGCTTGCGTCCGCGATCTATATTACTGTGATGTGCGGTCTGGATGCCCAGATCAGTGTCATGATTCTCTGGCAGATTCTTCTGGTTTCCGCTGTATGCTCCATCCCGATTTTGATGTACCCGGATGAGGAAGGAAAAGAAGTATCCAAACAGGGCATGATTGCACGGCAGATCATCTATTTTATCTATGCCAATTGTGCTGTCCTGGGACTTGGCAGAGCGTTCGGATGGTTTTACTTCAGCAAAGCTAAAATGGTCGTGCTGATGGAGGTTTTGATTATTGGAGTTTATGTTACGGTGAATCTGATCGTATATGTAAATGACCATATGGTGGCGGAAAGCATGAACCAGAAACTAAAAGAGATGAGAAAGCGGAAAGAAAAATTGTAAATTACGATAGAGTTGCATGAAATTTGAAAAGAACTTAGAGCGTACCCCAACAAGCTCTGAGAAAACTTGCAAGTAAGAATTTCTATGACGGTAAGAATAAAATTGCGTGTAAAAGAGCAGGCGAATTTCCGCCTGCTCTTAAAAAATCAAGGATGAGAAAAAATTTATAAATATCATAGACAGAAAAACTGCATCAGACAATTTTCTCACGAAGAACCTCCACCTTACATTCATGAAGTTTTTTGATATCGTCTTTATGGTAAGCAATACCCACCGCGAGAATACGACCGGTATATTCCGCTTTTTCGCCAAATTTTCCTTCAAAACGTAATGCATACTGCCGGTCTTTGATTTGCTGGATGGCTTCATCAGCAGAGTGGTTAACTTTTAATTCTATGATAATGGCATCATCATTTTTTTGAAATGGATAGAAAATAAAATCAACATAACCGATACCGGCTTTATCTTCCCGTTCAATACGATAAAAATCTAAAGCCTTCAAATATACCCAGCGAATGATAGAAGCCAGTTCCGCTTCATTGTTATACAGTGTCAGCGGGCTGTGGGTGTTGTGTGCGTATTCCAGCAGTTCGGCCATTGTTTTCGTATCGCCGGCTTTTGTAGCTGCAAGCATTCGGCCGGATTCTTTCGCAAGCTTGTAAACATTTCCAAGGGATGGTTCTCTTTGAATTACTTCGGCAAATTTGTCCATCAACTCTTTGTTTGGTATGGATATATAGCCCTTGGAATAATTTAAAAATCCATAGACTACCATGGCAGAAAAAATTTCATCTTTTGTTTTCAGTTCCATAGACGTTGCCGCATATTCCTGAATTTTGGCAGGAACGGGAATGTCGGCGACCATAAGAGCAATATCATCTTTTACAGCATCTACATTTGCGCCGATATAATAGAAAATTTCATCGTACGGACCAGAACTTGTCCAGTAATTTCCCAATTGATTGTCACTTAAAGCCCCTACGACAGAGCGTGGGTTATAGAGTTTTTTCCCGCCTGCGGTCTGATAGCCATCGTACCATAATTCCAATCCTTCCCGCGTAACGGAAGGATTTTTTTCTATTTGCAAATATCTTTGATATAACAGATCGACTTCATCGTCCGTGAACCCAAAATATTCGCTGAATTTTGCGCGGGTTGCCATAGAATATTCAAAAAACATGTTCAGTTCAGAACCGCTGGAATATTTTGCAATTGGCAAAATACCGGTCATATAGGCCATTTCTACATAAGCTTTATCTTTCAGAAGATTGCTCAGAAATTTGGTATAGGCAGTCTTATCTGCATCGGTCATATAAGGCTGATGATAAATGTAATCCCACTCATCTAATATAAAAATAAATTGTTCCTGGTTACAATATTCGTAAATTCTGGTCAACGCATCCCATACCGAGTCCTCTTTTTCAATCGCAGCATCTGGGTAAGCTTTTTGCAGATCCAGAAGCAGCGTTTTTTTTATGCGGTTTATATAATGGTTATAATCGGTGATTTCAGCAGGAATCTCATTGAACATGATATGAATCACATTATGCTGGTTTAAGTGCTTTTGATACCAGGGATACTGAGAGACAGCTAATCGATCAAAAATTTTACTGCTGTCAATTCCTCTGCCAAAGTAGGAAGCAATCATATTGGCCATGACGGTTTTTCCAAACCTGCGCGGTCTGGTAATCGCCACATATTTTTGACTGTTTTGAGAATTCAAAACGGTTTTTTCCGGATCATAATCATCTGATTCAACGAGTGGAACAAGTTCTTTTAAGATAGAAGATTTATCTATGAAATAGGTTGATAGACAATCTCTGCGAAATAATCCAAAAGCACTGCTGCTGTTTAGATAGATTCCCATCGGGGGTATTTGCTCCTTTCTAAATGGAAGTGTCTGCATGATTTACAGACATAGCTACGAATAAAAGTCAAATCTAAAGATATCTTAACCTTATCATAAAGGGCATTTGATTACAAGGGAGAAAATGTTACTGTTCACAGGTATCCTGCGAACAGTAACGTAAGCAGCCCTCATTTAAAGTTTTGCTTCGCAAAAGGAGGGCTGCTCACACCTGAATCACATTCTTACGTACCTGAACAGCAAGTGTTCAGGTACTGAGTGAACATTAACGAGAAAATTCATCTGACAGATGAATGAAAAATATCCGTTTTCATCTGACGGATGAATGCGAAAAGGTAAGGAGTGTGGTACCCTTGTTTTAAGGATACCTGACGAAAAAAACAGCAAACAGCGAAGGAAAGCAGCCTTGCGCTGAAGATTGGAAGGGGAGATATAAGATGAAGGAGCTGTTTTAAACAAAATGAATCCGAAGGAAAGAAAAATCCTGGAAGCAGAATTGCAGAAAGTGTACACAAAACAGACGCACTCTTTCCGGGATGCAGGAAAAGCGGTCTGGAATACAAAAGGAATCCGCGAACTTCTGGACGGATGCACCGAATACGCTGGTTGCTATTTTAAGTGGCAATATTGCACTATTGCAGGCATTTGAAAAGGAAAGACAAATGGAAGAAGAGGATGAAGAAGAAGACCTTGGCTGGAAGGAAGAATTTGCCCCTTGTAGGAGCAGAAAGCTGCCTTGCTATACGATAGGCCGGGAAAACGTTTCGAAAAAATTCTGTATTCCAAATGTACTCACCGCACTCATTCTCTCAGGGGATATGGGAATGCTGGAATATGGTTTCGACCATTACAAACTGGAAAACCCGGTAGTCTGCAGGGGCGAAATCGAAGCATTGGGAGAGGCGCTTCTTTATGGAGATGAAACAAAAAGAACAGGAAATTAACAAGAGAAAAAAGAGATTATTATGGAAGGAAAAACGAATGAAAGAGACAGTCTTAAATGCAATGAACCCAGTAGAAAGAGAGATTCTTGAGAAAGAACTGCAGAAAGTACACCTGAAAAAATCCACAGCCTTAAATGATATCGGAAAAACAGTCTGGGATACGAAAAAGATCCGGGAACTCCTGGATCAGGACGCAGAACTGGAAGAAATCAAGAGATTCTTTGATGAAAATCAACTGAAACCAGACCAGTATAACCGAAATGCCATTCCGCTGGCCGCCTATACTTACTGGTATGGAAGAGGCTGCGGCAGGGAAGATGTCTGCCTGTGGGCACTCGAATCTGCCACAACGATTGACGGACTTCTTCAGGCACAGGAGCCGTCCCATCTGGAGAAAATTGCAAAGAAATTTATCAGCATGGATAAATACGGTGTCGTTGCGTTCCGAAAGATGTATCTTCATGAAGAACTGTGCTGGACCGATGCGCCCAATTATCTGGCGGCTGTGATGAGCGGAAACGTTTCCCTGCTGCAGATGTTTGAAGCAAAAGACGAGGAAATGACGGAAGAAAATATGGAGTACTGGGAATACACCTGTGAATGGGATCGCATTCCGGGAGCCAGAAAAACCTATTACAGCATTCGCCGGGAAACGATTGTCGGAGATTTTTATATCCCGGGTATTCTCACAGCGGCGATTCTGTCCGACAGTCCGGAGATGCTGGATTACTGCATCGACCATTATGATATCGATGGCGCAAGCCTGGCGTACGGAGAAAAAGAGGCACTGGGTCAGGCAGTTGCCGGTGCGGGGAAAGAGCTGACAGAATACATGCTGGAACACTACACAGGATTAATCGAACTTGCAGAGCCGGATCAGGTGATGAAAGCCGGAAATGTGCCGCTGCTGCGTTATCTGTTAGAGACACATTTCGAGCATCTGAACTGGTATGCAACTCTGTTTTTCAATCTGAGAGACATACGGACACCATACATGTCAGCACCGGGATTTCCAAGAGACGTCGATACCGATGTGGAAATGTACCGTGCTTTTTTGGAATGGGAGAGTCCTGCATTTTCCATGGACTTTATTATCGGCCAGATGCGCGCGGAACTGGCAAAGCCGGCAGAAAGAGAAATTGATCTGAAATATTACGGAGAACAGGAGATACAGAAACCTTATCATGTGAACGACCTGCTTGTCAGAAAGATGACGTATGAATGGATCAAAGTGCCAGACTGCATGGAGCGCAAGGTGAGATTGCTTGAATTTTACCAGGAACTGGGCGGAGAAATAACAGAAGAACTGAGCGAAATAACCGGTTATATCGAGCATTGCAGACGAATCGATGAGCTGTTTGCGGACGATTGAAAACGATTAGAAGACGATTAGAAGCAACGATTAGGAGCAGATGAAAAAATCCGCGTCTGAGCGATATTTTTCCGGGGGAGAAAGCAGTACTCTCCCGGAAAAATAATTTTAAGAGACGCAGCCAGAGCATGTAAAAAACATATGCAGGCTGCGAAAGGCCGTTTCAAACACGCCCAGGAGAAAGAATGGGGGAAAGAAAATGTCAGTATTTTTTGAAAACGAATTTAAAAATGAATCTGAAAATGAAATCAAAAACGAATCCGAAAACAGATGCATCATGCTGCCGGAAGAAGTCAAAGGGAAGGGTTACTTTGCCCTGACGGGAAGCAAACTGAAGGCGTATGTAGAGAAGTGGCTGGACGGGATTGATGAGGAACGGGATTTTGTGGAGGAAATCCTTAATTACTGTAAAAGATCCAGAAAGACAGTGTATAGAAGGGCAGCGTATAGAAAGGCAGTGTATGGTATAACAGGATTGCCTTCAACAGGAAAAACAACGGGACTATTACAAGCAATCCGAAAACTTGCAGCATACGAAAAGTGCGTATATATTTCATTTGATAGAAAAACAGATGGAGACTTGGATACGCTACAGCAATTGTTAGATCGTTTGAATGATGACCATAAATATGTGTTTATAGATGAAATAACCTGTATGAAAGATTTTACAAATCGAATTGGTATTTTGATGGATCAATATACATCCAGGGGTAAGAGAGTAGTTATGTCTGGTACAGATTCCTATGCTTTTTGGAAGGTTGACAGATACTGGCACATAGGGTGTCTCCGTTCTATTTCATTTATGTCATATGAAGAAGCCAGACGAACGACAGGAATGGATTTTTCATCGTATTTAATGTCTGGCGGGCTATATGGCACAGAGAAATACAAAGGAACAAAAGGTTTGTGGAATTATATCAAAGACTCAATCGTAGACAATCTGGCCTTCTCGGTAAGAAGGAATCCTATCGAATGCAGCTTTGCTGATATGTCTGAAACAGAACTGTGTCAGGCTGTATTTTTGACGATGTGTATTATAGTGTGCAGCTGGGAAGAAGATCTGCAGCTTGACGGTTTACTGGATACCATATTCACAGGTGAGAGAAGTACACGCCGGAGTAAAATCATTGGGAATTTAGGACAGGAACTGGGAATTACGTTTAAAAGAGTAGAAAGACAAGTCATCGAAGACATATTAAGAATGCTTGAAGATATGAAGGTTGTTGTAGTCATAGGGAATCTATATAGAGACAGTTATGGCACAAAATATATGATCACAGTACCATTTCTCGTAAATCAGATTGCCTGGTTAATCGTAAATCATGTAGTAAAAACAGGGGAAAAATGGAAAGAGGAAAGCGTCCGTCAGATAAACGAAATTGCGTTAAAATCTGTGGTTATTTCGCATACGGCATATCATTTATGGCATAAAACATGCTATTACTATAGAGATGATAAGACAGAAGTCGATTTGGTTTTACTAGACCAGGAAGATTTGAGACTGGAGGAACTACAGGCGTCCTTAGTGGATATCAATATAACCAATCATGCAGATACCGCATATGAGAAAGGACAGCGTATGAAAGAGGTGAATCCGTATTTCTTTGAGGAGCTAGTATATGGAATTGATGAAAGAATTATATTGTACCTCGGCCCGACAAATAAAAAGAAAGGCCTGACGAATGTGATGGATTTTTTGGAGAGCTACCAGCAAAGAAATATAAAAACGGAAAAATATCTTGATGAAATGGAAAAAATGCTGATGGATGAACAAAAACAATGACTGTGCTATTCTTACCTTAAGGACAGGACAGCTAGCGCCAAAAACAGCAGACGGCTTAAGAAACGTAAACTTCAGCCTTACAATTGGAAGGGGAAAGGAAGATGAAAGAGGCGATCTTAAATGCAATGAATCCGATAGAAAAAAAGATTCTTGAGAAAGAAGTACAGAAAATACATATTCCGGAGGAACCCATACCATTCGATGACTTCGGGAAAAAAATCAGGTATGTGAAAAAGATCCGGGAACTCCTGGATCAGGACGCAGAACTGAAAGAAATTAAATTACTCTTTGGCCGAAAAGGCCTGCACCAGGGCTGGTACTACAAAAATGAGACTCCACTGGCGTCCTACGTTTACTGGTATGGAAGAGGCTGTGGCCGGGAAGATGTCTGCCGTTGGGCAGTTGAAGCCAGTACAACGATCGACGGACTTCTTCAGGTACAGGAACCGTCCCACATGGAAGAAATTGCAAAACTATTTGTCTGCGCGGATAAAGATAATGCCGTTCCGTTTCGAAGGATTTATCTGCGGGATGAATTGTGCTGGACCGATGCGCCCAATTATCTGCTTGTTGTGATGAGTGGAAATATTCCATTGTTGAAGATGTTCGAAGAAAAAGACAGGGAAATGACGGAAGACAATATGGAATACTGGGAATACATCTGTTACATGGATCAAACTCCGGGAGCCAGAAAAACATACTACAGCATTCGCCGGGAAACAATAGTCAGAGAATTCTATATTCCGAACATTCTCACAGCGGTGATTCTGTCCGGCAGTCCGGAAATGCTGGATTACTGCATCGACCATTATGATATTGATAATATGGGTTTAGCATACGGAGAAAAAGAGGCACTGGGTCAGGCCATCGCCGGTGCAGGAGAAGAGCTGACGGAATATATGATCGAGCATTATCCGGGATTAATCGAGCTTGCAGAAGCAGAGCAGGTGATGAAAGCCGGAAACATCCCAATGCTGCGTCATCTTTTAGCGGAACATCCGGAGCATCTGAACTGGTATGCGGCTCTGTTTTTCAATCTGAGAGACATCCGGACATCGTATATGGCGGCACCGGGATTTCCAAGAAACGCCGATACTGATGTGGAAATGTACCGCGCTTTTCTGGAATGGGAAAGCCCTGAATTTTCCATGGACTTTATCCTCGGCCAGATGCGCGCGGAACTGGAAAAGCCGACATCGCGCGAACTTGATCTGAAATATTATGGAGAGCAGGAGATACAAAAAACTTATAACGTAAACGGTCTGTTTTCCAAAAAAATGGCGCGTGAATGGGAAAAAGTGCCAGGATGCCAGGAACGCCAGGAAAGATTGCTTGAATTCTACCAGGAACTGGGCGGAGAAGTAACAGAAGAACTGGAGAAATTGGCTGATCGCGTAGAGAACAGCAGATTAATTGATGGGCTGTTTGAGAATTTTTGAAAAAACAACAGGGACAGAGAAAAAGAATTCTGTAGTGGACGCTGGAGCGTGTTTGAAAAATCATTTCCGCAGTCTGCATGCCCCGCTTGAGGTATAGGAAGAACGCATTTACCCCGGAAGAAAAGAAATTTCTCTTCCGGGGTAAATGCGTTTTAAAGAAAAGCAAAATGAAATGGAAGAGAGAAGAGGACAAACATGACATTAGAAGAATCATATGAAATTTTAGAAAACTATTATCAGAATATTTACGGTATGTACGATGATAACTGGATTGATTACGATTTAGATGTAGCATTTACAAAATTGCAGCTGGAAAAAATCATTCAAAAAAGATATCAGCTGGATCACCAGGAGAAAATGATTCTGCAGTGGCTGCTGGAAGAAGACATGGAACCAAAGGTGTGTGAGGCTATTCGGGTGATTCTGGAAATGGATGCTTAAGGAAAGGATGGAATGGTGACGATGAAAAAGACAGATGTAAAAAAGACGGAAAGATCAAAAGAATTTCTGGCAGAGGAATGGCTGGAAATTGTACTGAAAGGACAGGATAAAGGGGGAGGGCGGTTCTGCCGGCATGGTGTGTGCAGCTTTATGGGAAGACAGCCATTAACATTTCGGCCGGTAAAGAGAAAACCGGAATTGGAAAAGCGATTTATGGAGAGTCGAATCATGGAAAGTCGAATTATGGAAAGTCGAACCATGAAAAATCGGTTCAGGGGGACACGGAACAGCTGGTTCGGACAGGAAGATCTGGACAGTGAAAGAAACGGATATGGGGAAAGACTGCGCGCTAAAACAGAACTGACGGAAGAAGCAAAAGTGATAGAAGAAACAGAAATGGAAGGACAGCTGGTGCAAAAGTATCAAACAGCACGCTGGGAGGAAGCTGTGAGACATGTTCTTTTGTTTCTTCCGGAAGTGCTGGTTTATCTGGGCAGTTTTTTGCTGTTTTGGGGAAATGAAGTATTGGCGGAAGTTGGCGGAGTTTTGGAGCTTTATGGAAGAGAAAACGCTGTGAGAAGACAGTGGGGGAGAGAAGAAAAGGAAGAGAAAGAAGAAAATCTGGAAGGGAAGCAGAGAAACAGTAAAAATAGGACAACTCTGGATACGCAGAAAGAGGAAACGATGGACTGGAATACGGCGTTTGCAGTGCTGCGGGAGTTTTATGAAGAAAGATGGGACTATTTGAATGGATGTCCGAGAAATGAAAAAGCGTGGGATGAGGAAGGGGAACTACAGTGTAAAATATATGTATCGAAAAAGCGGGGGCTGGATCGGGATCAGAAAATGGAAGTGTTGAAACTGTATGAGACGGTGGAGGATAGGAAAGTGCGGGAGGCGGTGAGGGTGGTTTGCGGATAGGAATAATCTGGTACAGGTTGTAATAAAAGGGAAAAATTCAATCCATCTTTTGTGCGAAACGCACATAAAAACTGGAAAGATCGAAAAAATAAAGAGTTTTTGCATAAAAAACATATGTTGGATTATGTACAGAAATAAAAACATATGGTATAATAACTTGCGTTAGTGAGGGAACATAGTATGCGCTCAAAACACGGTGAGTAGCTATATTATTGCAGAATTAGAAAAAAGTAAATAATATGTTAGGAAAGATTAAAAAATGTGAAAGGAACAAAAAATGGAAGACCAAGATAGCACTGTAAAAGATACGTTGAAGAAGATAATAGGGGATAAAAAAGACGGAGGGATTCCGATTAATGAAAAAGGAAAATGGTTAGATAAAAAGCAGCGTTTTGATTTTACACTCCAAGGATATAAATTTAAAGTCTATAGTAATAATAAAATTACTAATGAACAATTTAAAACGTTAGTGGTTGGTGATTATAATTATGGGATAATCTATAACACACCCAATACAGATATCCCGAAGACTTGGATTTTTGAAGGTAAAGATTGGTTTCTAAAGTTGCAGAATGTTAATGCTATGTATCAACGAGCGAAAAGAGAAGAAAACCTTCTTAAACAAGAAGACTTTGAAAAAAAATTTAAAAAAATAATAAAGGAAATAATGGGAAAGGATCTGATAAAAATGGGAGATAAGCGGGATGATTTTACTTATTTACGAAGTTTAGTAGAAAATGGTGCAACACAAATAATTTTAACCGGTGCTCCTGGAACCGGAAAAACTCGATTGGCAAAGAAAATTGCAGAGGAGTTTTGCCAGGAACAGACTAAAAAGTATGAATTGGTTCAATTTCATCCATCTTATGACTATACAGATTTTGTCGAAGGCATTCGACCGGTAGAATATAAGGACCAGGATGGAAATGAAAAAGTTGAATTTCGAAAAGTTGATGGTATATTCAAAAAGTTCTGCCGAAAAGTTGCGGATGATGATCAAGATGGAAAAAGCAATGAAAAATATTTTTTCATTATTGATGAAATTAATAGAGCTGACTTATCAAAAGTATTTGGTGAGTTGATGTATTGCCTTGAGACGGATAAACGAGGTTCTGAAAATCGTATTCAGACGCAATATGCGAATCTTCACACATATAATCCGGAAGAAGGCGATTACTATTCTGAAGATATTTTTGAAAAAGGATTCTACATTCCAAAGAACGTTATTATTATTGGAACTATGAATGACATAGATCGATCCGTTGAAAGTATGGATTTTGCACTAAGACGACGTTTTGTATGGAGAGAGATAACAGTAGAAGAAGATGAAACAAAACTTGCAAAAACTATTATGGAAATATTGTTTCCAGATGAAACATGGGATGAGGAATCGCTGAAAAGCAAAATTAGTTTGCAAGTTGCAAAATATATTCTTTATATAAATAAACAACAAATAGATAAGCAGAGGGGATTAAATAAGCATTATTATATTAGTCAGGGACAATTTTCTAATATTCCGGGAGTAGAAAAGTGGAAAGAAGAATTATTGCTTGAAGAAAATAGTACAGATGAGTGTGTTAAAAAATATGCTGAAAAACTGATAAAAGATGTTTGGAACCTCCGATTAGAGTCTCTTCTTTACGAGTATGTACGCGGAGAAGGAAATGAAGAGAAGTTTGTGAATGGGTGCAATTTGGAGGCGTTTAAGGAGTGGGAAAAGGTGCAAAAGAATGCTCAGAATAATACTCCGTCAGAGGAAAAGGAATGATTTACTTAAAAGATTACTCAAAATTGGAAGAGTGCATATCAGAAGAAATTAATAAAGAAAGTAGTTTGCTGCAAAGTATATATAAAGAAACAGGAGATTCCGAGGAGAGAGTAGACAGATTTGCGAAGCTAATAGATGGAGTTTCACAAAGTGATATTCTTGTACTTGATGAAAACGACTGTGCGGCTAAAGAACCTTTTAAGATTGTGACCCAGGGCAATAAGGGAGAATATTGGACGCAACAATATATTGGACTGCTGCAGATAACCTCCGATGGAACGAAAGAAGAGGTTTTTATAAGAAGCCGTTTTGACGTAAATGAGTCATGTGAATTTTCCAAGTATATGTTAAATAAAGCACTGGGTTTGAAGGCAAATATTCTTGAGAAGGTAGAGCCTTCGGTGGGAAGAGGGGAGATTCTGGATTTGATTCTTGCAATTATTTTCACAATGCAAATTGCAAGGGCTTATAGAAAAGGAATCTATCGCAGATATCGAACGTATGAAAACAACGATTCGAAATTAAAAGGAAGAATCGATGTTGCACGCCATATTCGCCTCAATCCGATATTTAACGGAAATATTGCCTATTCCAGCCGAGAATATACTGCTGATAATGATATGAATCGTATGATTCTTACGGCATACACATCATTGCAAAAAAGACAGCCGGGCCTTATGCGTGAATTGGAAAAAAAATACACACCGGTGAAAGATTTTATCTCACAGTTAAAAAATATCATGCAGCCTGCGTCGCGTCAGGAAGCGCGAAAACTGGTTCAGAAGGAACGAAAAAAAATCACGCATGCGGTATATTCGGATTGGGAAAGTGTCCGGAAAACGGCAATTTTGATTTTAAAGTATATGGGAATTGCGCCAGAGGACGATGGGACGAATGTCAATGGTATATTAATTGACATGAATTATATATGGGAAAGATATTTGGTTCAAATTGTAAAGGAGAAAATAGAAAACAAATATCAAATAGAGGGAAAAAAATTATTTGAAACATTTTTCTGTCCTGGTCAAAAGCCTAAAAAGCTATATCCTGATTTGGTCATTTCCGATAAAAAGGTCATTTCCGATAAAAACGGACCACTCTTGATCATTGACGCAAAATATAAAAACGAATGGGAAAACGTTGCTTCAAATAAATCAGATAAAACGGAAAGAGAAAGAGAAGACTGTTTTCAGATTATGTCTTATATGTATAGGGCAAAATGCAAGTTTGGCGGGATCTTTTGTCCACAAACTAAAGTACAAGATGATGGAAAAAAGTCTTTGAAAGAGTATTCTATTTTTGATGCTCCCGATGAAAAGGCAACCGATGAAAAGGCAACCGATGAAAAGGCAACCGATGAAAAGGCAACCGTGACTCTTTTTTCGTTACAGATTAATGGAATTCAAGGAAGTAGTAAAGAATTCGCAGAGGAAATGGAAAAAAGAGAAGATGCTCTTTGCGGTGAGATTCTGAAAAAAATAGAAACTCATGAAGAATTGCGGAACCAAGAAATGAAAAAAATAAAAGATATGGCTGTATTCATGAACACAAATGGAATGGAAGTTAAAAAAATAGCCTACTATCTTAACGAAAGTGCTTCAAGGATTCAAGAATGGATTGAAGAAAGCAGCATTGTGCAGTAAGCAATGATAAGCTAAAAATGTTGCATAAAAAACATAGAAAAATCATAAGAAGAAAATCAAGTGGCCGGGTTCCGGGGGGGGGCAAAGCCCCCGGCCCGGTCACACCTCTCCCCGCACAATCCGTTCATGCACACTGGCCACGAAATCATCGATCTGTTTCGCATCCGGAACCTCCGGCAGATCGGTGTTTTCTTTGTAAGTGCAAAATAATTCGACGGATTGTGTTGCCCTAAAAAATATCCCATAATAATCAATAGAGAATGCAAGCATTTTACTTCATCTTTTCTTGCTAGAAATGATAGGTGCGAGCATTTTACTCTATTCAAGTTATGGAGGTGTGCTCATGAAAAGCAAAAGAATACCTGTCGAAGAACAATACCGTCTCATCATGGAATGCCGTCAAAGTGGATTGACAGATCATCAATGGTGTGTGGAACATGATATCAAGCCAGGAACTTTTTACGACTGGGTAAAAAGACTGCGTCAGAAAGGTTGTGTGGATTTGCCGGCGTCAACTGGACGCACCTATCGCGCACCAGAAAGCCAGGAAGTTGTCAGAGTGGAGTTTCATGATACTGACCCGATTCCTTATGAACAGCCATTAAATGTAATTCCGGCAGCTACGGAAAGGAATAACTTTTCCGTAGCAGAGTCAATGAAGCTGTCTGTAGGCAGCTTTCATCTAACAATACCAAATGGAACAGATCCTCAGCTTCTGGCTCAAACGCTTCGAATTGTGAAGGAGCTGGAATGTTAGGGGATATCACAGCCGCCGATGAAATCTATATCGTAACAGGCAGAACGGATATGCGGAAATCCATTGACGGGCTGTGTGCTATTGTAGAGGATCAACTCCATATGGATCCAAGGCGAAGTGCCCTGTATCTTTTCTGTGGAAAACGTTGTGACAGGATCAAAGCTTTGCTCTGGGAATCTGACGGATTTGTGCTGCTGTATAAACGTATGGAAGTTCAGGGCAGGTTTCGCTGGCCCAGAAATCAGCTGGAAGTAAAACAATTGACCTGGCAGCAATTCGACTGGCTCATGTCCGGGCTTGAAATCGAACAACCCAAGGCATTCAAACCTACGGAATGATCGCGTAAAACATCTATGCCAACCAACAGAAACGGAGGGGCTTCTCACCCTGTATCATGTCTGAAATCCCTTGTAAATGCTGGGCTTTCTGCTTCTTTTTCATTGCTTTTTATGGTATAATAAGAGCAGTGAAAAAGGAGCAGAAAACATATGGCTGGCAATTCAAAAGATTCAAAAATCCTTGCGTACAAGGACATGATCAACCAACTGAATAAGACGATTTCCACACAGACAGAACTGATCCAGTCTTTACAAAAAACGTTGGAAGCAGACCGGCTGGAAAAAGAAAACCTTCGTCAGCAGATTGAATATCTCACGAAGAAACTTTTTGGTACTTCCAGTGAAAAACGGAAAGATATCGATGGCCAGTTGAATCTTTTTGATGAAGCCGAGCAGGAAGCAGACCCAACATGGGAACAGGAACTTCCGGATGACATCACTGTTCCGGAACATAAGAGAAAAGCAAGACGGACACATGCTGATCTCTTTAAAAATGTTCCTTCCTGCGACGAGATCATTTCTCTTCCGGAGGAGGAGCGAAACTGTCCAACCTGCGGAACGCAGATGGAATGTATTGGGAAAGAATTCGTCCGCCATGAATTTCGTTTTACCCCTGCCAAGGGAAAAGTAGTAAATATCTATCGTGAAACCTATAAATGTCCGGAGTGTGCCATATCAGAGGAACATCCGGATGATCAGACATTTGTCAAAGCCCCTGTTCAGGAACCATTGATCCCGGAAAGTTATGCATCGGAATCCGTTGTCGGATGGGCAATGCACCAGAAGTACCAGAATGGTCTGCCGTTAAACAGGCAGGAAGAGGACTGGAAGCAACTGGGTGTCCCATTAAGCCGGGCTACGCTTGCTAACTGGATCATTTACTGTGCCGAGAATTATCTCCGTCATGTTTATGATTATTTTCACCGTCAGTTACGGATGCGTAAATATCTGATGGCAGATGAAACCCGGGTTCAGGTACTGAATGAGCCGGAGCGTAATCCTGAAACGGATTCCTGGATGTGGCTCTTCCGCAGTGGAGAAGACGGACTTCCGCCGCTCCTGCTCTATCATTATACAGAGACAAGGGCAAAGTTCCATGCAGCATCTTTCCTACAGGGGTTCAGCGGATATCTGGAGACGGATGGATATCAGGGTTATAATAATCTGCCGGATATCAAGCGCTGTTCTTGCTGGGCACATGTGAGACGTTACTTCACAGATGCCATACCGAAAGGGAAAGAGTATGATTACAGCCTTCCGGCAGTGCAGGGAGTACAGTTCTGTTCCAAGCTGTTTGATTGTGAGCGGTACTCAAAAGCAAAAAATCACACTGCGGAGCAGAGAAAACAATTTCGTCTTGAAAAGGAGAAGCCGATACTGGAGGCATTCTGGAATTGGCTGGATCAACAGCGCCCAAACAAGGGAACCCGTTTGGCGAAAGCGGTAAACTATGCCCAAAATCGGAAAGACACCCTGATGACCTATCTGGAAGACGGTCATTGCAGTTTATCCAACAATCTTAGCGAGAATGCAATCAGACCATTCACTGTTGGCCGGAAGAACTGGCTGTTCAGCGCCAGTCCTAAAGGAGCCACCGCTAGTGCTATTGTGTATACAATGGTTGAGATGGCAAAAGCGAATGATCTGAATACCTATAAATATCTGACATATCTCTTATCACAGCGGCCAGACGATAAAATGTCAGATGAACAGTTAGAACAGCTTGCCCCATGGAGCGAGACTGCGAAAACGAACTGTCAAAACTAAAATAGAGTAAAACGCTTGCATCTATCATTTTGGTGCAAGCGTAATTCATGAGTAACGTAGCAATATTTTGCGCTTACGATGGTAAGATGGCTTACATGAGAGAACAGAGGAACAACAGAAAAATCGAGAATGCGGTAAAGGCTGAGCGTCATACGAAGCTGATGCAGGACAAGTACAAGGATCAGATTCAGGCTTCTATTTCGGCAACGAAACTTTATAAAGTAGTCTGGAATTCGAAAGATCCGGACGAGAATGCAGAGCAGAATAAGATGCGTATTTTCGTGGAGGATCTGGACAGCGTTGCTGCAATCCTAAAATATCAGGGATCGAAAACGGCGGTTCTGAATTTCGCTTCTTACCGGAGTCCGGGCGGCGGTTTTATCAGGGGCAGTATCGCGCAGGAAGAATGTCTGTGTCATGAATCGTTTTTGTACAATGTGCTGGAAAGTTTTCAGAGAGAGTTTTATGAATGGAATATGCAGCATAAACAGAAAGGGCTGTATTTGAACCGTGCGCTGTATTCGCCGGAAATTGGATTTTTCCGTAATGGGAAGGAAGCGTTCTGCGATGTGATCACCTGTGCAGCACCGAATAAGGCGGCGGCACAGAAATACGAAAATGTCTCCGACCGGGAAAATACAGAGGCGCTGAAAAGCAGAATCCAGTTTGTGCTGGATATTGCGGAAAAGAACGAGGTAAAGACTCTGATTCTGGGTGCATACGGATGTGGTGTTTTCGGACAGGATGCAAAAGAAGTTGCCGGGATTTTCAAGGAATTTCTGACAACGACGCATACAAGTTTCGATACGGTCGTGTTCGCGGTGCCGGATGGAAAGAATGGGAACTACAGAAGATTTGCGGAAGTATTTAAAGAAAACTGAGCATATATATTTAGGAAAGAAGAAAACCGGGATGTTTTCCTGCAGATGAAGCAGGGTGGCATCCCGGTTTTGCTTAAAAGAGCGCGCAGCAGTTATACTACGGGATGAATGACTGGGCAGATGAAGCATGATAAAATTTTACCTGTGGCGTTTTACAAATGCCTATATAAAATTATTTTGAGAGAGGATTTTGAAAAATGGGAAAGCGAAAATTGGCATCTGTGCAGTATGTACATCACATAACTCCAATTGAAGGAGCAGACAGAATAGAGTGTGTGCATGTCCTGGGATGGAAGTGTGTTGCGAATAAGGGACAGTTTCGGGTTGGAGATTGCTGTGTATATATGGAAGCAGATTCGTTTCTTCCGATTTGTGAGCAGTTTGAATTTCTGCGAAGCAGCAGCTATGAGAAGAACGAACTTCTGGGAGAAGGTTTTCGGCTGAGAACTATGAAATTTAGAGGCCAGATTTCTCAGGGCCTGGTTCAGCCTTTATCTATATTGCCGGAAGGAACGTATAAGATTGGTGATGAGGTTACAGAGCTGCTTGGAATCAGAAAGTGGGAAGTAGAGGAAAGAGTCACCAGCAGTGGTACGATTATAGAGGAGTTTCCAGACGGAATTCCAAAAACAGATGAGCTGAGAGTACAGTCTTATCCAGAATTGATCGACGAATTTAAAAAGATAAATGGATATTACATCAGTACAAAGATGGACGGAACCAGTGTTACGATGTATCGGAAAGACGATCATTTTGGTGTATGCGGAAGAAATTTTGAATATGCAGATGACGGAAAATGTGCGATGTGGAAATATGCACATGAAAATGGGATACCCGATAGAATAAAGGAGAATAATCTGTCAGATCTCGCAATTCAGGGTGAATTCTGCGGTGCTGGTATTCAAAAGAACAGATTAAAGCTGAAAAAACCGGAATGGTATGTATTTACCATGATAGATCTGAAAACACACAGAAGACTGTCTCTTGCGAAGATGAAAGAACTGTGCGGAATTCTGAACCTAAAAATGGTTCCGGTGGAAGAAGAAAGAGATTTGTTTGAGTATGATAGTATCGAAGAACTTTTAGAAAGAGCAAAGGGAAAGTATACATCTGGTATGAATAAAGAAGGAATTGTAATACGCCCATTGGAACCAGTGTATTCCAGAATTGTGGAAGGACCGTTATCTATGAAAGTATTAAACAATGATTATTTGCTAAAGGAATAAAAGAACTGTTTGAAGAAACTTGAGCATGTATATTTGTCAATAGAGGAAAACCGGGATGGTATTCTGCTTCATCTGCAGGATACCATCCCGGTTTTGCTTAAAAGAGAACGCGGCAGTTATACTGCGGGACGAATGACTGGGCAGATGAGGTATGATAGAATTTTACATGGTGAAAGAGATGAGAACGGCCAGGTATCTCATCGAGTGGGAGAGATTAATTATGCGCCTGCCATCCCGGTACAAGGAACTCGTTACTGTCTGCCTTTATCAGAAACTGAAGGATGAGATTGCGGATCTGGATGAGAAGATCATGGACAATCTTTTCTTCTTCCGAATCAGTGCATCGGACTGCAACGAGCATGATACGCTCTTCTACCTGAAGAGCCTGGATCTCGACCGCAGAATGGGTTATGAGCTGGGTACGATCTATGAGTGTACCCATGAGAATTAGAAAGGAAAGGGGTATTATTTTATGGAGCAGAAGAAATTTATGGATATCAAGCGAATCGTGCAGGAAAATGAGATGCACAAAAACAAGAACACCTGGGCTTTCGAGCCCGGGGATCACATTGTGATTCAGATTAAAATCGATGGAAGCAATGCCAGCGTATGGTATGACCCGGAAACAGGAAAGCTTGCGGCGTTCTCCAGAAAGCAGCAGATCGTGAGGACAAAGGATGTCGACGCGACATCAAAATTTCTCGACTATGTGGATACACTGGACGCGGAGAAGTTTCAGAAGTATCCCGATTATGTATTTTTTGGGGAATGGATGACGCGTCATCGTGTACCGTATCCGGAGAAATATCTGAATATCTGGATCATGTACGATGTCTACGATCTGAAAGCGGACGGTTATCTGCCGCAGAAGCAGGTAAAGGCGCTGGCGGCTGAGGTAGGAGTTCCGTATATACATGTGCTGTATGACGGACCTTTCGTGGACTGGGATCACTGTCGGAGTTTCATGCGGATTACGAAGTATACGGATGGGGACTGCGAGGAAGGCATTATCGTCAAGAATATGTCGAAACTGAATAATCCGGACTCGAGAGCGCCGTTTGTGCTGAAGATTGTGAATGAAAAATTTTCAGAGATGAAAGCACAGAAAGCACCGATCACATCGGAGCAGGAAGCGGCGAAAAAGATGGCGTTTGCAACTGTTGAGCGGATGGTGACGCGGGAGCGCGTGGAAAAAGAGCTGTATAAAATGCGCGATGAAGGTATTCTGCCAGAGGAGTTTGGAACGGCAGAATGGAAGCTGATTGCCCCGGTGATCGCAAAAAGAATCTATGCGGACTGCGTGAAGGAAGAGGCGGAGGCCGTGGAAGCCTGCGGAAAACTCTTCGGTAAAATGTGCGGTGGGCAGACGATGAATCTTGCAAAGAGTATTCTGAAGAAGATGGATGAAGCACGCGGGAAATAAGGAATTTTTTCTGGCAGAGATCTGATAAAAGAAAAAGCTCAGGGGAACCAGAGTTATGAAAGTAAGGTTAACTCTGGACCTGAGCTTTTTGGGGGGTTGTAGCTTAGGGTAGTAGTTGCTTTGCGTAGGCAGAAGCCACTCAGTTTCCTTTTAGTTACATCTATGATATTACACTTTCCAGAGAAAAAATGCAAGCCCAGGATGAGAAAAAGGATTCAACTGTCGGGGGACAGTTACGGTTCACTGCTGAATGAACAGTAACGAGGATACATTTTTTAGAAATAATTTGGAGAATAACGAGGAGAATTTTAGATGGATGCTTATAATAATGTTGGGATTGATTCCATAGAAACAGCAAAAAATCTGAAAAAACTTAGAATTGAGAATAACCTGAAGTTAAAACAGGTGAGAGACGCGATTGGACTTTCGGCAGAGCAGACGGTATGCAGTTGGGAGAGCAAAACACATCCGAAACTTCCAAGCATTGATAATGCGTTGAATCTGGCACGGCTTTATGGAGTCAGACTTGACCAGTTGTACAAGACACGTCCGGTGAAAACAGGCAGCCCGGAAAAAGTGGATCAGGAAATCCGGGACAGAATAACGATTTCCATGCGGATGGGTGAGTTTGAGGAGTTCTTTGACGATATGCGGATGGAACGGGAAAGCATCTGCGGGCCATTCGTCGCAGCGGAAGCACAGCGTGAGGACGGAACCTGGGAACCGGAGACGATTCCGCTGCCGGATGAGCTGACTTATTTTTCATATGATCTGTTCAAACTGAAACTTTGTAAAAAGAAAGGAAGCAGCAAGGCTCAGTTTTACCCTGGCACAGGATGCTTTGTCATAACACCGGAAGGGCTGGAAGACGAAAAACTTGTACTGCACAACATGATCCATCTCCATGAGTGGGTGCTGAACCAGGTGCCGGGCCATTACAAAGAAATGGTTACCAAAAGTCTCTATCAGGAACTGCGAAAGAGCATCAGCAATCTGGATGAACGTATAGAGGAAAACCTGTCCTTCTTCCGGGAAAGCCAGACGGACTGCGATGAACATGATACGCTCTTTTTACTGAAGAGCCTCGACCTTGACAGAAAAAGAGGGTATGAACTCGGGACGATTTACGGAAGTAAGTGACATTTTTAAAAATTTAACCCGAAAAAATATGTGTCCAGAAAAGAAAACAAAAGTTAGGGAGAACAAAAACACATATAATCTAAAATGATAAAAAAGTACCTGAAACAGTATATAAAAAGGGGTAAAAGGAAAAAAGAAGGGGGGCTAACCTGAATGAAAATTTTTTCTGTCCTGACCTTTTATGATTTTAACCCGGAGTGTAAAATATGGGTATAAGAAAAGAAATTAGGGAGGGCAAAGATATGAAAGAATCGGAACAGATCTATGCAAACTTGAACATGAAGAAAACGGGCGAAAATATCCGTAGCCGGCGTGAAAGATTGGGGATGAACCGACCGGACATTCAGAAGAAGATGGGGCTCGCCGGGGTTCAGAGTGTCTGGAACTGGGAGAAAGGAAAAAAGATGCCGAACATTGAAAATCTGTTTGCACTTGCCGAGATCTTACATACGACGGTAGATGATCTGTGTGTGCGGGAGATCGTGGAAGTTTGACATGGATGAGAAGAAGGCTGTCTGCTGAGAAAGCAGGCAGCCTTTTTCCTGAATTGGGCATGTTCGTACCATAATCGACGCTATTGTAGGAATAAAAGAAAAAATTTGAAAAATTTTAAAAATTACCGTTGACAAATTAAAAGAACAGTGCTAAAATATGTAAATGTCAGCGGGACATAAGCGCTGATGAAAAACAGGATATGGGATCTTAGCTCAGCTGGGAGAGCATCTGCCTTACAAGCAGAGGGTCATA
>OIWL01001315.1_pt1 | contig 27129 bp, 14 predicted proteins | sample 1587561 | NCBI WGS metagenome assembly OIWL01 (sample SAMEA3888903, study PRJEB22519) | human gut metagenome | biome: human gut; feature: human-associated habitat; material: faeces | place: Denmark | collected 2010 | reverse complement strand
ACCCTAAAATGGCTCCATACATCTACACAGAGAGAAACGGTATCTACATCATCGACTTACAGCAGTCTGTAGGTATGGTTGACGATGCTTACAATGCAATCGCTGATATCGTAGCAGACGGTGGAAGCATCTTATTCGTAGGAACAAAGAAACAGGCTCAGGATGCTATCAAAACAGAAGCAGAGCGTTGCGGACAGTTCTATGTAAACGAGAGATGGTTAGGTGGTATGCTTACAAACTTCAAGACTATCCAGAGCCGTATTGCAAGACTGAAAGAAATCGAAGCTATGGAAGCTGATGGAACATTTGACGTTCTTCCTAAGAAAGAAGTTATTGAGCTGAAAAAAGAACTTGCAAAATTACAGAAAAACATCGGCGGTATCAAAGAAATGAAGAGACTTCCGGATGCAATCTTCATCGTAGATCCTAAGAAAGAAAGAATCTGCGTACAGGAAGCTCATACATTAGGAATCCCGCTTATCGGTATCTGCGATACAAACTGCGATCCGGAAGAACTGGATTATGTAATTCCGGGTAACGATGATGCAATCCGTGCAGTAAAATTAATCGTTTCCAAAATGGCAGACGCTGTTATCGAAGCAAAACAGGGTACTGCAGATGCAGACGGTGAAATCGAAGCTGAATCTGAAGAGTTCGCAGCTACAGAAGAATAATTTTTTGAACTAGTACAGGAAAGCCGACAGGCTTTCCTGTCATTGAAAAAGGAAAAGCCCCTCCGGGCGATTTACGAATATTATTCAGGAGGAAAATGAAATGGCTATCACAGCAGCACAGGTAAAAGAATTAAGAGAAATGACCGGCGCCGGAATGATGGATTGTAAGAAAGCTCTTACAGCTACAGAAGGTGATATGGATAAAGCAGTAGAATTCCTTCGCGAAAAAGGTCTTGCTACAGCACAGAAGAAAGCAAGCCGTGTAGCAGCAGAAGGTCTTTGCAAAACTTTAGTTTCCGAAGACGGAAAGAAAGCAGTTGTTGTAGAAGTTAACGCTGAGACAGACTTCGTAGCTAAGAATGAAAAATTCCAGAACTACGTTGCAGATGTAGCAGCTCAGGCTATGAACACAACAGCAGCAGATATCGATGCTTTCCTTGCAGAAGCATGGGCACTTGATACAACTAAGACTGTTAAAGAAGCTCTTGCAGCTCAGATCGCAGTTATCGGCGAGAACATGAACATCAGAAGATTTGCTCAGGTTACAGAAGAGAACGGTTTCGTTGCTTCCTACACACATATGGGCGGTAAGATCGGTGTTCTTGTAGACGTTGAAACAGACGTAGTTAACGATGCTGTTAAAGAAATGGCTAAGAACGTAGCAATGCAGATTGCAGCTCTGAAACCACAGTACACAAGCGATAGCGAAGTAAGCGCAGAATACATTGAGCATGAGAAAGAAATCCTTATGGCTCAGATCCAGAACGATCCTAAGGAATCCCAGAAACCGGAGAAGGTTATTCAGGGAATGATCACAGGACGTATCAAGAAAGAGCTTAAAGAGATCTGTCTTCTTGACCAGACATACGTAAAAGCAGAGGACGGAAAACAGTCCGTTGCCAAATACGTAGAGCAGGTAGCAAAAGAGAACGGCGCTAAGATCACTATCAAAGGATTCGTTCGTTACGAGACCGGCGACGGAATCGAGAAGAAGGAAGAGAACTTCGCTGAGGAAGTTGCAAAACAGATGGGCAAATAATAAAAGTTTGTATTCCGATACAGACGTTTATAAGCCGCATGGTCCTGAAATACGGGACTGTGCGGCTTATTTTTTCCCGGACAAACCCGGCAACGAACGGCATACGGCTTTTTAGATGATAAAGCAGCCCTCTATGGATCTGGCAGGTCCATGGAGGGCTGCTTTCATTTGTTTGTTTACAGTGGAAATGTATGCACAGATGCGGACAGTCATAGAAAGCGGTTTACTGAATTTATTCCGCCTCACGGAAAACCTGCAAAATACGAATAAAAATGAAGAAAATATCGGAAAAAATCCTTCTTGGCATACAGAAGATGTTGACTTTTTTTAAACGAAAAGAGTATGATAAGAAAAGTTAAACGGGCAATGTCTGTAAAGAGGACGCTGCCTGTTGCTATGGGGAAATGAAAAAGCTTTGCAAAGGGAAGAGAAAGGCAGATACTTTGCAAAGGAGTGAAAATAAGATGGGGATCTATCAAAAGATGGGCAGACGCTGGATCAGTCTTCTGCTCGTATTTCTGATGGTTTTTTCGCTTGTGCCTGTGGATGAGCTGATGCAGGTTTTTGCAGCGGAAAAACCCGCCATAACAGTGGGCTGGAAACCTCAAAAGAAAGAGGTGCCTTCCGGCGAGAATGGCGAGATAACGCTAAAGGTGGAAATTGATCCGGCGCAGGTGGAAGATGTAGGATTGCAGATCCGCCTGACAGAGGAGGAGGCAGCGGCATTCGTCGAGTTCACGAAGAATGAGGACGGAGTTCTGACCTATGAACATGGAGATCATGTGTGGACACTGGAAAAAGAACCGGAAGGGGACTGGAATTTCTGGCTTCTCTCCCTGAAGGGAACAGTTGAAAGCCACACATTGGAGGAAAAATTTACAGTCTGCATGCCGAAATCAGCAGATGATCAGACGATCGATGTGGATTCAGAGACAGATGTGATCCTTTCCTACAATGGAAAGAGCGACAGCCGGTATACAGATTCAGATCCGGTGAAGAGCACAGCGTCCAATTCCTCTGCATCGGGAAATACGAAAAACATCATGACGGATGAGAATGGGATCAAGATCAGTATCGAGACGGTACCGATCCGTTTTCTTGCGGTAGAATTGACGGAAACTGCAGTGCCGGAAGTCAGTGCTGCGCAGGAGAAACTCGCTTGTGTGGACGGAGTCGAAAATCCGGATGCAGTCTTTGAAATGAAGCTGCCGGATGCCGGCCTTACGTATCATGCGTCCGTGACATTGAATGGAGATCTTTCCTTTCCAAAGGCTGCGGCGACATCCAGCAATGCACTTTACAGAGATGACAGTGGGAAAAAACTGGCAGAGATCGTGGGACTTTCTTCGGAAATGAAAGTGACAGAGTTTTCTGCAGATGGAGATACACTGAAGTTCCGGATCGTTCCGGTCTCAGACACAGCGGATAAGTCTGTGGAGAGCGATGAAACCGGAGATGACGATTCAATCGCGGTTGTGAAAAAGACGGTCGATTTTCAGCTGAAGATCGATCCGGACAGTCTGGTCTGGGCAAAAAAGCAGGAGAAGCAGGGAATTCTGGAACTGCTTACGGGGAATGAAAAAGAACGTCTCCGGGCAACGGAAGATGCAGAAGTGTTAAAGGGAAGCATCACGCTCCGCGCCGGTGCGGAAGGCGGAGCAGACGCAGAGGCTGTGATCCGGATTTCGAGAGCTGCCGGAGGGGGTGTGACCGTTCTCCGGAGACAGGCTGTGCTCGGTCCGCAGACGGTATTCTGGATCGACAACGGAAATAACGATGAAGGAATCCGGCCTTCGGAAATCATGCCGGAACTCTCCTATAAATTGGTTGCGCAGGATGCGGACTGGGGAGACGGCGACGGAACAAAACTGGAGCCGGGGGCATCTCTTGCGGGTGTCGGACTGACAGAAATGCCGCAGCCTGCAATCACAAAAAATGAAGGGAACAGCACCTGGCAGATTTCATACAGCAATCTTCCGAGCACGGTTGTGAAAAACGGAAGCGAATACCGGGTACTCTGGAAATGGTCGCAGCCTGCCGTTGACGGATATGAACGGAAGGAAATCAATGACGACAATATTGGTGAGTATGAGGGGACCGTTGATCAGTGCGGATGGTACTATCTGATCCGCAGGACCGTCATATTGAAGACGGATATCCGCCAGGGATATACCGATTATTACGATATCACAAAGGATGAAGCGGCAAGATACTTTAAACTGTGCATTTATCAAGTGACTTCCGGAGGTCAGGTGAGTGAAAATCCGGTAGAAGTCGTAAGGATTGACGACCTTTTGGAGAACGGAACTCTGAAACTGATCGGAGACAGGAATGCAAAAGGTGACGGAGAATATGTGATCGATATGGGCTGGCGGTATAACCTGGATGGGAATCCATTTGTGTATACGATCGAGTGGGCCGGAGATACCGACGAGAACGGAAACCCGTTAAACCGTTTCCGTGTGGATGGCATGGAAGAGGGAGACTATATCCAGATCTCCTACGACAACTCTGCAACTGTGGGATATCAGGAGCGGACCGACAGGCTTTACAGCGGAGGAACCCTGGTCCTGACACTTACCGGAACGAGAGGATACGAGGCGACAAAGATCTGGTCGGAAAATCGTACGGATGTCCCGGAGAACGAGAGACCGGAGGGAGAGTTTGAACTCTGGCGTTATCCGCAAAGACATGAAGACTACACGAAAGCAGCTCCGGTGTATGGGGAAGACGGAAAGACAATGAGCCTGCCTCTGGACCGACATCCGGAAAATAATACCCAGGAGATTCGGTTCGGCTATGGGGAAAATGGTGAAAATGGTGAAAAGACACTTCCGAAGTATGATACGGACGGATATGCTTATGCGTATGTTACAAAAGAATATTTCACAAATGATGACAGCAGAGGCTATGAACAGCTGTTCGGAGCGTACAATGACCAGACTGGTTATTATGACGACGTATTTATCAAGGGAGACGGAACGAGGGTAAGCACGGAAAATAAAGACGGAAAACGTGCAGATGTCAATAACATTTATCTCTACGATGGAGGAACGCTCTATAACCGTAAAATCGATACTGTCACAGTGCCAGTATCCAAAACATGGGAAGCGGCCGCATTCCAGGAAAACCTCCAGGACGTAAAGGTAACGTTTGGACTGCAGTCCAGGATCAAAGAGCAGAAAGACCCGGCTGGAAATACGGTGACGCCTGCCGGAGCGTGGACGGAAGTTCCGGGAGAGGAGCTGTCACTGGACGGTTTCAATGCGGTCAATGTCACCAGAAGCGGAAGCAGAACCATGCCGAAATATGATATTTACGGAAATGAGCTGGAGTACCGCTTTGTGGAGCGGGAGATCACCCAGAATGGAATCAGACGGGAGATCGAATATCCGGAAGGCTCTGAAAACGGAACGTTTACCCTCACTCAGAATGGCCGCCAGGTGGCATATGAGTCGATCTGTGAGACTGCAAGTGCTTCCGATGCGGAAAACAGAACGGTGATCGTAAACCGGATCAAGGATACGGTCGACTACGATGTTGTCAAGAACTGGGAGGGAAATCCACCCGCGGGCGCAACCTTGAAATTCCGCCTGTATCGTTTCTACAGCGGAACATCGGTTGCAGATATGATAGCGGGAAATGCTTACCTGACATTTGAAGTGACCGAAAACGGCGGGAGGATCACGGATTTTCCGACCGATGAGGGCAGTGAAAATATCGGGATCTGTGTGCCGGAACAGGCGGACCCGTCTGCATGGAGTCATGTGCGGATCTACGGTCTTCCGGAATTTGACCGTTCCGGACATCAGTATGAATATATGCTGATTGAGGAAGAGCCGGATGGATATCACGCAGCGGACATCCGGACGGAAAAGTTCAACGGAAACCTGGATTATAGAAGTACGCTGACAAATGCGGTGGGAACAGGAAATAATAACCGCATCCTCGTCATGAAAGAATGGCTGGATGACGGAGATATCCAGCACCGGAGAAATGTTGCGGTGCAGGCATACCAGAACGGAACCGGGGAACCGGCGGGATTACCTGTCATCCTCGGACCGGGATCTATCTGGTATACCTATGTGGATCTGGGAACAGTCCAGGCAGATGATGTCTACATTCTGGAAACAGAGATTTACGGAACGGATAGCGAAAAGTCGCAGTTTACAGTGACAAACCCACAGATCTCAAGTGTTTTCGATTACGACGGAGCTTACGGGAGTGTGGACCTGAAGCACCACCGCTATGAAGTCTCCTATAAAAAGACAAAGATTGGAAAAGATCCAGTATTTGTTGTGAAGAACCGCCGTATCGCTCAAATTGATATTGATGTGGAAAAACGCTGGAATGATGGAAGCGGTGCGCTCCGAGATGCAATGAAAAACGCACTGGATATATACAATGCCCAGAATACAGATGCTCCGCTGGAACTGTCCATGTATCTTGACTTTGATGATCCGGCCGGAACCGCTTCCGGTGGGCTGATCACGAGAAATGCGGGAGATACGGGAGATACGGGAGATACGATCCTGGTGGATGGACACAACTTCGAAAAGATCTACGACGACTCAGATCACCAGAAATTGGCAAAATCTGTCCAGACGATGTCGCTGGAGAGCCATCAGAATGACGGTTCTGTGATAAGAAGTGACCACTATGCATTTTATGGGGTTCCAAAGTACAATGCAAAAGGGCAGGTTATCCGGTATCAGGTAAAGGAAGCGTGGGTAACAAAGGTGACGGAAGAGGGAACTCCGGTATACCAGAAGGTTTCAGATGTAAAGTCGATCCTTGAGACAATCCCGGCTCAGAATCCTGTTACCGGTGCGACAGAATCCAATTTGTGGGATCTCTGGAGTACATATCTCCGGACCACTTCGGAAACATATACGGTTGCGCTGGATGCACCGGAAAATCAGGAGGTTACGCGCAATGACCATCAGGTTGTCACCGTTAGCAACAGCCTTTCCGGAGTCAAGACGGTTCATTGGAAAAAACAATGGAATGATGCATATTCCAGAGAACAGAATACCCGCCCGGATATTTATCTGACGATCTTAAAACGTGAAGCGGATGCAGACGGAAATCTGAAAAAGGAACTGAGCCCGTCTGATGTCGTGGTAAAGGATTACCGGTGGGTCAAGACCGATCAGGATTCAGACGAACAGCATTGGACTGCAACAATCAGGAATCTTCCAAAGTACAATGCACAAGGATACGAGATCTATTATTATGCGTTCGAGCGGACGGAGGTAGATTCCAATGCGCTCGATTATGCGATCGCGCAGTATGCGGTTGCCAGCGCCAGCAACCCGGACAAGACCGATATCATCGGAACATCAGGAGGAGTCGGAAAACCGGGAGATGAAAGCTATGCGCCGTATAGTCCGGATGATATTCGGGTAGTATTAAATCCGATCGATCAGAGCGGCAGAACCGGACTTCCGGAGTATGCCGGAAAATATGCGGTTGTCGAGGAAGGAACGATCATTAACTCACTCTTAAAAGATGCGAGAATTCTCGGATCCAAGAGCTATAAGAGCCTGCCAAACAATTATCCGGCAAAAGACTATCCGGAGATCACATTTGTGCTCGACCAATATCTTGGAACTCCGGGGCCGGATAGAGCCCCTGATCGGGCGAATATTTCAGAATTGACCGTCAAAGACTGGACAACTATCACAAAAAACGCAGACGGTTCCTATCCGATCGAGATCAGCAGAATCGGAAAATATGTGTATCAGCTTGCTGCTGACGGAAACACAGGAGAAACTGTTCCGGTTTCTGAAGACCAGACTCCGGGAAACGGGGAGGAACTCCCGCGTTACGATGAAAACGGAGAGAGATATACCTACGTTTTGCGAGAGAAGAGTGTGAAAGGTGCCGACGGAAAGGAGTTGCTTGCCGGGGCTGCAGACGCAGCAGTCGGAGGAATGGGGCTCTATGTCAGAGATGACGACGGCAGCACGATAGCTTCCCACGTGATCACGAATACCTACGAGGGTCCGAAGGGAAAACTGAAGGTCCGGAAACTCATGAAACTTTCCAAAAATGGGGATAAGGTGACATTCCCGGCCGTGAAGTTTGAGCTGACAAGATCCTATACATCCTATGCGGATGGAACACGGAAGGTCGTGGAGGACACAGGGTTTGCGAAACAGGTGAAGATCCTTTCTTCCGCGGAGGTTCAGGCTGCCTATAAGGCTGCCGGGGCGCAGGCGGGAGCTCAGGTTTCTCTGGAATGTGTCTTCGACAATCTGGATCTTTATGCGCCGAACGGAACGGACTATCTGTACACGGTGACGGAGCTCAAGGACGGATTCCTGGAAGGCTTTGACACCTGGGCAGTAAAGGGGGATTATACTTCCTTTGACCAGGTTGCGACTGCCTCGAACGCAGGGACCAAGGTGGAGCATGTAACAGCGACCGCCTCCAATGCGTCAGGCGGAAATGGGATGACCACAGAGTCTCTGGCGGCAAAAGTCGGACAGGTGATCTCAGGACTTTTCGGACGCAGCAGTGCAGGAAACACAGAAATTCCGGCAGCAGCAACGTTTGCAAACCGGAAATGGAACACGCCTCAGGAGGATGGAAAGGACAAGGTACAGCTTGTCTTAACAAAAAACTGGGCTGACTTCAACGCTCAATTCGGGACAAGACCGGATACGCTGGAGCTTACACTGGAGCGAAAAGCGGATGCACAGCCTGGACAGTCGAATGCGATCGACTGGACAACGGTGACGGACAGTACGCCGACGGAAGATAAGTCTGTGATCAACCAGTGGAAGTACATCTGGAGCGGACTCGACCGTTACGCGCCGAACGGGATGCCGTGGATCTACCGCGTCAGCGAGGAAAAACCAGCGGCTTATCAGGCGTCAGGAAACGGCAGTGTCCAGTTTGGCAGCACGGGAAATCCGTCCCAGACAGCAGAGATCACGAATTCCTTACAGACGACTGCAAAATTCACGAAGCAGTGGACGGACAAGGCAGGAAAAACTGTGACGAACGACTATCTCGGATATGATCTGACAGCCTCCTTTAAGCTGCAGGCGGCGACATCCAGTGATGCTTCGTTTGATGCCGGAAGCGCTTCCTGGATGGATGCGGATGCTCTGTTTACGGATGAAAACGCGAGATCAGCGATCCTCAATGCCAATGAAGGAAATCCATCGGCGGACTGGAGCGAGCGGATCGCGGCACCGTCACTTACAGGAAAGATCAATGCTGCTGTATGGAAAAACGGGAAAACGGTAAAGCTCCCGGCGGCCATGAAAGAAAATGGCACACTGGTTTATCTGCATTACCGGTATGTGGAGACAGGTGTGAGCTATAAAGTTCCCGGTGAGACACCGGACACAGCTACGCAGACAGTGACCAGACAGGCAGACGGCAGTTATCTGATTACCGGAAACGGTCTTTTACAGTCTGTCACAGATACGGTGACATCCGGAACGAGTACGATCACAAACCGGACAAACCTGAAGGACTTCTCAGTTTCCAAGGTATGGAGTGACAATGACAATGCCTACGGAACGAGATCGGTACAGACACAGATGATCCTGTTCTTCCGGGCAGGAGAAAACGAAGACTGGAAGCTCTTTACGATCAGTGGAAATCCGGTCATTGTGACACTTTCGGAGAGTAATGGCTGGAGCACATCGATCTCCGGTCTCCCGGGTGAGTGCGAGTACCGGATGCGGGAACTTCCACTGACCGGGTGGGATGGATCGACCTGGATTGATGACGGAGGAACCTTCACAGGCGGAACGGATTACCAGGTCAGCTACAATGATCAGGCGGATTCAACGACGGTGACAAACACGCTGAAAACGAATCCGGATCCGGATGACGGGGCCAAGAAGATCACTCTCTATGTAGAGAAAACGTGGGGAGGAACAGAAAATGCTCCGATCACCCTGAAACTCCAGCACCAGGTTGCAGAAGACAACGAAGATCATCAGCTCCACGAGGACAAGTGGGCAGATGTCGGGACAAAGACGTATGCGATGGATGGAACAGCGGATGCGTCCGGCAACGGAGCATACTGGGAGTTTGATTCCTGGAAGTTTAAGATCACGAATCTTCCGGCATTCCGGGTCGGAAAGGCAATCTCTTACCGTGTCATCGAAGTCGTGCCGGATGGGTTCGTCCAGATAGCACAGACGGAAAGGACGATCACGGATACAGAATTTGATCCAGCCGGAACCAGACAGACTGCATCCCTGTTTACCTTTGTAAACGCAAAGAAAAATTCCTTCAAAGTGACGAAAAAATGGGTTGGACCGAGTCCGAGTGCCGCTGAGGTCACCGTGAGTCTCCACAGGAAATACCGGAAAGCCGGAGAGAACGAAACGGAGGAACCGGTGGATGGAACAACGGTCCAGCTGAACGAGGCAAATCACTTTGAGGCGGAGTGGAAGGATCTTCCGGAAACTTCCGCTGATGGTGATGTTTACAGCTACTATGCGAAAGAAGTAAATGATCCGGCTGCGACAGGATACCGCGCAGAGTACGGCGCAGTGGAAGCTGCGGCGGACGGAACATGGAAGCAGACGATCTACAACATTCCGCTGACATCTGTTTCAGGCACAAAGGTCTGGAAGGATGAGAAGAATGCGGATGGTCTGCGTCCGGGTACAGTCGGTCTGATCCTGGAGCGCAGTACCGATTCGAATGCATGGAAAAAAGTGGACATCGATGCGGACGGTTCGACTGTGTCCCTGACATGGGACCAGACGACGGATCCGGATCAATGGACCTACCGTTTTGACGGACTCGACCTTTATTCCATAGCAGGAGAGAAGTATCAGTACCGTGTGACTGAGGAGCCGGTGACGGGCTACCATGCAGTCTATACGGGAAGCAATGCGCTTTATGCGGGAGACCGTGATACGATCATCAATACGAAGATCGGAGAGCACACCTTTGTGTTTGATAAGGTCTGGACTGACGCCGGAACGTCACAGAGACCGGAACAGATCATGGTCAGATTGTGCCGGAAGACGGCAGAAACGTCACAGGAAACGGTTGACGGAGTGGCGCCGGTGATTGTCAAGAACGGTGATCTCTGGACATATACCTACGAGGATCTTCCATCCTATGATGCGGATGGACGGGCATATACCTACTGGGTAACCGAGGATCCGGTAAATAGATATGACACTGTTTACTCTTCCGATGATCGTGCCGAAAACGGCGGCAGGATCACCAATGTGGCCCGCGGCGGTCTTGCCGTGAAAAAAACGGTATCCGGAAACCGCGGAGAGCGGAACAGGAAATTCCTGTTCACGATCACACTGTCAGGTGTATCACAGACGGGAATCGATGCTGCAACATTCACGGATGGGAATTTCGAGAACGGAGTTTCAGAGATTTCCTTAAAGGACGGGGAAGAGTACCGGTTTGAGGAGATCCCGGCAGGATTTTCCTACACAGTGACCGAGGCAGATGACGCTTTGCGGGACGGATATACGGTTACAGCGACCGGAACATCCGGAACGATCCCGGCGGGAGATACGGCGGAAGCTGCGTTTGAGAACCGGAAAAATGAAGATCCGACGGTTCCGACACAGCCGACGACACCGACAAGTCCGTCTGATCCGACAACACCTGTCACTCCGACGAGACCGTGGCATCATGATTCCGATGACCCTGAGGAGACGGATCCGACGAAACGTCCTCCGAAGATGCCGACCGGGCAGTCAACGGAGACTGTGACAGAGACAGATCCGGCAGGTACGACCTCACCGGATGAGACTTTGGAAAGCCGGACGGAAACAACCTCTTCGGAGACCGAAACCAATATCGAAGAAACTACCACGGCGGAAACCGTGACAGAATCCGGCACAGAGCCGGATCATGATGACAGGGATAACCCGAAAACCGGGGATTCCACCCATACCTGGATATGGGCGGTTCTCATGATCCTCTCCGCATTCGGTGCGATCATGCTGCACAGGGTGAAGAAAGATGACGAGAACGAAGAACATATGAAGTAGCAGAAAATGAAAAAGCTCCTTCGGACTGCAGAGAGATTCTGGCGGTCCGGGGGAGCTTTTTTGTAGGAAGTTCCTTTGGAATGTGTCGAGGCATATTCTTTTTATTTGGAATATTTTCGCTCGTATGGTATACTGGACACAGCAGTCTGCACTCTTACTGGGAGTGAGAGAAAGGGATGAATCGACATTATGAATAAACAGCAGCTCGCCCAGAAAATCTGGGCTTCCGCGAACCAGATGCGGTCGAAGATCGAGGCCGGAGAATATAAAGACTTTATCCTCGGTTTTATTTTTTATAAATATCTTTCCGATAAAGAAGTCCAGTTCTTAAAGGAAAACGATTGTGATGACGAATATTTAAAAACATTGTCGGAGGATGATCCGGAGACGGTGGAATGGGTGCAGGAGAATATCGGATATTTTATCTCATATGAAAACCTTTTTTCCACATGGCTGAAAATGGGAAAAAATTTTGATGTCTCCAATGTGAGAGACGCCCTCTCTGCGTTCAGCCGTCTGATCTCTGCAACGCATAAAAATGTGTTTGACAAGATTTTTGATACACTGCAGACAGGTCTCTCAAAGCTCGGAGACAGTTCCGGAACGCAGACAAAAGCGATCAGCGGACTTCTTGGTCTGATCAAGGATATCCCGATGGACGGAAAACAGGGATATGATGTTCTAGGATTTATCTATGAATACCTGATTGAAAAATTTGCGGCGAACGCGGGGAAAAAGGCGGGAGAATTCTACACTCCGCATGAAGTCTCCCTGTTGATGGCGGAAATTGTCGCGAGCCATCTCAGAGGAAAAGAGGAGATCCGGATCTATGATCCGACGAGCGGGTCCGGTTCCCTGCTGATCAATATTGGTCAGAGTGCAGCAAAATATATGGCCGATTCCAAAAGAATCAAATATTATGCGCAGGAACTGAAGGAGAACACCTACAACCTGACGAGAATGAACCTTGTGATGCGCGGAATTGATCCGTCAAACATTATCACAAGAAACGGGGACACCCTGGAGGAAGACTGGCCGTATTTTGATGATAATGATCCGGTCAACACATATGACCCGCTGTATGTCGATGCAGTTGTCTCCAATCCGCCGTATTCACAGGCATGGGATCCGACCAATAAGAAGAATGATCCGAGATATTCCCGTTTTGGAGTTGCACCGAAGAGCAAGGCAGATTATGCATTCCTGCTGCATGACCTGTTCCATGTAAAACCGGATGGGATCATGACGATCGTACTTCCGCACGGAGTCCTGTTCCGAGGAGGAGAAGAAGGAGAAATCCGCAAAAATCTGATCGAAAATAACCATATCGATGCGATCATCGGTCTGCCGGCGAATATTTTCTATGGGACCGGGATCCCGACGATCATCATGGTGCTCCGGCAAAAAAGAGAGCATACGGATGTGCTGATCGTTGACGCATCGAAAGGATTTACAAAAGAGGGAAAGAACAATAAATTAAGGGCATCCGATATCAAACGTATTGCAGACACATTTACCGGACGTATGGATGTTCCGAAATTTTCAAGAAAAATCAGCCGCGAGGAGATCCGGAACAATGATTACAACCTGAATATCCCGCGGTATATCGATTCTTCTGACGAGGCAGAACACTGGGATGTCTATGCATCAATGTTTGGGGGAATCCCGAAGACAGAGCTGGATGAAATGAAGGAATACTGGGCTGCATTTCCGGGTCTGAGAAGAGAACTTTTTGCAGATCATGATTCTCCTTATGTCGAAGTGGCTGTATCTGAAATCCGGTCTGCGATCAAATCAAATTTAGACATCTGTGAATTTGAGGAGAAATACCGGAATGCGTTTGCATCATTTCCGGGATATCTGAAAGAAATCCTGATCGGACAGATGGAAACGTTGGAGATCGCCAGGACAGAGAAGATTCTGAGTGATGATATGTTTCAACGTCTGGCTGCAATTCCGCTGATCGACCGATACGAGGCTTATCAGCTGCTCGATGACCAGTGGCAGGGAATTTCCCTTGACCTTGAGATTATCCAGACGGAAGGATTTGCGGCGGCAAAGCAGGTAGATCCGCACCTGATCATTAAAAAGAAGGGGAATGAGGAACAGGAAATTCAGGATGGCTGGGTTGGACATGTGATCCCGTTTGAGCTGGTACAGAAGACGTACCTGAAAGCGGAGACAGATGCTCTGAAGGCACTGGAAAACAGCCTTGCTGAGATCCCGGGCGAGTACGAGGCACTTCTTGAGGAGCTGACGGAGGAGGACAAGGAAACATTGAAAGAATGCTTTTCGGAAGAAGGCGATGCGTTTGTCCTGAAGGAAGTCAGCAAAAAGTTAAAAGAGTTAAAGAAGGATGATTCGGAGGACAGCCGGAGAGTCTGCAGAATCTTCACAGAAGTGGAGAGTACCGGAAAACAGGAGAAAAAACTCAGAGACGCGATCAAAACGGGCAGAGCAGAGCTAGAGATTAAGACGAAAGAGAAGATTGAAACTCTGACTGATGAAGAAGTTCTGGAACTTCTTGAGCTAAAATGGATCAATCCGCTCACGGAAAAGCTTTCCTGTCTGCCGGATTCGATCGTAGATGAACTGGTTAGAAAAATCCAGAAACTGCAGAGTAAGTACGAGACTACGTTCTTCGACCTGGAAAACGAGATCCGGGAAACCGAGAAGGAACTTGCAAAGATGATGGATGATCTGGATGGAAGCGAGTACGATCTCAAGGGACTCCGCGAGTTTAAATCGTTGCTGTTAGGGGAATAATCATGGAAAATAAGAAAAAACCGGCAATTCGATTTAAGGGATTTTGTGATGCTTGGGAACAGCGTAAGTTAGGGGATGTATTTGAAGAATACTCAGAAAAGAATCATCCTGATTTACCTCCTCTGACGATTATTCAAGGTGGTGGTACAATCCGACGTGATGAATCTGAGCGAGCACTACAATACGATAAGGCGAGTTTGTTTAATTATAAAATGGTCAATGTGGATGACTTCATTGTACATTTGCGCTCGTTTGAAGGTGGCTTAGAAAAGGCTAATTCTAAGGGAATTATCAGTCCTGCGTATCATACTTTTCATGGTGAGAATATTGATTCAAGATTTTATTATGCATATTTTCACTCAAAGGAATTTATCAATAAAGATTTAAAACCACACGTTTATGGAATTCGCGATGGTCGTAGTATTGACATAGAAGGAATGAAAACAATTAGAATTCCATATACATCCTACAAAGAACAGAGGACTATCGGAGACTTTTTGGAGCACCTCGACCACCTCATCACCCTTCATCAGCGTAAGCTCGAAAAACTGCAAAAAATCAAGAAATCGATGTTGGAAAAGATGTTTGTTTAGGGAGGAGCTGTGAAAAAATGAAGAAAATTACATTGTACCATGGCACTCCGGACCGGATCGTGACCCCGAAGTTTGGTGGTGGAGATGATAAACATGATTACGGACGGGGATTTTACCTGACAGAGAACATCGAACTGGCAAAAGAATGGGCAGTGTGCAGACCAAATGAGAAAAACGGCTGGGTCCACAAGTACGAACTGGAGTGCGATGGACTGAAAATTCTGGATTTTCAGGAAAAAAATGTTCTCGCATGGCTGGCTGAGCTGATGAAACACAGGGATGCGGCGGATTCCAAACGTTACCGGATGCTGGCATCAAAGTTCATTGATAAATATGGAATCGACACGGAAACGTACGACGTGATCAAAGGCTGGCGAGCGAATGCGTCCTACTTTTACATCGCGAAAGAGTTTGTGCGTGACAATATCGATGTTGATATTCTGGAAGAACTGTTATCCCTCGGCGGTCTCGGAATCCAGTACTGTATCAAGACAGAACGGGCATATGCCGGACTGCATGAATTAAAAGATGAGCTGGAAACCGTCGAGTACACAGAATTCAATGACCGATATAACGCAAGAGATATTATGGCACGAAAAAAGATGCGGGATCTGGTAAATTCGGATGCAAATACGGTAACAAACGTATTTAGTACGCTGCTTGAGAGGTGATGGATATGAGGGCATATTCCGATGCATATCTGGAAGATGTAGTGGAAAATCAAGGAAAACTGTTTGATCTTGTTGCACAGTCGTTTCCAGACAAAGATACAGGAGATTTTATTAAGGCGTATATGTCCAGTAAAACACGAAAGAGTATCGACGAGGCGAAGGCATATGTCAATACCATGGATGCCAGAGAACTCTGGGATTATTTTACGGAGACAGAACAGTACCGGATGAAGCCGGGAAAGTCGATCGGTGGATTTATGCCGGACTGGATCGGTGAATTTTATGCGTATTATCAGTGGTATTACAATATTCCGAGTGCGGAGTTAGTGAAGAAGATCCCTCTGGATTTTCTTGAAAAAGCATACTATGGACTGCACGATCTGGAACTGGAGCTTGCAGTCCGGAAAGTGGGGCGGGTCTGATGCGTGTGATAGGCTTTCACAATCCGGATGAGGAGTATGGAGCTTTCAGCAACTGGTATCCATCAAAATTTGTTGTGGACGGAATCTGCTTCACATCGATGGAGCAGTTTATGATGTACCGAAAAGCCGTGTGGTTTCAGGATCATGAGATTGCGGAGAAGATCCTTGCAACGGAGGACGCTGCGAGGATCAAGGAACTCGGGCGGATGGTAGCCGGATATGAGGATTTGATCTGGAGTGGAATCCGGCAGATGGTGGTATATGAAGGATTGATCAAAAAATTTTCACAAAATTCGGAACTTTGTGAACAATTATTGAATACCGGGGATGCGATTCTAGCAGAATGTGCTGTCAAAGACCGGATCTGGGGGATCGGGCTTGCGATGGATGATCCAAAACGGCTCGATCCGGCCCAGTGGCGTGGTCAAAATCTGCTTGGATACGCCTTAATGATGGCGCGGGATCAGATCAGGCATCATTCCGGGCAGTAAAAGACAGGAAAATGGACGAAAAAGACGGATGCTTGGGAACAGCGTAAGTTGGGGGAACTTGGAAGTGTTCAAACCTGTAAACGTATTTTTAAAGAACAAATATCTGAACAAGGAGACATTCCTTTTTATAAAAATGGAACTATTGGATTAGAACCTGACTCGTATATTTCAAGAGAAGTTTACGAAGAATTTCGCAGGTTATATCCTTATCCAGAGGTGGGAGATACTTTAATTTCGGTAGTTGGTAGTATTGGAAGAACAGCAGAATATACAGGAAAAGATGAGTATTTTCAAGATTCAAATGTTGTATGGCTCAAGACAGATGGGAGCATTAACAAAAAGTTTCTTAAGGTATCTTATCAAGTAATAAAGTGGTTGATTGAAGGCTCTACCGTGAAGCATTTATACAATGACAATATATTGAAAAGTGAGATTGTTATGCCGCCTTCTCAACTGGAACAGGAAAAAATTGCAACATATTTGGAGCACCTCGACCACCTTATCACCCTTCATCAGCGTAAGTCCCACTCCCCATCCCCCAAATCCCTGTTTTCCCGACCAAACACACGCAAAAAGGAGGCAAAAAACGATGATGTTTCAACGAGAATCAGATTTTGAGAATGCCCTGATCCAGATTCTGACTACAAAGGGATGGGAGGATCAGATCTTAAAGTATCCGACCGAGGATGATCTGTTAAAAAACTGGGCAAAAATCCTTTTTGACAATAACCGTGGGATTGACCGGCTGGGAGACTGTCCATTGACAGATGGGGAAATGCAGCAGATCATCGAGCAGATCACGGAACTGCGGACACCATTAAAGCTGAACGGATTTATCAACGGGAAAACAGTATCCATAAAACGTGACAATCCGGAGGATAAAGTACATTTTGGTAAAGAGATCAGCCTGAAAATTTATGACCGTCTGGAGATCGCAGCGGGACAGAGCCGGTATCAGATCGTAGAACAGCCGGTATTCCGTGGAAAATCCAGACTGTTGAATGACAGACGGGGAGATCTGCTTCTTCTGATCAACGGGATGCCTGTGATCCATATCGAATTAAAACGCAGCGGTGTTCCGGTGAGCCAGGCATGCAATCAGATTGAAAAATACGCACATGAGGGTGTATTCACGGGATTGTTTTCCCTTGTGCAGGTATTTGTCGCGATGAATCCGGATGAGAGCTTATATTTCGCAAATCCGGGACCGGATGGAAGATTCAATCCGGATTATTATTTTCATTGGGCTGATTTCAACAATGAACCGATCAACGACTGGAAGCTGATCGCATCGTCATTGCTCTCGATCCCGATGGCTCATCAGCTGATTGGTTTTTATACGGTTGCAGATGATGCGGATGGGATTTTGAAGGTCATGCGGAGCTATCAGTACTATGCGGCGAATGCGATTTCCGATGTTGTCTCAAAGACAAAATGGGACAGCGGAAAGCAGCGCGGAGGATATATCTGGCACACCACGGGATCCGGAAAGACGATGACATCCTTTAAGTCTGCACAGCTGATCGCAAATTCGGGTGATGCAGATAAAGTCGTATTTCTGACGGACCGGATCGAACTTGGCACGCAGTCCTTAAAAGAATATCGTGCATTTGCCGATGCGAATGAGTCGGTACAGGCGACGGAGAATACCTATGTGCTGTTATCAAAATTAAAGAGCGACGAGGTAAAAGATACCCTGATCGTCACTTCCATCCAGAAAATGAGCAATATCCGCGATGAAGAAGGCGGACGGAATGCTCACGATATGGAGATCATCGGTCGGAAGCGAATTGTCTTTATCGTCGATGAGGCGCACAGATCCACGTTTGGTGAGATGCTGGCAGTGATCAAGGAGACATTTCCGCGTGCGATTTTCTTTGGTTTTACAGGAACACCTGTCTTTGAGGAAAATGCAAAGAAACGGAATGCACAGACCGATGTCTTTGGAAATGAGCTGCACCGGTACAGCATTGCCGACGGGATCCGGGATAAAAATGTACTGGGGTTTGATCCGTATAAAGTTCTGACATTCCGCGACCGCGATGTCCGCAAAGTGGTTGCCCTGGATCAGGTAAAGGCTGACACAGAGGCAGAGGCTGTTTCGGATCCGGAAAAAGCAAAAATTTTTTATGATTATCTGGATCCCTCAAAAATCCGGATGGCAGGGTATGAAGGAGAAGACGGAAAATGGATCCGCGGGATCGAAGATTACCTTCCAAACAGCCAGTATCGATCAGAGGAACATCAGAACCAGGTAGTAAAGGACATGAAAGAAAACTGGATCACGTTGAGTCATAATGGAAAATTTCATACAATTTTTGCGACGAGCAGCATTCCGGAATCCATCCGGTATTATCGTCTGATCAAAAAGGAGATGCCGGATTTAAAGACTACCTGTCTGTTTGATGCCAGTATTGACAATGATGGGAGCAGTGCACTTGAGAAGGAAGATGGACTGATCGAGATCTTAAAGGATTATAATGCGAGATACGGTCAGGAGTTTGGTATCGCTTCCCACGCGGCCTTTAAAAAAGATCTTTCCTCCCGCCTTGCACATAAGGAACAGTATAAATACATAGAGAAAACGCCGGAAAAACAGTTGGATCTTCTGATCGTTGTCGACCAGATGCTGACGGGATTTGACTCAAAATGGGTGAATACACTTTATCTGGATAAGGTGCTGGAATATGAGAATATTATCCAGGCATTCTCACGCACAAACCGTCTGTTCGGACCGGACAAGCCGTTTGGGATCATCCGCTATTACCGGAAACCACATACGATGGAGCAGAATGTCCTTCGTGCAGTAAAATTGTATTCCGGGGATAAACCGATCGGTTTGTTTGCAGAAAAACTGCCCCATAATCTGAAAAAGCTGAATGACGTGTACGGAGAAATTTCAGAATTATTTACGAACGCGGGAGCTGCGGATTTTGCAAAACTTCCGGATGAGAAACCGGTGAGAGCGAAATTTGCGCTTTTGTTCCGGGATTTTAACAGTTATCTGGAAGCGGCAAAAGTTCAGGGCTTCCAATGGACAAAGAAAGAGTATGAATTTTGTGATGAAGCGGGCAGAAAGACAGGAGATCATGTGATCATGTCATTCGATGAGAACGACTTTCTGACTCTTGCGCAGCGCTATAAAGAGCTGGCCTCTTCTGCATCAGATGAACCGGGCGGTCATGAGGACATGATGTATGATCTGTCCGGATATCTGGTTGAAATTGACACCGGAGTGATCGATGCAGACTATATGAACAGCCGTTTTGTTAAGTATTTAAAGATGATCCGGCAGCAGGGGACACCAGGAGAACTGATCGAGCAGGCAAAGGCGGAGCTGCATAAGACATTTGCGACCCTGACGCAGGAAGAACAAAAGTATGCCAACATTTTTCTGCATGATACTGAACGCGGGGATGTGATCCCGGAACCGGGAAAGACTCTGCGGGATTATATCACGGAATATCAGTATCGCGCAAAGAATGACCAGATTCACCGGTGTGCGGAAATCTTTGGACTGGACGAAGAAAAACTGCGAAATCTGATGAAGCTGGGACTGAATGAAAAAAACATCCGGGAGTTCGGTCGGTTTGATGAGCTGAAAAAGACGGTGGATAAGTCGAAAGCAAAGGCATTTTTTGAGAAAAAAGAAAAATGCAGGCTGATTCCTCCGAAAGTAAATATGAAAACAGATCAGTTTTTACGCTCCTTTATTATCAAAGGCGGCTTCGATCTGGAAAATTTATAGTTGTATCGACGTTCTTTGCCAACGCGCGCCGCTCTGGAAAAAGTGGAGGAACGCGAGCAATGTTAAGTGAAATGAAAGAAGACTTGGCCATTCAAGTATGACAACAACGCAGAAGACATACCTGCATATTATTCAGGAACTGGAAAATAAGGATATTGACCTTGTCATGAGATCTTTGTCCAGTCTGAACTAAAACGAAAAAGAAACAGATCCCGGCTGCGCTGGCAGGGAGCGAACCATTTGCAAACAGTGCGGATCTATAGTAAAATGAAAACAGGCATGAAAACGACCCGGCGCAAGAATCCCGCCGGTTCAGATAGGAGCAGCAGGAAATGGATTTATACAGAATTATCCTTGTGGATGACGAGGAAGAAGTGCGAAAGAGCATTATCCGAAAGATCGACTGGCAGTCGGTAGGCTTTACCGTGGTCGGTGATGCGGAGAACGGGGAGGACGCTTTGGAGAAGATCGAGAATCTGGAGCCGGACGTTGTCCTCACGGATATCCGGATGCCATATATGGATGGTCTTACGCTTGCGGAGAAGATCCGCCAGAAATATCCGTCGATGAAGATTGTGATCTTTTCCGGATATGACGATTTCGAGTACGCGAAGCGGGCGATCAAGTTAAATGTGACGGAATATATCTTAAAGCCGGTGAATGTGGAGGAGCTGACGGCGATCTTAAAGAAGATCCAGGCGAGTCTCGACGAGGAGATTGAGCAGAAGCGGGACGTGAGTCTTCTGCGGGAAAATTACAAGCGCAGTCTGCCGATCCTCAGGGAGCAGTTTTTAAAGGATCTTGTGAGCCGACAGATGGATGAGATGACGGTGGCGGAGCGCCTGGAACAGTATGATATCCCGCTGGCAGGTGCGAAAAAATGGATCTCGATCGCAGTCAAGGCGGAGCTTTCGGCTGTCTCCGGCGAGGTGATCCTGCCGCTTCATGAAGAGCGGGACCTGATCCCGATCTCCGTGATGCAGATCCTGGAGGAAAATCTGAAAAATTACTGCCGCTTTTCCCTGTTTTCATTCTCGGGGGCGGCGGATGCGGAGATCGCAGGGATCGTCGCGGTGGATGAGACAAACTCCCAGACCGGACTGATCGATATCCTGAGCGACATCTGCAAGGAGATCCGGAAGATCTTAATGATTCCGGTCACGATCGGGATCGGTCACAGCCGGACGGAGCTTGGACTGATCTGTGAATCTTTCCAGTCAGCACTCGACGCGCTTGGATATCGCGCGATCGTCGGTGTCGGCAGTACGATCTATATCAACGACGTGGAGCCGATGAACACCGGAAAACTTCAGTTCACTTCGGAAGATGAGTCAGCACTGATCCAGGCAGTCAAATTCGGGCCGGAGGAAAAGATCCGGGAAGTGACCGCGCGGATCATCGGACGGATGTCGGACGCGAAGGTTCACGCGAGACAATACCAGACTTACATCCTGAGCGTCGCAAACTGCCTGGTCCAGCTGATCCAGCAGTATGATCTGGAGATGGACGAGCTTTTTGCTGACTCAAAGGTGGGGGCGGATCCGTTTACGATCATCCACCAGGTCATGAACCGGGAGACGTTCTCAAAATGGCTCCTCGGGGCAGCGTTAAAGATCAACGGCGCGATGAATAAGGAGCGCGACAACACGACGAGACAGAGCATGGAACGCGCCAAGCAGTATATTATGGAAAATTATCAGGATCCGGATCTCTCGGTCGAACAGATCTGCCGGATCCTTCATATGAGCCCGGCGTATTTTTCAACGATGTTCAAGAAGGCAACCGGGCAGACGTACATCGGATATCTGACGGACGTCCGCCTCAATAAGGCGGTGGAGCTTCTGAACATGACGGATGACAAGACATATGTGATCGCCGCGAAGGTCGGATATCAGGAGCAGAATTACTTCAGTTACGTTTTTAAAAAGAAATTCGGCGTCTCACCGACAAAATTCAGGGGAAGCAGACCCGGAAATTAAAGGGCGGTGAATAAAAACAGGGGAGAGCAGTATGAAACCAGAAAACGAGAACGGATTTCTGAAACGGACCAGCATCCGCTATATGATCTTCGTGTACTTTACGGTGACGGCACTTGCGGCCAGCATCTTTATCGGACTGTCATTGTACAGCCGGATGTCAAAACAGATGTCCGACACGATGCAGGAGGAAAATCAGATCCTGATCGACCAGGTGAACCGCTCGGTGGATGTGTGGCTCCGCGGCATCATGAAGCTTTCCGATTCCCTGTATTACGACGTGATCAAAAATGCGGATCTGGAGAACGAGCGCGTCAACCGGGAGATGATGCTGCTCTACGACAATAACCAGGACAATGTGGAGAATATCGCCCTGTTTTCCAGAAGCGGGGAGCTTCTGGAGGCAGTTCCCGCTTCCCGCCTGAAGACCGGTGTGGATCCGACGGAGGAATCGTGGTTCCGGGCGGCACTGAGCAAGACGGAGAACCTTCATTTTTCGGTTCCCCACGTCCAGCGGGTCTTTGATGTGAGCGAAAACCAGTACCGCTGGGTGATCTCGGCGGCCCGCGTGGTCGAGATCACGGAGAGTTCCTCCACGGAACAGGGCGTGCTTTTGATCGATATCCGCTATGACAGTCTGGAACAGTTGTTCGATGAGATCACGCTCGGGAACGGCGGCTATGTCTATCTCATGGGAACGGACGGAGAGCTGATCTACCATCCGGAAGCCCAGCTTTTGTATTCCGGGCTGGAAGAGGAAAACCTCGAGGCGGCGGCCGGCTACCGCGACGGGATCCACGAGGAGATGTTCCAGGGGAAAAAGCGGGCGGTGACTGTCAAGACGGTCGGATACACCGGATGGAAGATCATCGGGGCGGCGCCGATGGGCGGAGTCACCCTGAATGCGTTGAAGACGCGTCTCCTGATCACGTTTATCGTGGTATTTGTTGCCTTCCTTCTCGCAGTGATCAACGCCTATATCTCCACGAGAATCACGACCCCAATCGAAGCGCTGGAGAAGTCCGTGAACGAGATCGAGGCGGGAAACCTGAATGCGGATGTCTATGTGGGCGGCTCCTATGAGATCCGCCATCTCGGCACATCCATTCAGAACATGGCGACCCAGATCCGGCGGCTGATGGATGACATCGTCGCGGAGCATGAATCAAAGCGAAAGAATGAGTTCGACGTCCTACAGTCCCAGATCAACCCGCACTTCCTTTACAATACGCTGGACATCATCGTCTGGATGATCGAGAATGAAAAACAGGCGGACGCTGTGAAGGTCGTGACGGCGCTGGCGAGATTCTTCCGGATCAGCCTGAGTCGTGGAAAGAGCATCATCACCGTCCGGGATGAGATCGAACATGTGAGAAATTATCTGACGATCCAGCATATGCGCTTTAAAAATCGCTTTACCTACGGGATCGAGGCGGATGAGTCGGTTATGGACCTTGCGAGTGTAAAGCTGATCCTTCAGCCGCTTGTGGAAAATGCGATCTATCACGGCATGGAGTTCATGGACGGGGATGGGGAGATCCGGATCCATGTATACCGGGATGGCGATGACCTTTATATGAAGGTCTCTGACAACGGACTCGGAATGACGAAGGAGCAGATCGAAAACATGTTCTCCGACAAAAAACATGTGGCCTCAAAGAGCGGCTCCGGGATCGGCGTCCGGAATGTCAATGAAAGGATCCGCCTGTATTTTGGATCGGATTACGGTCTCTCGATCGAGTCGGAGCTTGACGAGGGGACGACCGTGACGATCCACATGAAGGCGATCCCTTACTCGGAGACGGCAGAGGGGGAAAAGATCAATGTCAAATAAAGAAAAGATCGGCTGGTGTGCCGGAGTGATCTTGCTGGTGATCCTGTATCTGCTGTCCTCGACGGATCTGATCATCAAGGAGAAGAAAAAGGAGATCTTCCGGGTGTCGGTGATCGTCGACCAGGTGAACGACAATTATTACGGAAATTTCCGCGAAGGCATGAACATGGCGGAAAAAAAGTATCAGGCGGATGTGAATTTTATCACGCTGTATGCAGAAAATGATGAAAAACAGCAGGATGAGCTCATCGTGCGCGAAGTGAAGGACGGAACGAACGCGATCATCCTCGCACCGGTGCGGGAGGACCACGCGGTCATGCAGCTGGACGAGATTTCTCCGGGATGTCCGGTGATCTTTCTCGGCGCTTCGACGATCAGCAGTTCGGTTGCATGTTCGATCTCGGTGGACCGCTACGAGATGGGGCGGAGCCTCGGCGAGAAGATCGTGGAAAATGAGACACCGGAGATTCCGGTCTGTCTGTTTACGGAAGGACTTTCCTACACGGGAAATACCGATACATATGACGGACTTCGTTCTGTGCTCGACCAGGCCGGCTTTTCAGTCAGTCTGATCGAGAAGAGAAATGAGGACACTTACCGGAAAACGATCGAGGGGACCGTGTACCCGGAAAACGGAAAAATTATGGCAGTCGGCATGGATGTAGGCGCGGTGTCGGATCTCGCGGATATTCTGGAGGGAAGCGGCGTGTACCGGGAACATGTAACAGCGCTTTACGGGATCGGAAGTACGACAAAACTGTTAAACCAGATGGACAAGGGGATCGTCACCGGTCTGATGGCGTGGAACCGCTTTGATGAAGGATACTTAAGCGTGGAAAAAGCCGTACAGGCGGCAGGCGGAGAGTGGAATGAGAAACAGATCACACTGACGCCGGAATATATCGATGATGGGATCTTAAAGAGCGGGACCTATGAGAAATTGCTGTATCCGATGGAATAGGAGGATGCCAGAATGAAAAAGAACAGATTTCCGGTCATGACGGTCGCGCTTGCGGCGGCAGCACTGCTTGGGATCACCGTGTGGCGGGCCGCTCTGGAAAACGGTGCGCAGGAAGAAAAAAAGACTTCTCTCCGGATCGGGGTTCTCCTGTACCGCGGGGATGATACGTTTATCGGGACACTCCGGAGTTCCATGGAGCAGGCTGCAAAGGAGTATGAACAGGAGACGGGGATCCGGGTAACCCTGGATGTCCGGGATGCGAAGAGAAACCAGATGACCCAGAACAGCCAGGCGGAGCGGATGATTGGCTTAAACTGTGATGTGCTCTGTGTGAACATGGTTGACCGCTCGGCAGCTTCCGGTGTCATCGACAAAGCGATGGAGGCGGATATCCCGATCGTGTTCTTCAACCGGGAACCTGTGTCGGAGGATATGAAGCGCTGGGAAAAACTCTATTATGTTGGGGCGGATGCGAAAGAGTCGGCGGTCCTTGAGGGGCAGATCCTCGTTGATGCCTACCGGAAGAATCCGGCATCCCTTGACCGGAATGGGGACGGGGTCGTCTCATACGTCCTTCTTGAGGGGGAGACGAACCACCAGGATTCCCTGATCCGGACGGAGTGGTCGATCCAGACCTTAAAGGACGGCGGTGTCCCGATCCGGAGGATCACGAGCGGGATCGCGAACTGGGAGAGAAACCAGGCGTCTGCACTCATGGAAGAATGGCTTTCCGATTACGGGGATGAGATCGAACTTGTGATCTGCAACAACGATGATATGGCGCTCGGGGCGATCGATGCGATCGAGCGGGAGGGGATCATGGCCGGGACGATCAAACTCGTCGGGATCGACGGGACTCCGGCCGGTCAGGAGGCATTCCGCGAGGGAAAACTTTTCGGAACGGTGGAATCGGACAGGGAGGCTTATGCGAAGCGGATCTTTGACACGGCGGAGGAACTGGCGATGGGAAAAGAGGTCACACAGGAAAAATACTTCTGGTGCCCGCAGCATATGGTCGCAAACTGATCCGGATCCATTTGTAAAAGTTGATGGAAAAGCAGCCCTGAATCCGGGACTGGTAGTGCCAATTAAGCGTTTTTCTGCCGTGGTATGACAAAAAATTGTAGTTTTTTTACATAAATCAAAGAATTTCAATAATTTATCATAAAAAAAAGTATGGAAAAATGCACAAAGGCAAGCTATAATTAACTTGTCGTTAAGGGAAAATGCCTAAACGGTCAAAATTATTTTTTGAATGGGAGGATTCAAAAACATGAGAATGACAAAGAAAGTAACAGCAATGGCACTGGCTTCCATGATGGCCCTGTCTTTAGCAGGATGCGGAAGCTCTTCCACAACAGCAACAACAGCAGCGGCTACCGAGGCAGCTACAACCGCAGCTGCAGCAGCATCCGAAGCAGCAACAACAGCAGCAGAGGCAGCAGGAACCACAGATGTAGCAGACAAGAAAGTCGGCATCAGTATCTACAAGTTCGATGATAACTTCATGACTCTTTACAGAACAGAGTTAGTTCGCTACTTAACCGAAGACCTTGGATTCAAGGCTGAGAACGTAGTCGTTCAGGATGGTAAGGGCGATCAGGCAGAGCAGACAAACCAGATCCAGAACTTCATCACTCAGAAATATGATGTTCTGATCTTAAACCTTGTACAGGCTTCTTCCGCACCGGAGATCACAGATATGTGTAAAGAAGCTGGTATCCCGGTTGTTTACATCAACCGTGAGCCGGACGCAGCAGAAGAAGAGAGATGGGAATCTGAAGGTCTTAACGCTACATACGTAGGATGTGACGCAAGACAGTCCGGTACATACCAGGGCGAAGAGATCCTTGAGACTGCAAACAAGGGTGATATCAACGGCGATGGCAAAGTTTCCTACATCATGATCCAGGGTGATCCGGAGAACGTAGATGCTCAGTACAGAACAGA
>OIWL01001302.1_pt1 | contig 27308 bp, 21 predicted proteins | sample 1587561 | NCBI WGS metagenome assembly OIWL01 (sample SAMEA3888903, study PRJEB22519) | human gut metagenome | biome: human gut; feature: human-associated habitat; material: faeces | place: Denmark | collected 2010 | reverse complement strand
CGAACATATGGCTGGTTCCGTGGAAGCCATAACGACGGATGCTGTATTTCTCATAGTACTCATGAGGAATTGCGTACATATAAGCCTTCTCTGGCATAGACATGCCAAATCCGGTATCCCATACTGCTACGTTTGGCTTACCAGGCATAGCCTGTTCACAAGCCTCGATACCCATTAAGTTAGCTGGGTTGTGCAGAGGTCCTAAGTCGAAGCATTCACGGATAACTCTCTTAACATCCTCGTTTACTACTACAGACTCGCTGTAAACAACGCCTGCGTGCAGTACGCGGTGTCCGATCGCGGAGATCTCATCGGTGCTTGCGATCACGCCGTGATCTTTGTCCTGTAAAGCTTCCATAACCATGTTGATAGCTACGGTGTGGTTTGGCATTGGGCTTTCAACAACATATTTGTCCTTGCCTGCCGGCTGATGGGTCAGCTTGGAACCTTCGATACCGATTCTCTCGCAAAGGCCCTTAGCAACAACGCTTTCGTTGTCCATATCGATCAGCTGGTACTTTAAGGAAGAGCTTCCGCAGTTGATAACTAAAATCTTCATAATAGGTAATTCTCCTGTATATTTATTTTACTATGAAAAGTTCCGGGCGTCATATACGCATAAGCGCAGGCACCCGGTAACTTTTTATTTATCGCTTCTAAATTAGTTGTTCTGGCACTGTACAGCTGTGATAGCTACAACACCTACGATATCGTCAGCAGAGCATCCTCTGGACAGATCGTTTACTGGCTTAGCAATACCCTGGCACATTGGGCCGTAAGCAGCTGCCTTGCCAAGTCTCTGAACCAGCTTGTAACCGATGTTACCAGCATCCAGATCTGGGAATACCAGTACGTTAGCATGTCCAGCAACCTTGGAATCTGGAGCCTTGGAAGCACCGATCTCAGGAACGATTGCAGCGTCTAACTGCAGTTCGCCGTCTAATGCTAATTCTGGAGCCATTTCCTTAGCTAACTTGGTAGCTTCTACTACTTTGTCTACGTCAGCATGCTTTGCGCTTCCCTTGGAAGAATGGGACAGCATAGCAACCTTTGGCTCATGTCCTACTAACATCTTGAAGCTCTCAGCGGAAGAAACAGCGATTGCTGCTAATTCTTCTGGAGTTGGGTTCTGGTTCAGACCGCAGTCAGCGAATACGAATGTACCGTTGTCGCCAAGATCGCAATCCGGAACTTCCATTAAGAAGAATGCGGAAACTAACTTGGTTCCTGGTTTGGTCTTAATAACCTGTAAGCAAGGTCTTAAGGTGTTTGCTGTAGAATGGCAAGCGCCGGATACCATACCATCAGCATCGCCGTTCTTGATCATTAAACAGCCATAGTAAGCGTAGTCGCCTAAGATGGTCTCTTTTGCCTTCTCAGGAGTCATGCCTTTTGCTTTTCTTAACTCAACGAAGAGATCGATATATTCCTGGGTCTTCTCGTAGGTCTGTGGATTGATGATGGTTGCGCCGGAAACATCTAAGCCCTTGCTGTGCTCTCCGATATCCTCTGGTGTACCGATGATGATCAGGTTAGCAAGTCCTTCTTTTAAAATTTTCTCAGCAGCTTCCCATGTTCTGCGGTCCATGGACTCTGGAAGAACGATAGTTTTTTTGTCTGCTTTTGCTTTTTCTTTGATAATGTCGATTACTGCCATAATCTTTTTTACCCCTTTCCTTATGTTGAAGCATATAACATTATTATATACGTAGCCCTCAGTGGAAACAAGCTGAATTTAACGAAATTTTGCATTTTTTTTCATACTTTTCGTTATTTTGGATAAGATGCAGACATGTTTCCCAAAAATCCCCGGGGTCAGATCTTTTCGTAATGATCTACATTGATCACAAAGATAGTAGCTCCGCCTACCTCTACAGTCATAGGCATGGTAGCATAGTTTACCATGGCAGTACCGGAAATATACGGCATGTTCACAGTCAGTTTCTGGTGCTGTCCGCATTCCTGCTTGATCAGATTGATCACTTCTTCTACTTTTTCATTCTCTACACCGATCATCAAAGTGGTATTTCCTTTTTTCAAGAAGCCACCGATGGTAGACAGTCTGGTCACACTGTAATGGTTCTGGTTTAAAAGGCTTACTACATCATCTTCATTATCATTTCGTACAATGGCGTATACTAATTTCATGGTTTTAGTCCTCCTTGCTTTGTTCTGGTATAGACTTATGAGCCCTGCACTTGCGTGCTCTGTTGCCTGCTGTCCCAGGCGGCTTGTTATAAGTATAGCATATTTATATAAAAACAGGCACCGAAATTTAGCTCCGGTGCCTGTTTCTTAATATTTTTAACATTATTTCAACATTTCTGCCTCGTCCGGGGATAAATGTTTCTGTTTATGAATAAATGTCTCTTTCTATGGAACGTCTCTTTCTATGAACAAATGTCTCTTTCTATGAAATTATGAATTAGATGCCGGTTTGGTTCCAAGGGTGTGTACTTCATGTTCTACATAAGAACCATTTACAAGGGACTGTACTGTCAAAGAAACCGTAGAACCGCCTTCGTAGTAAGTAAGCATCTGCTTTAATTCTTCCATATTGGTAACAGACTGTCCGTCAAATTTGGTGATGATGTCCTTTTCTTTCAGGTCAGAATTTGCTGCTGCACCGCCTTCAACGATCTTGTATACATAGATACCAACCGGCATACCGTATTCCTTGGAAGCATTGGCATCAATATTGGTTCCCTGAATTCCAAGGTATCCCTGTGCGCTTTCATCAACTGCTTCTCTTGTCTTCTTTGTCATCAGGTTATTTAAGATCTCCTGTGCCTTTGAGATAGGGATTGCAAAGCCCATGCCTTCTACTTCTGTAGATGCGTTCTTTGCAGCGTTGATACCGATTACATTGCCATTTAAGTCAAGAAGGGCACCACCACTGTTACCAGGGTTAATGGCTGCATCTGTCTGGATGTAAGTATGCTGGATACCATTTTCATCTGTGATCTCACGGTCTAAAGCACTGATATAACCAACTGTCAGTGACTGTCCATAACCAAGTGCATTACCAATGGCAATTACCTGCTGTCCTACCTTTACATTATCAGAATTGCCCAGGGTTGCTACTTTGATCTTGCTCATAGTATCAGATGGGATATCAGAAAGCTTTACAGCAATGATCGCCAGGTCTGTTGCTGAGTCTGTACCCTTTACAGCAGCTGCTACCTGAGTGCTGTCTGTAAAGGTAACCTTCATATCTGTCGCACCGGATACAACGTGGTTGTTGGTAGCGATCAGAAGTTCTGTATCATTCTGTCCAACAATGATACCAGAACCGCTGCTCTGTGCCTGATAGGTCTGAGGCATACCAAAGAAATTGTTCTGTTCCACAGTCATGGTATCGTTGATGGCTACCAGAGAAGGCATTGCCTTTTCAGCGATGGAAGAAACATCGGTTACTGTAGATACAGCGGTCGTACTTCCGTTATTGGATGCAGCGCTTGTTTCCGGTACCTGTGCAGTGGTGGTTCCTTCTGTTTCTGCCGGTGCAGTAGCTGTTATATCAGCAAGTCCTGTAAGACGGGCGCCCACATAATTAACACCTGTCATCACACCGCCTGCTACTGTGCCAAACAGCACAGCTGCTGCAGTAATACCTGCTGCCTTTCTTGCCCAGCTGTTTTTCTTTCTTGGTGCCTGAACGTTTTCACGGTATTCATTTCTGTAACCATGTTCCGGTCTGTTATTCTGCTGTCTGCTCTCCTGCCACTGAGTTTTTCTCTCAGAGGAAGTTCTTTCAGAAGAACGGTTTGGGGTAGTCCAGTTTACATTCTGTGAAGAACCGGACTTTCTGTTTTCCTGTGACCGGGATGAACTGGTTTGAGTTTCCTGCTCATCTACATCATCCATAATTTCTGTTCTTTCGATTTCCTGATCTCTATCTTCTCTGTTTTCTCTATCTTCTTCGTACATAAAAAACGCTCCTTTCAGATGCCTTTGTATATTTCAAATGGATTTTTATTTTCTTTTTAATTTCTTTCTCTTTCCTTTTGATGACTACAATATACCCTCTATTTTTGATGCAATTGTGATGCAATTGTGTTTATTTTGTGTCCTGATCTTAAGGCATGCTGGACGAACCTTCTGTCCGTGGGTATAATAGTACCATGAATACGCCATTCTGTATACACAGACTTGGGACAGGAGACGAAAATAAGATGAAGATAACCGGTATTGTAGCTGAATATAATCCATTCCATAACGGACACGCCTATCAGATTAAAAAAGCCCGTGAAGTAACCGGCTGTGATTACTGCATCGCCGTTATAAGCGGAGATTTTGTACAGCGGGGAGAAGTGGCTGTTTTCAGTAAATACCTGCGTACAAAGATGGCACTTCTGTGCGGCGCAGACCTGGTCCTTGAAATCCCTTCCATCTTTGCAGTAAGCAGTGCAGAGGACTTTGCAGCCGGTGCAGTTGCCCTTCTTGATCAGCTGGGAGTGGTGACCCATCTTTGTTTTGGCAGTGAAATGGGAGAAAGTGAACGTTTTATGGAAACAGCGGCTATTCTTGCAGATGAGCCGGACTCATTTTCCGCAAAATTAAAAGAAGGACTTTCAGAGGGGCTTTCCTGGCCTCAGGCAAGAGTCCGGGCTTTAGAAGCAGAAGGAATATCGGATCTTGGAAACTTCCTGGAAACGCCTAACAATCTGCTGGGTGTAGAATACTGCAAAGCCCTGATCCGGCAGAAAAGTCCCATCCAGCCGATTACTATTTTACGAAAGGGAAATGGATACCACAGCCAGGATCTTACAGGAGAACTTGCCTCCGCTTCCGCTATCCGCAGAGAAATCTTTAAAGAAGAACCGGATTTTTCCATTCTTTTATCGCAGGTGCCTGATGAAATACGTTCTCTCTTTAAGGCAGAAGTCCCTCTGCAGCCGGAAGATCTGTCTGATCTGCTAAATTACAGACTCCTGACTTTAAAGCGGGACGGGATCCCTTTTTCTGTTTTCGCAGATGTATCAAACGACCTTTCAGACCGCTTGGAAAGCAAACTCTATGAGCAGGCAGACTGGGAAGAACGGATCCGGCAGTTAAAATCCAGACAATATACCTATACCCGGATCAGCCGGTGTCTTCTGCATATTCTTTTAGGCATTACAGATGAAATGGTCCTTGCAGGAAAAGAGGCCGGTTTTTCCCCCTATGCCCGGATCCTTGGTTTTCGCAAAAGCAAAGCAGGGGTTTTAAGCGAAATAAAAAAGCATACCCGGATCCCGCTGGTCACAAAGACCGCGGATGCATCCAGGATGCTTTCTGGTACAGCAAAAATGTTATTTGAACAGGATCTGTATGCATCTCATGTGCGTCAGAGCCTGCTTTTAGGAAAAACAGGACAGCCGGTGCGTAATGAGTTTACACAGCCCATCTGTATTATATGATGATACCAGGGTCAAAAGGTCGGAAATCCGATGCAAGCTTGCACACAGCAATTCAGTATCAGAGTTCCGGAGCCAGGAGACGGACAATGGCGGGATCTATATTCAGGAAATGGATCAGTTCCCGTATCTGCTCTCCTGTTTCTTTTTTCTTTTCTCCCTCTGCATCCCCTTCTTTTCTTAACACAGCACGCAGCAGAATATTTTTCGGTGTGTGCTCCATGTCAATAAATTCCAAAATCTGGGTATTGTAACCTCTGTATTCCAAAACCTTTGCCCGGATGCCATCTGTATACAAAGCTGCCATCCGTTCCTTAAGCAGGCCATATTCCAAAACAGGCTGCAGAACAGGATTGTGGATCTGACGGTTTAATTCATGCTGGCAGCATGGAACAGAAAGGATCACCTTCGCTCCCCAGCCAACTGCCTTTTCCAGGGCATAATCCGTTGCCAGGTCACAGGCATGAAGGGTAACTACCATATCTACATGATCCACCCCTTCATAAGAAGCAATATCCCCACAGGTAAAGCTCAGCTTCTCATATCCGTACCGTACTGCCAGGTCAGAACAATGGCGGATCACATCTTCTTTCAGGTCCAGACCGATGATCCGTACCGGGTATCCCTTTACTTCTTTCAGATAATAATACATGGCAAAGGTAAGATAGGACTTACCGCAGCCAAAATCAATGATCACATTTTCTTTGTTTTTATTTAACTGAGGAAGAATATCTTCTATAAATTCAAGGAAACGGTTGATCTGACGGTACTTATCATAGCGGCTGTGGACAATAGTGCCTTCTTTTGTCATAACCCCAAGATCTACCAGAAACGGAACCGCTGTTCCTTCCGGTAAAAGATACTGCTTTTTACGGTTATGCTCCAAAGCTGCCTGGTTGATCATGCGGGCCTGCTTCTTAAATTTTACAGTCATTTTTCCTTTTTTACTTACAAGTACTGTTGCCTTGCCTCTGGCACAGGTGATCTCAGCCTGACGGAAAGGACCATTTAAGCAGTTTTCTACATAAATAACAGCTTCGTCTCTGCTTAAATTTTTATGAAAAGCCTGTTTGCCTTTCTGCTCCTCTGCCTGGAAGATCAGATTTCCCTTCAGGAGCAAAGGACGGATCTTTGATTTTGAAAAATGATCCGGGTCCGAAGGATTGCTTAAAAGAATCCTCTCTAAATCCTTTTCAAGGCAAAATTCCAAAGCTTCCCTTAACTGTGCATGTTCATTGGATCCTACCATTGTTGTCCCTTTCTCCTTTCAGTCTTCACCTAAAAGCTTTCTGGAAAGCTGTAAAAGTTCCCCAAACTCCCGGATCACTGCCTCTGCACCGTTTACCTGTCCAAAACCATAGGCAGCATGGACAAAGGGGATTCCGGCACCTGCAGCTGCCTCTGCGTCCATGGCAGTATCGCCTACATAAAAACTTTGATCTAAGTGGTTTCTCTGGATCACCATGGAAATATTATCTGCCTTGGAAAGACCGGTATTTCCATAACATTCAATATCTGTAATATATTCTTCCAGATTACAGGAACGCATTAAAACCTCAATATAGCCCTTCTGGCAGTTGCTTACAATAAACAGTTTATATTTCCAGCTTAACTGCTGAAGAACTTCTGCTACCTGAGGGTAAAGAATTCCCGGATGATCTTCCAGATACTGGTTTTCATATTCCATACAGGCTTCCATTACCTCTAAGCGTTTTGCAGGAGGCAGATCCGGAAATAATGCGTCTCCGAAATCTTTCATGTTCTTGCCCATATTCCGGCTGATCATATCCGGAGTGATGGGTCTTGGTCCATTTAACAGCTTTTCTGCCGCTACCTGCCAGGACTGGGCCACCTGAACAGAAGAATCCCATAAGGTTCCGTCTACATCAAAAATAATTCCCTTTTTCATCCTTTATTCTCCCCTTTTGTTATCCTTTCCAGCCGCTTCTTAAAAGTTCCGGATACTTGTCTAAATGTGCATGGTCATTAAAACATTCCAGTGTAAAGCGTTCATTCTTTTCATCCCATTGAAGTTCTGTAATACTGCAGTTTTCCAGATCTTTTCCAAGAATACGGAAACGGCTTAACGGAATTCCCGTATAATAAGCAGCCATGACCCGGATCAGCCCGCCGTGTGTTACCACTGCGATCCGTTCATATCCTGTTTTTACAAGGCCTTTTAAAACAGGATCCGCCCGTTTTACCACATCGGCAGCACACTCACCGCCCGGATAAGCAAGATCTGTTTCCATTTTTGCCTGTTCCTTCTTAAAATCTGCAAACTTTACAGCAATCTCTTCATCAGAAAGACCTTCCATCTCTCCGAAATCAATTTCACGAAGTTCCGGACAGATGGTGTGTTCCACATTCCAGTATAAATTAGCCGCCTGGGCTGTCTCTACGGCTCTTAACAGGTCACTGGAATAAACCGCCTGGATCTTTTTAGGAAAAAGCCGCTCACCTAAAAGGGCTGCCTGACGGTAGCCCTCTTCACAAAGATCAACATTAACATTGCACAGGCGGCTGTTCTGCCGCCCATGACGGATGAGATATAATTTCATACGTATCGAGTCCTAGTTCTTAAAGCTGTGGATCGGAGCCGGGATCCGTCCTCCTCTTGTAACAAATTTCTCACAGGAGAATGTATTAACAGGAATGATCGGTGCATAACCTAAAAGGCCGCCAAATTCTGCTGTATCTCCTACTTTCTTTCCAATCACTGGGATCAGGCGGACTGCGGTAGTCTTCTGGTTGACCATACCAATGGCTGCCTCATCAGCAATGATACCTGCAATGGTAGTAGAAGGTGTATCTCCCGGGATAGCGATCATATCAAGACCTACAGAGCATACACAGGTCATAGCTTCCAGTTTTTCAATGGTAAGAGCGCCAAGGCTTACAGCATCGATCATTCCCTGGTCTTCACTGACAGGAATAAAGGCACCGCTTAAACCGCCTACATAAGAAGATGCCATAACGCCGCCCTTCTTAACCTGGTCATTTAACATAGCAAGGGCTGCAGTAGTTCCAGGAGCGCCTACACGCTCTAAGCCGATCTCTTCCAGGATCTCGGCCACACTGTCGCCTACAGCAGGGGTCGGTGCTAAAGAAAGGTCAATGATACCAAATGGGATGCCCAGACGCTTGGATGCTTCCTGGGCTACCAGCTGTCCTACACGGGTGATCTTAAAGGCAGTCTTTTTAATGGTCTCGCAGAGAACTTCAAAGTTTTCGCCTCTTACTTTTTCAAGAGCCACTTTTACAACACCAGGGCCGCTGACACCTACGTTAATGATGGCATCTGCTTCTGTTACACCATGGAAAGCACCTGCCATAAATGGGTTATCATCTGGTGCATTGCAGAATACAACCAGCTTTGCGCAGCCTAAGGAGTCGTTATCCTTTGTAGCCTGGGCAGTTTCTGTTACAATGCGGCCCATTAATTCTACAGCGTCCATGTTAAGACCTGTTTTGGTAGAACCTACGTTAATAGAGCTGCATACACGGTCTGTAGTTGCCAAAGCTTCCGGGATAGAAAGGATCAGGTTTTTATCAGCTGTAGTCATTCCCTTGCTTACAAGAGCAGAATAACCGCCAATAAAGTTGACGCCTACTTCCTTTGCTGCCTTGTCCAGAGTCTTAGCAATGGTAACAAAATCTTCCGGCTTTTTGCAGGCAGAACCACCTACTAATGCAATAGGAGTAACAGAAATTCTTTTATTTACAATGGGAATACCAAAATCCCTTTCAATATCTTTTCCGGTGGAAACCAGATTTTTTGCCAGAGTGGTGATCTTTTTGTAGATCTTTTCGTTGACAGTATCCAGATCACTGTCTGCGCAGTCAAGAAGACTGATACCCATGGTAATGGTACGCACATCCAGCTTTTCGTGTTCGATCATATTGTTGGTTTCATTTACTTCGTAGATATTAATCATGACCTGTTTTTCCTTTCAGATGTTTATCGGCTTTATTCGTATGGGGATATCACCACCTGGTGACGTATGTATTTAAATTCTGTGCATCTTTGTAAAGATCTCTTCTCTCTGGATCTTTACGGTTACACCGATCTCTTCTCCCACTTTTTCCAGCTCATCTGCAACCTCTCCGAAGGTCTTTTCGATAGCAGACACATCTACGATCATCATCATGTTAAAATAACCCTGTACAATGGTCTGGGAGATATCCAGGATGTTTACATGGTTCTCTGCCAGATAAGTACATACCTTTGCGATAATTCCCACTGTGTCTTTTCCTACTACTGTGATAATTGCCTTACTCATTTTTCATTCTCCTCTTCTTTTTTTATACTCACGAACCCGCGTTTTTGCGCTTTACCGCCTGCTTACGCAGGCAGTTCGTTCGTTACAAGCAAACTACTTCACTCATTTTATCTCTGGAGGCAACGGAAATGGAGAAATCCGATGCTCCATACGGGCAGTCCCCCTCGTCAATTTCCAGACGGACTGTCTCATAAGCCAGTTCCGCGTAATTATTTTCCTTGCTTAAATGGCCTAAGAAGATTTTTTTCAGATTATCATGAAGGATATTATTTAACAATCTCCCTGCATTTTCATTGGACAAATGACCGTGATCCCCAAGGATACGGCGTTTTAAATAGTACGGATAAGGGCCGGTCTCCAGCATGCGCACATCATGGTTGGACTCCAATAAAATGGCATCCAGTTTCTGAAGGTGGTCGATCACATACTGATCAAAATGTCCCATATCCGTAGCTACAGCCACAGCTTTGGAACCATTTTCCACCCGGTAAGCTACAGGATTTACTGCGTCATGATCGATCTTAAAGGGCTTTACAGTCAGATCCCCTATCTGAAAATCCACATCCGGCTCTATAGGGGACAATAAACCGGTATCAAAGGTTCCCAATGTCTTGCAGGCTGCGATCTCGTCTAAAGTCTCTTTTGTCCCGTAAATAGGAAGATGATATTTTCTTGAAAGGACTCCCAACCCTTTAATATGGTCGGAATGTTCATGTGTCACCAGAATACCTGTTACATCAGAACCGGTCAGTCCGATGTCATTTAACCCTTCCTGGATCCGCTTGTTGCTGATACCTGCATCTACTAACAGATGGGTGTTGTCAGAACCTATGTAAATGCAATTGCCGCTGCTGCCGCTTGCTATGCTTACCATTCTCATGCTGTTTCGTTATCCTTCCCGCAAAGAAGTTTCTGTATCTGTAAAGAAGTTTCTTCTTCCGTTCCGCTGTTGTTGATCTCACAGTCTGTAAAGTTTCTGAATTCTTCTTCCGATGCCTGATTTGCCATGATCCCTGCGATCTTTTCGTCAGAATATCCCCGGCTTTCTTTCAGGCGTCTGATACGTTCTTCTCTTGATGTATAAAGATACCACATTTCGTCGCAGATGTCACGAAATTCTTTTGAAGGAATAGCAGCTTCTATGACCACCGACTGTCTGTTATATTCCTCTGCCTCTTTTTTCACTGCCTTCCACACAAGGGGATGGGTCAGACTGTCTACCTTTGCTCTTTTGGAAGGATCTTTAAAAATGATCTCTGCCATGGCGCTGCGGTTGATCTGTCCGTCCTCTAACAGGATCTTCGGGCCTAAAAAGGCGCATACCGCCTCATAAGCCTCTTTTCCCGGTTCCATAAGAGCTCTTGCAACAAGATCTGCCTGGATCACATGAAAACCATATTTTTCCTGAAGAATGGACAACACCGTACTTTTTCCGGCTCCTACGCCCCCGGTGAGACCGATCACCGGGTATTTTTTTCCTTTACATGTAAAATGTGTCTCTAACATATCATCTGTTCTGTCCTGGCACATAGTTCTGATCTGCTCCTTAATCGTATCCTATACGCTTATGATCTATTTTGCGTCAAACCAGGATGCTCCTGTTTTCGCGTCAACTTCCAGTGAAACCTTTAAATTTGCAGCATGTTTCATCTTGTCTGTAAGGATCTCTTTTACCTCTTCCACTTCATTTTCTGCAGTCTCGATCAGAAGTTCATCGTGGATCTGTAAAACAATGCGGGAGGAAAGCCCTCTCTTTCGCAGTTCCCTGTCTACTGCGATCATGGCGATCTTCATAATATCAGCTGCTGTTCCCTGGATCGGGGAATTCATTGCCACACGTTCCCCAAACTGGCGCTGCATAAAATTAGAGGACTTAAATTCCGGGATCGGACGGCGTCTGCCATAAAGAGTCGTCACATATCCCTGCTCTTTTCCCTGCTTTACCAAACTGTCCAGAAATTCCTTTACTTTCGGATAAGTCTCAAAATACCGTTCAATATATTCCTTTGCCTCTTTTCTGGAAATACTCAGATCCTCACTGAGGCCGAAAGCACTGATGCCGTATACAATACCAAAGTTTACTGCCTTTGCATTTCTTCTCTGAAGAGGGGTTACTTCCTCTAAAGGCACATGGAATACCTGGGATGCTGTAGTGGCATGGATATCCCTGGACTCCCTGTAAGCCTCGATCAGGCGCTCATCCCCGGACATATGGGCCAAAATACGCAGTTCGATCTGGGAATAATCGGCATCTGTAAAAATATAGCCCTCTTTCGGGACAAATACCTTTCGTATCTGACGTCCCAGTTCCATACGCACCGGAATGTTCTGCAGGTTTGGCTCTGTACTGCTGATACGGCCCGTAGCTGTTATAGTTTGGTTAAATTTTCCATGGATACGGCCGTCTTCGCTGATATAAGCTGCAAGGCCTTCTGCATAGGTAGAATTTAACTTGGTCAGCTGGCGGTAATCCAGGATCTTCTGTACCACCGGATGCTCCGGAGCCAGTTTTTCCAGAACTTCCGCTGCTGTAGAATAACCTGTCTTGGTCTTCTTTCCACCTGGAAGCTGCATTTCACCAAACAGGATCTCTCCCAGCTGTTTCGGGGAATTGATATTAAATTCTTTTCCTGTTTCAGCATAGATCTCTGTTTCCAGTTTTTTGATCCCTACTTTTAGGGTATCTCCATATTCTTTTAACTTGTCCCTTTTTACAAGGACACCTTCCTGTTCCATATGCCACAAGCTGTAGATCAGAGGCATCTCGATCTCTGTATACAGCTTATACATTTCTTCCTGCTCCAAGCGGCTCTTTAAAGGCTCTGCAGCTTTCCAGGCAATATAGCCCATATAGCAGGCACAGGTTACCGCCTTTTCATCCCCTGTTTCTAACAGATCGCCCAGGTTTTCTTTTCCGATCAGGTCGCTTTTAGAAGGAATGGTCATGGAAAGATAATCTCTTGCCAGATCATCATAACCATAGGTATCTTTTAAAGGATTTAAAAGATAACCGGCAACGCCTGCGTCATAAACCGGTGCTTCGTCTGTAAGATTTAACAGAGGCAGCATGGATTTAAGATCCAGGACCCAGACAGAATGAACGGTGTCATTTTTACAGAGGTTTTGTACTTTTTCTGTCAGCCAGCTGTCTGTGATCTGAGACTCGGACACACGGATACAGTAGATTTCTTCCGGACCTGTGCAGATCGCAAGGGCTGTTACAGGAAGAAAGGCAGATTTTGCCTTTTTGCCGGAATGGACTGTTCCATCCGTATCAAAAGAGAAGGTCAGCTGTTCTGCTTCCTCCGAAACCTTTGCCCTGCTTCCGGTGATCAGCTGCAGACCTGTAACAGCGGCTTTTTCCGCTGCCTTAAAGATCTTTTCCGCCTCTTTTTTATCTGTAACTTCCTTAAATGACTTCTGTGGACCATTTTCCTTATCTTCCATGGAAGCAGAGTCAAAACGGTTTAAGATGGACTTAAATTCCATCCGTTTCATAAACTTAAAAGCTTCCGGTGTATAAAGATTGCCGATCAGAGCCTCTTCATAGGAAAATGGGATGGGACAGGTGATGCAGATCGTTGCCAGTTCCTTGCTCATCTGGGCCATGTCATAATACTCAGAAAGGGCTTTCTGGGCTCTTGGAGGCTTGATCTCATCTACATGGGCATAGGCATTTTCAATAGAACCATAGGATACGATCAGATTAGTCGCTGTCTTCTCGCCAATAGAAGGCACACCTGGGATATTATCAGAAGTATCTCCCATAAGAGCTTTTACATCAATAAATTCCGTTGGTGTTACCTGGTATTGTTCTTTTACATCTTCCGGATAATAATCATAGATCTGTGTGCTGCCTTTGCTGGTCTTGGGGATACGGATCTTAATGTGGGTATCCGCTAACTGCAAAAGATCCCGGTCGCCGGAAACAACAGATACTTCGATTCCTTCCGCCTGACATCTTTTTGCCACAGTTCCCAGGATATCGTCCGCTTCATATCCCTCCATTGTAAGGATAGGGATATTCATGGTCTGCAGTGCCTCCTTCATCAGAGGTACCTGTTCCCGCAGTTCTTCCGGCATCGGTTTTCTGGTGCCTTTGTATGCATCATACATCTTATGGCGGAACGTAGGCGCAGACAGGTCAAAGGCTACCGCCAGATGGTCTGCATTTTCTTCTTCCAATATCTTAAACATGATATTTAAAAAGCCATAGACTGCATTGGTATGAAGTCCTTCTGCATTGGTCAGATCCGGAACCCCATAAAAAGCCCGGTTTAAAATACTGTGTCCATCGATCAGTACCAGTTTATTGTCCATAATATAAAATCCTTTTCAATAATTTATTCTTAAAATCCAGTCTGGCTCCAGATACGGATCTGGACGATCAGTATCACAAATACAGACCAGAAACAAAGGGTATTTACTGCATAAATCGCATTTTGCAGAAGTTTCAGCGTGTGGATCCGCTGGCGGGAAAGCTCCAGTGCAGTTTCCAACGCACCTTTGATGTTGTAGCTTCCGGTACCTTCATCCAGCTGCCTGATACCCACATCTACTGTAAAGTATATCTCAAGTTCCTCCCGGCAATCCGGGCAATGATCAATATGTTCTACAAATGCTTTCAGTTCCTCATCTGTTATACTGCCATTGATATAAGGCATAACCAGACGCTCTGCCTCTCTGCAGGTCATGGCAGTCACCTCCTTTTGCAGCAAAACTGCTGTACGAAATAAAACATAATTCAGATATCATCATACACTAAAACGGAGCGGTTTTCAATGTATAGAAAAATGCTTAAATATTTTTTAAAATATTTTCTAAAAAGAAAAAAACCTTAGGAACAACGTATTCACGCTATTTCTAAGGTTTCTCCCTGCCAAGGGTGTAATGCCGGCGGCGGGACTTGAACCCGCACGCGGTTACCCGCAACAGATTTTGAGTCTGCATCGTCTGCCATTCCGACACGCCGGCATTTCTTCACAACGAAATTCATTTTACCATATAGTTTTTGGTTTTGCAAGTGGTTTTGGAATAAGTTCTGAATAAGAATGTTACAGTTCAGTCATGACATAAAAATAGCGGCTGCCTCAAATTATCTGGCAACCGCTGTTTTTATTGTTATGCATCTTTTCTCCTGCGTTTTGCGATGAGCAATACCAGGAGTGCCGCACTCATTACGGTGATCCCTAACATGATCTCGATGGAAGTAGAATTATCACCGGTTTTTGGGAGAATTCCTAATGGAACCAATACATCCTCAATTGCTTTCACAATCGGATTTTCAGCTTTTGGAACATCATTGTCCGGTACGTCTACAGACTCATTTGTCTGGGCTGCGTGACGTCCTGTGGTACTGGAACCACCGCCGCCTCCGCCGCCACCACTGTGGCCACCGCCTCCAGTGGAGTCTGCTTCATACTTCGGAAGGGATCTCACATCATATACCCAGGTATTCGTTTCTTCGTTTAATACCGGGAGTGTAGTCAGATACGGGCTTACAGTTACATTATCACCGGAAGCCTTGAACTGGCATACCAGATACAAACCGGATGAAAGTCCTGTAAACTGGATCTTTCCGGAAGCAGTTGCCTGTGTAGACAACGCTCCGATCTGATTATTTTTTATGAATTGTTCCAGAGTTTGTGCAGCTGACAGCACGCCGGTAGCAGTATGGTCTCCTATATCAGCTCCGGAACCGGTAAACTCCTGAGACAGAGCATATGCTCCTTCTGCACCATTCCATTCACCTACTTTGTAAATGGAGATAGTTGCTTTTTTACTTTCCGCTTCCAGATCAATGGTCAGAGATACCGGTCTGGCCGTGTCGATACCTGCTGTTTCGCCTGCGAATGCACCCTGGCATACGCTCATGGTCATCAATATCACTGCCGCCAGAAAAGCTGCCATTTTATTTTTCTTCTTCATTCTTTTCATGGCTTCCTTCTTTCTTCTCTGCTTTGCTGTTCTGAGAGAGTTCCTTGTTTCTTTGGTCAGCGGTTTCTTCCGTTTTGCTGCTGGCTTTTCCCTTCTTCTTTCCGGAAGGTGCCAGGATTCCAAGTAAGATTGCCACTCCAAATGCAGCTATGGCAAATAGAATCCATTGTCTTGTACCCAGTTTGCGTCCCTGCTCTTCCGCCGGTCTGTCACTGACTGCCGGTGCCGGTTTTAATGGAACCTTTTCCGCGTATTTTCCGTCATATGGGATCCGTGTTCCGCGGATCAGAAGCCGGTGACTGTTGATACCATAAGGAGTACAGGTGACCAGTGTCACATAATCTTTTCCCGGTTCAATGGAAAGTCCGTCTACCTCAGAAGGAAGTACAGTAACGATCTGATCGATCTGATATTCCAGGATCTCTCCTAATGTTTTCAGATAGAACACATCTCCTGTTTCCAGGCGGTCCAGATCTGTAAACAGCTTTGCTGAAGGAAGTCCTCTGTGTCCGGTGATGATCGCATGAGTGCTTTCACCGCCTATTGGAAGGGAGGAACCTTCATAATGTCCTGCTGCTACCTGTAAGACGCCTTCATCCGTACCATGATATACAGGAAGTTCTACTGCAATTCCCGGTATATTGATGATACTCATGATCCCTGAACCACCAGTGTTTAAAAGGTCTTCATAAGGACTGTCTTCCCGGTCTTTTTCTGTACTGGCTGCTTCACTGAGATTGCCAAACTGAGCAAGATATTCGTTGTAAGCCTGTGCGTCCTGCAGTTCTTTGGAATAATCCGCCTCCGGAAGTTCCTCTACTAACTTGTCGTAAGAAGCTATCGCCCGTGAGGAATGTCTCTCATTCACATACTCACTGACCGCAGGATAAAGGAGAATGGAAAGACCGATCAGGAAAATGATCACAAATATGATAGTTGAAATTCGTTTTCTCATCCGGTCTTTCCGCACCTCCTGGGTTTATGGTTACTTCATAAAACTTTTTTCACAATGTCTTTTATAAATCCATTATACGTGAATAGGATTTACGTGTCAATTAGTCATGCTTTCTGCTGCGTACTACGAAGAATACAGCGCCTGCCATTACTACGATACCTGCTGCGTAGAAGATTGTTGTACCGATGCCACCGGTGGATGGAAGGATTGTACCGGTAGAGTTGATAACCTGTACACCACCGCTTACATACTCTGTTCCATCAGTATTCAAGGTTGCATTGTTATCTGCATCTGCAACTACAACTTCTGTTGGAGTAGTTAATAAATTATAACCCTGTGGAGCTACTGTTTCCACTAAATAGTAAGTTCCATTTCCAAGACCTTTGATTTCAGTAACACCAGCTTCAATTTCTACACCAGTTTCGCCTTCTACAGCAAGACGGTATGTACCATCTGTTAATTTAACTACTGGAATTTCTTTGTTTTTTGCTGCATCTTCATATAATCTAAATTTAGCAAATTTATCGCCAGAAATTACTTTATTATTGGTATCTGTTTTTACAAGACCAAATTTATATGCATATACACTTACTTCATTTCCAGGAATATAGCTCTCAGAATAAGTAATATGGGCGCTATTCTGATTGCCTTCTGATCCGACAACTGTATCCGCACTTAATGTTGCATCATAAATAATTTCAACTTCGTCATTCTGATCTAACGCTTTTACAAAATCAGCAGATAACTTAACTTCAAATGTGCAACCTGTCTCTAAACCTGAGGTTGAAATTGTATACTTACTGCTATCAACAGCGTTTCCATTCTGCTCTACTTTAATAGAAGCGGCATCCAGAGTTAACTGAGCATCCATGGTATCATGTACTGCAATTTCTTTATCAGTACCTTTTCCATCAGTCACTTTAATCTTATAAGTAACTTTATCTCCAATAGATGCTGTTGTTGCATCAACTAAAGTTTCAACCCCCTCTGCTGTTGTAACAATCTTTTTAACAATGGAAGGAAGATCGTTCTTCTCACGTAATGTCTGTGATGAGTCTTTATTTACCAAAGAGCAAACAGATCCTGTTGTAGTATTTACAAAATAATATCCTGCACCTAAACTATCAAAAGATGCTACAACTTCACCGTTAACTTTAGAAGCAGTTACTGTCTCATCTGCGCTCTTGCCAGTGCTGTTTTCTGATAAGTAGGCTGCAAAATCTCCAGCCATTACCTCTGTCATGGTTGTTGTAGTTGTTACAACTAATACTTTTGCATCATTAGCACTTGGAGTCAAAGTGAATAATTTCTGTCCAGATGCATATTCATATCCTTCAACAACAGATTTCCATGCACTGTCGGCAGACATTGTATACGCATAAGAGTCACCACTTGAAGTATAATCAAAAATCTTATACGCTTTGTAAGTTTCATTTTCAAATGCACCATTTACAGTGATACTTGCTGCCATTGCTGACATAGGCATTGCCATTGCTACTGTTGCTGCCATTAACATTCCCGCTACTTTTCTCATCTTTTTCATAATCATCTTTCCTTTCTTTTTAGAAAAATTCCCCTTTTGGATAATTAATTTTTTATTATTTTTTATACGCTGCGGAGCGGGGTGCCCCGCAGTGTTTATTACTATTGTTTTTACTGTGAAGTATTATTCTTCACGCTTGCGTTTCAATGTCAGACTTAACTGTATGCCTGCATATAACACGGATGTGATAATTACAGACCATCCAACACGGCGGATCTGATCAAGACCGGAACCACCGGTATCTGGCAAGATAACTCCTACATAATTGACAACGGTATATGGATTGGTAATTGAATATGTTCCTGACTGGCCGTCAACCGTATATTCAATTTTATTATCCGTTGTAAACTGTACCGTTATCTTTAATGGCTCTGTTAATAACTGATAGCCATCTGCTGTAGCAGTTTCATAAAGGAGATACTTGGATACGTTTGGATCATGCTGCAACTGATAAAGGACATTTCCTGCTGCATTTGGATGAAGATCAGCTACAACTAAATCTCCCTTATTCCAACTATCATCTGACTTATACAATGCAAATGTTACTTTTGTAATATCATCTGATGTAGAAGCATTGTTCAATACTTTTTTGATGTTTAATCCTCCAGAAGCATTGACCCATTGCGCATATAATACGGTATTTTGTATTAATGTTATTTTGCCCGTACCATCACCTGGATAAGAAGTTCCTTTACCATTCTTATCAGTATTCCACCCAACAAAGGTATAACCAGGACGTTTAAAACCAGAATTATCCGAAACATCTACGGTAGTGTTTTTCTCATATGAACCTCCAACAGGTGTTTTACTATCTGCTGTATAATCAGTACAGTTCAAATCATAGGCTAATGTAACCTTATCCTTTTTAAGAAGAACACCATCTACGTGCCAGTAACCATCTAAATCTTTAGGTAATTTAACAACATACCATATTACATAAAAATCTCCATTTTCAGCTAAATCATCTGCAGTTATAGAACGTTGACCATAGTTATTATTTAAATTTGTTGGATATTTATTTACTGCTGTAGCAATTGCGGCATTAGTTGGTAATTTATTTAAGTTAGCAACAACTGCTTCTCCTGTAGGATCCGTTACAAATTTTGCTTCTTTAAGAGCTTTTTTAGTAGCATCAAAATACATGCCACTTGATGTATCATGTCCTGTATATTCTGCTGCAGGTGCTCCGGATGGTTCGTTTATAATCTTTCCATCCAATCTTACAAAGAAATGTACTGGAACATTGGGTTCTTTTTCTGCCCACGCTGCATACAAAGTTCTATTTTTGCTTACCACTAAAGAACTACCTGCAGGATATATTGTAACATTTCCTTTTTCAAACTCATCCGTACTAGCTGTTGGATTTTCCGTCCATCCAACAAATGAATACCCGCTCTTTTCAAGAGTTCCTGCTCCTGGTAATGTTATCTCTGTTCCGGCATTTGCTACTGTGATCATTGCTGGCGCTGTACCAGATGTATTTCCATTACCGTTAAACCGTACTACATATATTTTTTCAAATGTAAAATACAATGTTGGGTTTGATGAAACATCCTGCCAACCACTCTCTGTGTATACCTGCAATTTACGGGATGTTCCATAGTAACCATCATATTTTACTTGTATTTTAGTAAATGTGGCTCCACCATTCTGTGCTGTTTTAGCTTCTTTTAAAGTATACTCATCTATCACACTGGATTGATTAGCTTTATTTAATACTGCACTAACAACTTCTTCTGTGGTATATTCCGTATTATCCGTAAAAACATTCCACAATGAATAGGAACCAGAACCAACATCTCCATTATCGGTATCTTTAAATTCAAACTGCACTGAAGTATAATAATTATAATAATTATTATTGTAGAACATCACCGTATAAGTTGAGAAATGCTTCGCTTCAAAAGCAACGCTTTCAACGCTTGCCTCTTCCGGAACTTCTACCGGATCTGCTACCTGCTCTAAGGCTTTGATCTCATTTGCAGTTACTACGCTTTCAGTAGTATCTACTTTTGTATCCAGATGAGAAATCTCAACCGTTTCAACTTCTTTACTCTTTTCTTCAATGACAGCTCCTGAAAAACTTACATGTACATACCCATTTGTACTCCAGCTATCATTTAGTACATTGCCCTGTGCATCATAAAGAGTAATATCATAAGCAAGAACAGATTTAACTTCTACCGGTTCTGTTTCTGCTGTCTCGTTTTCTACTTTCTCTTTAACAGCATTTTCTACATGGTCTGTTACTTCGGTAACTTTTGCAGTAGTTCCCTCCGGAAGAATTCCTTCTGCAGCAGAGATTGTAACAGTTACGCCATTTATGTTTTCAGCGTATTCAAATGCCGGATGAGTACCCGGTACGATCTCCTCTAAGAAGATTTCCACTTCCTGATCCTCTAAAACTTCCGGGATCGTATAGTAGACAGCTTCGTCAGCTCTTTCTGCATTGGATGGACTGGCGATGTTTTCCAGATCGGTTTCTTCCAGTTCCACACCGTTTGCAGTGACTTCTGTTATCTTATAACCTGTCTGCGGGATCACTCCAAAGGTTACTTCTGCGCCGTCTCTTGTAAGTTTTGGTGCTTTTACAAGTTCTGCGCTGCCTACAGGATCGATCATGTAATTGATGATGTGTCCCTGGCTTTCCAGTTCATCTTTGTCAAATCCCATATCAGAAAGCTTTGCGGTGAAAGCTCTTGCTGTTATTGTCTGATCTAATGCTACCAGGTTGTAAGTCTCACCTTTTAATACTCCGACACGTTCAAATCCAGGTTCTGTTTCTGTCTCTTCTACTGCACCCGGCAGATCAGAAAGTTTTGTATCATCTGCAGCTGTTGTTTCTTCTGTTTCAGGCTGTGCAGCTGCTCCTGTTTCTGTTGTGCCGGTATTATCTTTGCTTTCTGCTGCTGTTGTCTCTTCTGGTGTTTCCTGCGGAAGAGTTTCATCAGCAGTGGTTTCTTTAGGTGTTGTTTCCTCTGGTACAGGATCGGTTTCCGGTTCCGTTGCTTCTGCGCTGGTTTCTTTTTCCGGCTCAGTTTCTGTTTCAGTTTCGGTCTCCGGTTCCGTTTCAGTTTCTTCTGTTGGTGCCTCTGTTTCCTCTTCCGTCTCTTCCTGCATTGTATCTGTCAGGAAAATTCTGGAATGGATAGAAATGGAAGCAACTGTATCAGATGAACTGCTGTTGTCTGTATCGTCTGCTGTATCACCGGCATCCTCGGAAGAGTCACCGTTGTCGGATGCTTCTTCTCCCTGGTCCTCATTATCGGAACCAGTATCTTCTGAATTTTCATTATCAGAAGTATTTTCTTCCTGGTTCTCGTCCGGAGTGTTTTCAGAGGCATCATTCTCATCTTCTGTATCCGGATTTTCCTCATTGTCAGATCCGTTATTTTCTGTGTTGGAATTATCTGCGCCAGAACCATCTTCGTGAGATTTATCCTCATCATCATTTTTTCCTGCATCAGAAGCTTCCGGCTCTTTTACTTCTTCTGTTTCGGAGTCAACCTGTGAGTTTTTTTCTCCATCATCAGTTGGTTCCTGATCTGTTCCTGGAACTTCTTCTGCTGTCTCAGTTTCTGAAGGATCAATTCCCGGTTCTGTTTTTGTTCCGGAGCTGCTGCTGTTACCGCTGTTATGGCTGCCGCTGTTTTCTTTCTTTTCAAATGCAGTCATATAAGATTTCAGGCTGCAGATACCGGAAATGTATCCGTCAATATTTACCCTGCCTGCTACTGTTTCTTCTCCTCCGTTTGTATAAAGGAAGATCAGTGTTTCTTCTCCGGTCAGTGCGTAGGAGTCTGGATCTGCATCAGGACTGATCCGAAGGAAGATCCGAAGTTCGATATCGTCCAGATAATATTCTCTCTCATAATCCGGAAAGATCTCATAGAGAGTACCGTCTGCTGCGAACAGTTCTTCGTATTCTTTTAATAACGAAGAGTCTTTCGTATAGAAGTCTAATGGTTCCTCGACGATGTTTCCTTCCTCCAGGGCTTCTTCTGCTGCCCGTTGGAGTTCATCCGCATGAATTCGGAATTCTTCTTTTTTCTGCCCTGCAAATACATTGAGTAGTGGGTTGCTCATATTGCTGAATACAATGGCAAATAACAGTACATATGTAACAACCACCTTTATATACTTACGAGGCAACACAGCGTGTCTTCTGCTTTTCGCTTTGCGTAGCTGATTCATACAACTCCCTCCTCAATAATATATGTTCAACTGTCTGACAATTACCTCTTCTCTTGTTGTATTTATGGTATCATTTTCCTTATCACGGTTTTTATCACAAGTTACAAAAAAAGTGCCATTTTTGAAGAAATATTTTAATTTTAAAAAAATATCCCAGGCAGAGTTTAATCTGTCTGAGATATCTGTTGGACAATATGAACAATTATATTATTCCTGATACATAGGAGTGATCTGATAGTCAATATCCCTGCGATTTCCGCCAAGTTCTTCGTAAACTTTGGCGATCCGGTTAAAGACGATCTTTCCATTTTCCTTTTTAGTATGATTTAGTATGATCAGAAATCTTGATGTATTATACTGCGTAAATATATCACCATAACGCAGCGTCTGTTTGATCGCCTGTAAAAGAAGGGCGCTTTTTTTCGCTGCAACTGCCTTTTGTACCGGCAGTTTCTTCCCATTTACAATGGTACACTGCATCAGGCAGGAAACAACCTCTATACGGGCACCAAGTCTTAAGATGGAACAGTACACATCCATAAAGTTTGGATATGGGCACTCATATACCTGTTCTTCACTTTTCTTGGCTACTTCCAGAAAGCTTACCTGGATATCGTCAAGATCCTCATAACCACCTTTTAAGTACTGGCTGATCTTGCGGGAACGCTTTAACATCTCTTCGGAAACAGGCAGATCCGAAACTTCTGTATAGATCCGGACCGCTTTTTCATATGTTTTATATGCTTTCTCATACTCTCCTAAAGCGATCAGCGCATCCAGCTGCCCTAACTGCCATTCCTCGTAAGTCTCTATTCCCAATGCAGTTGTATACAGGGTATACAGATCTTCCCAGCGTTCTTTTTCTTTTAATATATCCGCGATCTGGTTGGTACAGTCACGATACAGTTCTTTATAATGAAGATTCTCAGGAATAGCCCATTCTTCAATGGAATTGCTGGCAAGCAGCGGTCCTCTGTAGAGAAGCCAGGCTTCCTGAAGTATATGAAGTTTATCATCATCTTCTGCATCCCGGCTTTCTTCTAACAGCCGTTTGAATTCCACAGTATCTACCTGAACAGGTATATCTTCTTTCCACACACAGTTTCCATTTTCAATGGCGATATATTCGTCACCTGGAACCCCCGCATCCGTGAGCATTTTTCTCAGACGATAGATCGCATTGTTGACACTGTTGTTCCGGTTATTGAACTCTCCTGATTTATAAATGTCCGCCATTAATTTTTCCTTGGATATCTGAAATCCCGGACTGATCATCAGAAGCTGGAACAGCTGTGCCTGGCGGCCGGTAGATGTACGTCCCATGTACACCTTTTTGTCTCCGTACCACACAGAAAACTCTCCTAATAAATTAACATATAACTTCTTCTCTCCCACATCAACAGCCCCTTTGCTTTTGTTCACACCCAATTATAAATGTAGCACAAGGGGTATTTATTTTCAATATTCATTTATGGATTTGATTATTTTGATCATTTCTATTTTGCAGATAAAAACATTCCACCAGACCGGCCTTTTTCCAACCGATCACATTTTTCATTTCCCGTTCTGTCAGCCTGCCGTTAAAGTACATACAGGCAATATCCATAGGTACGCTGCCTACTGCTGCAACCAGTTCTAAATATGTCATTTTACATTCCCTCCCGTTTTTATCCTGCGTGACATAACCTTTTTGACACGCTCTTATACTATATGAAAGGAAATGAAAATATATTCCTGTTATCCTTCATGAATTTGTAAGTATTTCTTTATACAGAGTCCATAAAAGCAGAGTAATATATAATAAGGAAGAAATACTATACGAGGAGGAAATAATTATGGATACAACCAAAAAGATCATTATCGGTGCCATAGGTGCTGCTGTTGTGGTCGGCGCAGTTTCCATCGGTCTTATCTTTGGTCTCGCTCCGGCGGATACGGATCTGTCTACCATACATACCCAGGAAGCTACCAGTGTCCCGGAAGCAACAGAACCTGCAACTGTGGAGGAAAGTTCTTCTGTTCAGGAAAGTGAGACTGTTAAAGAAGGAACTACAGGTATCAGCGTACAGCTTGAGACTTATTCTTCCGGAAATATTTCCATTCAATATCCGGTGGTAAGCCAGATGAACGACAGCGCAAAACAGGACAATGTAAATGAACTTTTAAAGACCAATGCCCTTTCCATTATTCAGGCAAACGATCTGGATGAAACCGCAGATACTCTTACTGTAAAATGCGAAGTCATATCTGCAGACCGGAAGCGTCTCACTGCTGTTTACAAAGGAGACCGCATGAGTAATGGAGCTGCTTATCCTGTCAGTGTTTTTTATACCAACACAGTGGATCTGAACCAGGTAAGAAATCTTGGGCTTTCTGATTACACAGATGGCTACACTATGGCCGGTTATGTTTTAAGTGATGATGTGGAATTTGTAGGTATAACCCAGGATCAGAAGGAAGCTTTTTTAGAGTATCGTGACAGTTTGGATCTGGATATCCTTACAGAGGTATTTAACGGAGCCGACTTTCCGCTGGCATCTGATACTGTATGGCCGGAATCCTTCAGCTATGAAAACCACGGAACTATCTGCTTTTCCGTTCCGGTCCCCCACGCTTTGGGAGATTATGTGATCGTTGCATTTGATCCTTCTACCAAGTAATTAACGTTGCCATTATCCACGCTATCAGTTATAATAGGAAACAGAAAAGACAGACAAGTATCTGTGTCTTATACAACACGAATAAGGAGCAGCAAAAAACTATGGAAAATGTAATTGTTTTTGATCACCCATTGATCCAGCACAAGATCTCTATTTTAAGAAAGAAAAGCACCGGTACAAATGAATTCCGCGCTTTGATCGAAGAGATCGCCATGCTGATGGGATACGAAGCTTTAAGAGATCTTCCTCTGGAAGATGTAGAAGTTGAGACACCAATCGAGACCTGTATGACACCTATGATCGCAGGCCGTAAGCTGGCAGTTGTGCCGATCTTAAGAGCAGGTCTTGGTATGGTAAACGGTATCCTGGCACTGGTTCCAAGTGCTAAGGTCGGACATATCGGTCTTTACAGAGATGAGGAGACACATGAGCCTCATGAATATTACTGCAAACTTCCGGATCCGATCGAGGAACGTACCATTGTTGTTACTGACCCAATGCTGGCAACCGGTGGATCTGCTGTTGCAGCTGTTAATTTCATCAAGCAGCACGGTGGAAAGAAGATCAAATTTATGGCCATCATCGCAGCACCGGAAGGTCTTAAGAAACTGCAGGAAGCACATCCGGACATTCAGATTTATGTTGGACATTTAGACAGATGTTTAAATGAAAATGCGTATATCTGCCCAGGTCTTGGAGATGCGGGAGATCGTATCTTCGGAACAAAATAGGACGTAAAAAATAGGCTTCGCCTATTCAACTCCCCTGCCCCTCATTCTTGAGGGGTGGGGGTTTCTTTTTCTTGCTTTTTCCTGCATAATAGTCTTATGAACATCCTTCAAGAAATTTTTACAGACCATTATGAAGAAATGCTTTATACATTGCATCCACGTGATTCCATTATTGAAAACGTGGACAAAATGATCCTTTGTGGTGACCCCGCCTTCGGCGGTGCCATGTATGGCTGTAAGCATTGCGGCAATCTCAAGTTTGTCCCTTTCCGCTGTCACAGCCGTTTTTGCCCTACCTGTGGCAATAAGTACTCTATGGAACGTACTACTTCCATGGCTTTTAAACTCATTCACGTTACTCACCGTCATTGTGTTTTTACCATTGATGAAAATCTTCGCCCTTTCTTCTTAGAAGATCGCTCCTTACTTCATTGTCTTTTTCATGCTGTTTCCAGTGTTGTTTTGCGTATGTTTTCCAAGCTTAACAAGTCTCAAAACTTTGTCCCTGGATTCATCATGGTTCTTCATACTTTTGGCAGGGATCTCAAATGGAATCCTCACATTCACTGTCTCATTTCCGAAGGTGGTTACAGCGATTTGGGGCAGTGGCGGCATATTTCTCATTTCAACTATACTTTTCTCCGAAATTCTTTTCGTACCGCTCTACTCAACGAGATGCAACATAAGCTTGGAAACTCATTCAAAAAAGTAAAGGCCAAATGTTATGAAGATCATCCCAATGGTTTCTATGTTTATGCCAAGCCCAACAGTTGCGATTCCAAAACCGTTCTTAATTACATCGGTCGTTACCTTGGCAGACCTGTTATCGCCACTTCCCGCATTGATTCTTATGACGGTGATTCGGTTACCTTTCACTACAACCGTCATGAAGATAATAAATATATCGTCGAAACCGTTCCCGCCATTACCTTTATTGAACGGTTGATTCAACATATACCGGAAAAACATTTCAAAATGATCCGCTATGGTGGTCTTTATGCCAGGCACCGTGAGATTGATAAAAAACTTTATCGTGCTATTTCTCGCGAAAAACATCACATTTATCGTAGTTTTAACCGCTGGCGTCAGGCTATCTCTCTTTCATTTGGATATGACCCTTTAAAATGTCCTGACTGCGGCTCTACTATGTCCGTCCTTGAACTTTACTACAACCATAAGCGCGTCTCCCTCGAAGAAATGTACGAGAAAGCCATGTCCAAAGCTCGTAGGAAAAGAGGCTATGGATAGCTTCTCTTTTCCATACTTCTATGCTACAATCCTCTTAAAGGAGGATGCCGCCATGAAATCTGATATCGAGGAGCTGCGCAATAAATACATCAAAAATCCACCGGAAGGAATGACACCCAGGGACATTCGCCAGATGAGCGAGAGTGACCTTCTGGATATGGATTATTTCTTACATGAATTCGATGACGATGATGACGATTGGGGAACAGAAGGTTTTTATATCTTCTAATTTCACAACCGTCCCGTTTTCATGCCCGCCTCCGCGCGGGCCTTTTTCGTTCAAGAGAGCGCCGGAGGCGGTCTTTCCTATAAAGTAAGAAAGAATCCTGCGAAGCAGGATTCTCCGCCTGCGGCGGGT
>OIWL01001271.1_pt1 | contig 27909 bp, 25 predicted proteins | sample 1587561 | NCBI WGS metagenome assembly OIWL01 (sample SAMEA3888903, study PRJEB22519) | human gut metagenome | biome: human gut; feature: human-associated habitat; material: faeces | place: Denmark | collected 2010 | reverse complement strand
CCCAGATGCAGTTGATGGAGTTGACGATGCAGGTGATGACGCAGAAGGCCAGCACATACCAGCCGATCTGCTTTGCCAGATTGCCCTTGCTGCGGAACACAAAATTGCGCTGGATGGGGAAGTTGATGCACTCGCCGATGACCATGGCGATCATGTAAGCGCAGAAGTAGGGCAGACCGCCGTGGGCGGCATCGTAGCCGAGGATGTTCCACTTGAAGGTCTCGCCAAACAGGGTGATGTCGATGCCCGGCCAGCCGAAATCCACCACCGGCAGGCTTGCAAAGGCCTTGGGCAGAAATTGCAGCAGCAGGTACTTGAACACCGTGATGAGGTTGGACACGATGACGAACAAACCGCCCTCGCGCACCCACTTGGCAGCGGCGGGGTGCTTTGCCGCGAAGTTATTCCAGAAATTCATAGCCTGCTTCCTTTCAGCTGTTTTTCAAGCGCTCTTCCATGCGGCTGTTCAGCACGAGGTTCTTCACAGCCTCAAAAATCACCCGCACAAGACCGATGATCCAGAAGCCCTGCAGCTCCATCACGATGCCGTCCACCATGCCCATGCTGATAGCGCCGTTGGTCATTTTGGCCAGCGCCCGCAGAGGCATATTGTACTGGAACAGGATGTTCAGGTCGGGCTTGCCCTTTTTGATGCTGCGGCGCAGCAGGGTGCCCAGCACGGCAGCCGCCAGCCAGCCGATGGGGCTGCGTCCGTGCCCCATCTCGCCCAGCGTCATGTTGCGGTCGATGTGCACCTTGTTCTCCGGGATGGGACGGCCCAGCAGCGCCTCAAATTCCGCGTCCGGCACATTCTGCACCTGTGCGGTGCGGTAATGTGCAAGGTCTTTGCCTGCGTAGGGGTCGGGTGCGCCGGTGCCCGCCACCGTGACAGCGGCAGTCAAGCGGATATCGGCGCTGGAAGCGCCCACCAGCAGCTGATAGCTGCCGCCCTCCACCTCCCAGCGGTCGGTGGCAACGTTCCAGTAGCGGAACGCCTTATCGTCCAGCGGGATGGTGACGGTCTTGCTCTCTCCGGCTTCCAGCTGCACCTTGGTAAAGCCCTTCAGCTCCTTGGCGGGGCGGAAAACTTTTGCATCCGGCTTTGCCACATACAGCTGCACCACCTCGGCACCTGCACAGCTGCCGGTGTTGGTGACAGTCAGGGTCACGCCGGTTTCGTCTGCTTTCAGGTCACTGTACGCAAAGCTGGTATAGCTCAGGCCGTAGCCGAAGGGGAAGGCGGTGGGCACACCGGCGGTGTCGTAGTAGCGGTAGCCCACATACAGACCCTCGCGGTACTCCACAGTGGGGCCGTCGCCGCCGAAATGATCCTTTGCGGGAGTGTCGGCGTAGCTGCGCGCCCAAGTCTCAGCCAGCTTACCGCAGGGGTTCTGCGCGCCGGTGAGCACCTCGACCAGTGCGCCCGCACCGGCCTGACCGCCCAGACAGCCGTAGACCAGCGCCTTGCAGTCCTTGACCCAATCGCTTTCCAGCGAGGAGCCTGCACTCAGCAGCACCACCACGTTGGGGTTTGCCGCCGCCACAGCCGCCAGCAGCTCCAGCTGGTTCTCTGCCAGCTTCATGTCGGCGCGGTCGATGCCCTCGCTCTCCTTGATCTCGTCCAGACCCATGCACAGCAGCACCACATCGGCGTTCTTTGCCAGCAGCACCGCCTCGGCCTTCAGCGCCTCGTCGGGCTTGCCCTGCCGGTCAAAGCCCTTGGCGTAGCCGACGCTGTTCAGGCCGCTTTCGGCAAGGCAGTCCAAGAAGGAATCCACCTTGATGGAGTTGACGGCGCTGGAGCCTGCACCCTGATAGCGAGGCGTCTGGGCAAAGTCGCCGATGACCGCCACCTTCTCCCCCTTTGCAAGGGGCAGCAGGCTGTTTTCGTTCTTCAGCAGCACGATGCTCTGGGCAGCAGCCCGGCGTGCCAATGCGTGGTGGGCGTCGGCATCGAACTTGCCGGGTGCGGCGTCCACCGCCGCCTTGGTGGTGAACACCAGTTCCAGCAGTTCCTCCAGCCGGGCGTCCACGTCCGCTTCGGTGATCTTGCCGGTCTGCACTGCCTTCATCAGCTCCCGGATGGCGTCCCCGCCGGGGGCGGGCATTTCCAGCGTAGAGCCGTTCTTTACGCCGAGGGCGTGGTCGTTGCTGCCGCCCCAGTCGGTGACCACTGCACCGTCAAAGCCCCAGTCCCTGCGCAGGATGTCCATGAGCAGGTGGGCGTTCTCGTTGGCGTAGGTGCCGTTGACAAGGTTATAGGCGGACATGATGGTCTTGGGCTGCGCCTCTTTGACCACCATCTCGAAGCCGGTCAGGTAGATCTCCCGCAGGGTGCGCTCGTCCACGATGGAATCCGACGCCATACGGCGCAGCTCCTGACTGTTCACGGCAAAGTGCTTGGGGCAGGCGGCAATGCCGTTTTTCTGGATGCCGCGGACGTAGGCCGCCGCCATCTTACCGGCAAGGTAGGGGTCCTCCGAGAAATACTCGAAGTTGCGGCCGCACAGGGGGCTGCGCTTGATGTTCAGGCCGGGGCCCAGCAGCACCGACACGCCCTGTGCCGCTGCCTCTTCGCCCATGGCTGCGCCCACAGCCTCGCCAAGCTCCGGGTCCCAGCTGTTGGCAACGGTGGCCGAGGTGGGGAAGCAGGTGGCGGGCACACTGGGGTTCAGGCCCAGATGGTCAGCAGCGCCCGCCTGCTTGCGCACGCCGTTGGGGCCGTCCGACAGGGTAATGGCCGGGATGCCCTTGCCCGGCAGCGCCCGGGTGGTGAACACCGTGCCGCCGCTCAGCAGGGCGCATTTTTGTTCCAGGCTCAGGCTGTTGATGATATCTGTGTGTTTCATGGCATTTTCCTCTTTGCCTTTTCAAATCCAGAAAAGGCCCGCTGTTTTTACGCAGCGGGCCTTTGGTCTGGTTTCAGTTCAGGTGCTGCAAACGTTCAGAGCGTCTTGCCCTAGATCAGGCGTTGACTTCCTCTTCCTTGCGCTTTTTGTAGCCCTTGAGGGTCTTGACTTCCAGCGTCACGAACAGCAGAGCCACCAGAACATCGGCACCGATCAGGACGATCTGCCACTTTGCCATACCGGGGTTCAGGTTCTCCTCTGCGTATGCACGGCTGTTGACCACGGTGTAGAGGATGTTCTTTGCGGACTCGCGCAGGGCCTGCTTGCTGCTGTTGGTCAGCACGGTCACGGTGTTGAAGTCGTTGCCGGTGGTGCAGAGCATCAGGTCGTTGCCGTTGCGGACGCACTGGTCAGCAGTCATGTAGCCGGAGACGCCGAAGTAGTCTGTCTCGACGAAGCCCACGAAGCCCCACTCGCCGCGCAGGACGTTCTTCAGCAGCTCCTTGCAGCCGCCAGTCCAGCGGGTGCCGATGTAGTTGAAGGAAGACATGACCGCGTGGCAGTCTGCATCCTTGACGGAGATCTCGAAGGGCTTGAGGTAGATCTCGCGGATGGCCTGCTCGTTGGACCAAGTGCAGAGCATACCGCAGCGGTTGGTCTCCTGATCGTTCAGAGCAAAGTGCTTCATGAAGGCGTAGACGCCCTGCTCCTGAGAGCCCATGATGGCATTGGCAGCCATTGCGCCGGACAGCACGCCGTCCTCAGAGTAGTACTCGAAGTTACGGCCTGCGAAAGCGGAGCGGTGGATGTTCATAGCCGGTGCGTACCAGCCGGAAACGTCCATGTCGTCCGCCATCTTGCCGATGGAGGTGCCGAAGTCGTGTGCCAGATCGGTGTTCCAGGTAGCTGCGATCATCACAGCGGAGGGGAAGCCGATGGAGCCCTGCTGGGTGAAGTTGTTGTTGATGGAGGCGGGGCCGTCGCAGTCGATGGCCTGAACCTTACCAATAGAGGAAACGGCAACGGACTGGTAGCCGCCCAGAGCGATCAGGCTGTCCATATCGGATACGGTCAGCTGATCGAGGAAGGTATCCCACTGGGCGTCGTTGTAATCCACGCCCACCATGTCCTTCAGCTTCAGGCCGTTCTTGGCACCGGTGGTGGGAGCCACATCGTCGGCGTTGTTGAAGTCCTCGGGGTTCCAGTTGGAGTTGTTGTAGAAGGTTGCCTTAGCCTCTGCCGGCAGTTCAAAGTCTGCGGGAGCAGCGGTAGCCTCGGCGTAGTTCGCAAAGCCGTCGGCGCGGGACAGGTAGGTCACATTGCCCTCGGCAAAGTCGAACTTGTTGTCGGCGACCTCCACATCGCTCTCACGCTTGTTGGAAGCGTCGTAGACGATGTCGGAAGCCACGTTGTAGACCTTGGAGTCCAGAACGGTGTGGGAATCGGCGTTGATGCTGATGACGTAATCGCCCTTTTCCAGCACATAGCAGCCCTTGCCGTAGGTATCGTAGGAGGCCATATCCTCGGCCTTGAAGGTAACGGTGACGTTCTCGGAAGCACCGGGAGCCAGCTCGGAAGTCTTTGCAAAGCCGATCAGGTTTGCAGAAGCCTTCTCGATGCCGCCGTTGGTGTACGGAGGATTATAGTAGACCTCCACGACTTCCTTACCGGAGGCAGAACCGGTGTTGGTGACGGTGACATCCACAGTGATGGTGCCGTCAGCCTCGGTAACGCTGTTCAGGGTCTGGGTGAAGGTGGTGTAGCTCAGGCCACGGCCGAAGGGATACACCACAGTCTTGTCGTAGTCGATGAGGCCCTCTGCGGCAGCAGTCTCGTAGAACTTGTAGCCCACATAGATGCCCTCAACATAGTTGACAAAGGCGGGGATGGTATCAGCACCAAAGGAACTGGCCTTGAACTCGTCCATGTTGGTGTAGGTGAAGTTGCCAAAGTTGTTCGCGGTGGGGGTCTGGGTCAGGTCGTACACAAAGGTATCAATGGTACGGCCGGAGGGGTTCACATCACCGCAGAGGATGGAGCCCAGTGCGTTGAAGCCGCTCTGACCGGTGCCTGCGCACCAGACAACGCTCTTGATCTGGCTGTAATCCTTGACCCAGCCCAGCTCCATGGCGTTGGCGCCGTTGTAGACCACAACGACCTTATCAAAGTTCTTGCAGACCAGATCGATCATGTCCTTCTCGGTCTTGGACAGCTGCAGGTAGTGGTCGCCGGGCTCAAAGTCGTTGTAGCTGTGGCCTGCGTCGTAGGTGACCTGAGACACATCGGTGGGCAGGTCAGCACCTTCGCCGCCCACGCGGGTGATGACGACCATGGCGGTATCAGAGAAAGCCTTGGCGTTGTTCATCATCTCGTCGGTGTACTGTGCAGCCTCCGGCTCCGGCAGGGTCCAGTCCTGAGAGAACATGCCCACCTCCGGGCGGTCTGCACGGTAGGAGGTGTAGAAGTCGCTCAGCTCGGTGTTCAGCTCAAAGCCGGCATTCTTCAGGCCCTCCAGCAGGGTGACGGTGGGATAAGCATCGGACAGTGCACCGGAACCAGTGCCGCCGTAGCAGGGGTTGGTGGAAGCCCAGCCAAAGACGTTCAGCTTGCTGTTCTTGGCCATGGGCAGGGTGCCGTCGTTATCCAGCAGAACAATGCCCTCATCGGCAATGTTCTCGCACAGCTGGGTAGCGGATGCCACGTTCTCCTCGCTGACCTTGCCGCCGCCGGTGGCAAGGGTGACCATGGAGTACATGGGGCCGGTCAGGATCAGGTTCACGGTGATAGCCAGCGCCAGCACCATGCCCAGACCCGCCTGCCAGCGGATCAGATACTTTTTGGACTTGCTCTGCTTACGGCAGGCGATCATGACTGCGATCAGCAGAACTGCTACGACACCAAAGCCGATCAACTGCGATTTGATCGAGTTGAGAACCTTGATGACGTCATCCATATTGATGGACAACATAGTTTTCTCCTCCTTGTTTTGTCGAATCGGACAACGGCAGGGGACACCCCTGCCAGCTTGATTTTATGATACCAGAACTTGACGGAGAATTTTCAGTTTGTTCACAATCTGTCGTTTTGGGTACACAATTTGCAAAAGTTACAATAAGGTTTCAAATTTTATTGTGCTAATACACAAATATCACCGCATTGCATTTGTGCACCTTGCTAAATACAAAAAACGGCAGGGGATGCCTGCCGTAAAAATATTATTGCTTTTGGGGCAGCGGAAATAAGATCCGCAGGGTGCACCAGTTGTTTTCCCAGTGCATCGTCATGCTGCCGCCGTGCTGCCCGACGGTGGTGCGGACGCTTTTCAGGTCCGACCCCTGCTTTGGCAGACCGTCCGCATCCAGTGCCGGGGCGGCCTCTGTATAATGCTCGAACCGCAGCATGGCAAAGCCGCCCTGACTGTACACCGCCACCTTGATGAGCCGCTTTTCGGGGTCCGGCTCGGCGCGCACGGCGGCAATGGCGTTGTCCAGCGCCACGCCCACGATGGTGCACAGCTCCCGGATGGTGAGAAAGCCCAGCATCCTGCCGTCCGCCACGCTGGTGATGGTGATATTCTCCTGCTGGCATTCCATGGTCTTGGCGGTGAGCAGGGTATCCAGCACCGGGTTGCCGGTCTTGTTCTCGGCCTCGTACTGGCGGATATTCTGCTCCATGGCGGCAATGGCAGCGTTCTGCTTGGTCTGGTCCTGCTCCTCCCGGATGCGGGCAAGCTGGACTTTCAGCTCATGGTACCGCCGGTTGATGAGGTTGATGCCCTCCTTGCTGCGCTTGTACTGCTCGTACTGGCGGTGCAGTACCTCGTCCATGGCGGCAAGCTCGCTGTGCAAAGCGTTCTCCTGCAGCTGCTCGTGCTGCACAGATAAGATCAGCACGCCGGAAAAATCCACCAGAGTGCGGATGGAAAAAATGCTCATGTTGATCTCGCTGCCGGGCAGAAAGCCCAGATTGCTTACCGCAAAGGCAGTCAGCGCCAGCATGACCGCCGTCAGGGCGGCGCTGCCGCCGATCTGTAAGTGCCCGGCGGGCTGGGGACGGCGGTGCTGCAGATAGCACATGATGCCGAACAGCGTCCCATACACCAGTGCCAGCAACAGCAAAGAAAGCGGCTCCCATGGGCCGCGGGCGGGCCAGAGGGCGCAGTGCAGCTGCCACTCCACGCTGGCGGCAAGCTCTGCCAGAATAAACGCCCGTGCGCAGTGATACCCGGCTTCCAGCAGAGTGATGTTCCACATGCCCCATAGATATAGGTAGGAAAACCCGATGGCCGCTGCCATGCAGGGGATCCAGAGCCCGCCGGGCACATCGCCCGTCAGCCCCAGAAAGGCCGACAGCACCGCCGCCCACAGCAGGGTGACACCCCCGGTGACCGCTCTGGAAAAGCGGGGCGCAAGCGCCGGGGTGAACAGCAGCACCGCAAGACACTCGGCAAGGGCGGTGTACAGCCGGGGGATATCCGGCAGCGCGGTCATGAGCCTTCACCTCCGATGTAATCGGTCAGTGCGGCAAGAAAAGCCTTACGCTTGGGGCGGCTGACCTGCAGCTCGCAGGGGCCCACCTGCACGGTGCTCTGCCGCAGCTCCCGCACCTGTGCCAGATTGACAAGATAGCCGCTGTTGCAGCGGGCAAAGGGGCAGTCTGCCAGCTTTTCCTCAAAGGCCTTGAGGGTGCCGGGGGCGGAAAAATCGCCCTCATCGGTATAAAAATGCACCCGGTGCCCCTCGCTTTCCAGATAATAGATGCTTGCGGTGTCCAGCCGGCGCAGCCCGCCCTCCACCGGCACGGTCAGGTAGTGCTTTGCCCGCTTTTCCAGCCGGGCAACCGCCTTGAGCAGCTGCTGCGAAAAGGCAAAGTAGGGCACCGGCTTCAGCACATAGTCCAGCGCTCCCACCGAGTAGCCCCGGATGGCGTACTGCGCCATATTGGTGATGAAGATCAGGATGACGTCTGCATCCATCTGCCGGATGCGCTCGGCCGTGGTCATGCCGTCCAGATGCTTCATCTCCACATCCAGAAAAATAATGTCGTAGACCGCGCGGTAATCCTCCAGAATATCCACGCCGTCCGCAAAGACCGTCACTTCAAACTCTGTCCCGTACTGCCGGGTATACCGCCGGACATACTCCTGCAATACCCCCTGTACCTCCGCGTCGTCCTCTACGATCGCCACCCGGATCATGACCGCACCTCCCTTACCACACCTTTGTGGAACTGTTACGGCTCTATTATAGCGCAATCCCGTCCGGTTTGCCAAGGGGCACTCCGCAACAAAGGGCAGGGCAGCCCACAGCTGACCACCGTGGACGTCAACCCCTACCAGCTGGGCATGGAGGCTGCCAGCCAGACCATCAACCACATCGAGAACCCGAACCTTCTGGCCACAAAGATCATCGTGCCGCACAAGCTCATCCCCCGGGAGAGCTGCTGCCCGCCGGAGGAGCAGCGCTAGGAAGTGCTTTTTCAGCAAGACAGTGTCCGCTTCCGGGAGCTGCCGCGCAGCGCTTGCTATCCTGCCCCCAGAGTAGACAGCGTAAAAAACGCTGCATCCTCCGGGGGTATTTTTATGCCCAAAAAGGCACAAAAGAATGCCCGCCCACCTGTGGAAAACCACGGTGGGCGGGCATTTTATGGTTTATCGTTTGCGCGCTGCAAAAGCGTTCAGAGGGCGGTGGGCTGGGGTACCAGCCGGAAGAGCATTACGGGCAGCTCGCTGTTTGCAAAATCCAGCGTAAGGATGATCGTTCCGCGCTCTGTTTCAAAAGGCATCTCCGTCTGTGTGCCGTCCGGGGCAATGCGCACAAGCGTTTTGCCTTCCAGCAATCCGGCGGGCAGCGCGAGCCTTACCCGACCGGTGGGCTGCGTCAGGCTGCCTGCGGTTTCAAAGGCCACACTCAGGTATTCCCCGTTCGTCCGTGCGGTCACATCCTCCGCAGAAAGACTGCCGCTGTTAGCCCACGCCGTTGCCGCTTCGATCATTTCCAGCTGCGCGGCGTTTTCTGCCTGCCCGCACACGGGGCAGAAGGTCAGCGTTTCGCCTTCCGCAGTGCGGAAAGTAAACTTCCGGCAATCCGTGCTGCCAGTGTGCGCGCAGCCCTGCCGCAGACAACTGGCGCTCTGAGAGCCGGTTCCGTTCGGGGACCATGCACCGAACTGGTGCCCCAGCTGATCGGTCGGGTCTGCGGTGTAGCTGTCTTTGCAGCGGCTGCAGGTAAAAACAGTATAGCCGTCTGCTTCACAGGTGGGGGCTACGGTAACAGCCTGATAATCATGGTTCAGCGCGGGCAGTTCTGTATAGGTGGTATGGTCGCAGCGGGAACAGGTTTCGTAAGCATTCCAGCCGATTTCCGTACAGGTAGGGGCTTTTGCTGCGTATTGCTTCAAATCATGATTCAGCGCGGGCAGCTCTTTGCGGGTGGTATAGTTGCAGCCGAAGCGGGAGCAGGCTTCGTAAGCATCCCAGCCGATTTCCGTACAGGTAGGGGCTTTTGCTGCGTGCTGCTCCAAATCATGGTTCAGTGCGGGCAGCTCCTGATAGGTGGTGGTATAGTTACAACGGGAGCAGGCTTCGTAAGCGTTCCAGCCGATTTCCGTACAGCTGGGGGCTTTTGCATCGTGATGCACCAAATCGTGATTATTTGGGTCTTTTTCGCCGTATTCCGCGCCGCATTTTTCGCAGGTTTTGCCTTTGGTGCAGGTGGGCGTTTCGGTACCGCCGGTATGTACCTTTAAATACGAAACATTGCCATCGTTGTGGCAGTTCTGGCATTCAGTTACATAAACCCTATGACTGTTCGAATCATATTTTCTGTATCCGAGGATCTCACGTGTCTCCGTACTCCCACAGTTTTTGCAGCGCACCGTGGTTGTTTCTGCCGCCGCTTTTAACACGATCCCCGGTATCAGGCACACCATTGCCAGCACCGTCAAACACCGGATCAGCCATTTTTTCATGTTACTCCCTCCTTGTCATCAAACCTTGTTATCCTTTCAGATCAAACTGCACGGACAGCGATGCAAGCACGGCATCTACCACCTTCCGCGCCTGGGCAAGCATATCGATCTCCGCCACAAAAGCGATGACCTGCTCGCGCTCCTGCGCGGGGACCTGCAGCGCACTCAGACTCATACTCAGATAGCGCCGTATTTTGCGCTCCAGTGTAAAGTAGGGGTCGCACCGCCGTGCCATGTAGCCGCGCATCATGCCAGCCGTGCCCAGCTCCATCTCGTAGAAATCGCACTCGGCGCACCCGGGCAGGTACGCGCTGAACGCCGCCTGCAGCTCGGCCGTGGTGCTGCGGTGGATGATCTCCGCCGTGGCGGGGAAGGTGTACGCTTCCACATAGATATCCCGCAGATTCTCGCTCAGCTCGGTCACCGCCAGCTGCAAAGCCGTCTCCACCGCGTAGAGGTACACCGGCGAGGGGGCGTTTGCCGCCAGCGGCCTTACCGCGCCGAACTGCCTGCTGAACATCATGCCGATCAGCTCGGTCAGCACACCGTCCTTGGTGCGGAAAATATTCTGGAACGACCCGGCGGAAACATCTGCTTCCTTTAAAATTTCTGCCACCTTGGTGTTCGTGTAGCCTTTTTCCAGAAAAAGCCGGACACAGGCGGTCAGGATCCGCCGTTTTGCTTCTTTGCTGTCGTATCTGCGCGCCATTGGAAATCATCCTTTCCTATAATTGGTCTCTGACCCAATTATATATTGATTTGAAAATTGTGTCAAGTAAACTTTTAAGGCCGTATTTTGGGCAGTTTGACGAGGGAGAGCTTTCTGCGGGTGCGCATCCGGGCAAAACAAAGCGCAATGGACATTGCTGTTATCCGCTGCCGCAGCCAGACAGTTCGCGGCAGCAAAAAAGAGGCCACCGATCGGGGTGACCTCTTTTCAGCGTATTTTCAGCGTAAATCCCGCAGCAGGCGAACCCACCATCTCCATGACGGCTCTTTTGGAGTTGCTCTTTGCGTAAGATTGCAAGATAAATCTTATTTCTGACAGAAAGAGCCGGACCCGTGCAACGAGTCCGGCCCTTTCTGTGCTTTGGTTGGATCTTAAGCAAAGTTATGGTAAATGAAGAAGTTGGCTTTGGGAGTTTACAGCAGGCTCAGTGCTTCCTCGTCTGCCACAAGGATGCAGTCCGGATGCAGCTGCAGGATGCTGCCGGGGCAGGCAGGGGTCACAGGGCCGGTCACGGCGTCCTTGACGGCCTGTGCCTTGGCTTTACCGTTGGCTACCACCAGCACCTTGCGTGCCTGCATGATGGTCTTGATGCCCATGGTGTATGCCTGTTTGGGGACAAGGGCCTCGTTGCCGTCAAAGAAGCGCTTGTTGGCTTCGATGGTGGTGGGAGCAAGGTCGATGCAGTGGGTCTCCAGCTCAAAGGCTTCGCCCGGCTCATTGAAGCCGATATGACCATTGGGGCCGATGCCCAGCAGCTGCAGGTCGATGCCGCCCAGCTTGTGGATGATACCGTTGTAACGGGCACACTCAGCGGCGGTGTCCAGATTGGTGCCGTCCGGCAGGTTGGTCTTGGCCGGGTCGATATTCACCTTGCTGAACAGGTTCTCATTCATGAAATACCAGTAGCTCTGGGGATGCTCCTTGGGCAGGCCGCGGTACTCGTCCAGATTGACAGTAGTGACCTCGGAGAAATCCAAATCGCCTTTGTTGTACCAGTCCACCAGTTGGGCATAAGTGCCCACCGGGGTGCCGCCGGTGGCAAGACCCAGTACACAGTCCGGCTTCATGATGACCTGTGCGGAGATGATGTTGGCCGCTTTGCGGGACATATCCTGATAATCTTTTGCGCGGATGATCTTCATAATAACGCTCCTTTTATAGTACCGTTACGCCTGCGTTCCGGCAGGCCTGTAAAAATTCTACGGGCAGCTTTCCGTCCGAGATCACAATATCAATATCGGACAGCTCGCAGATGTGGAATGTACTTTTCAGTCCGATCTTGGAGGAATCCAGCAGCACGGCTTTCTGCTCACAGTCACAGCGGCGGAGCACGGTCTGCTTGAGCCGTGCTTCATCCTCCACGCCGCAGGTAAAACCGGTTTCCGGGCTGTAACTGGTCACGCCCAGCAGCAGCAGATCAAAGTTGATGCCCTCCATCGTCTGGATGCTCTGTGCACCGCAGACGCTCAGGCTGAACCGGTTCAGTCTGCCGCCCGGCAGGGATACATTGGGCTTTTCCAGCTTTGCCAGCTCCATGGCGCAGCTCAGGCCGCTGGTGTAGATGAGCATGGGCTGATCCGGGATGCACCGGGCCACTGCTGTGGCGGTGCTGCCGGAATCCAGAAACAGGGTGGTGTTGGGGCGCAGCAGAGCAGCGGCTTTTTCGGCAATGATCTGCTTTGCTTCGGCATTGCGGGCGGCACGGCGGCTCAGCAGGTCGTCTGTGCCTACCACCTGCTCCACCGACTTGACACCGCCATGCACCCGCACCACACGGCGGGCTTCATCCAGTGCTTTCAGGTCGGTGCGCAGGGTCATTTCCGAAACGGAAGGGAAAGCTTCCTTGAGCTGGGCAAAGCTAATGCTGCCTTTGCGGTTCACCAGCTCCACGATTTGATTGCGGCGTTGTTCCATGGGGGATTCCTCCTGTCTGCGTTTGTCCTGTCCCATGGCACGTTCTGCTTAGTCCTCCGGGTTGAAGTTTGCCAGCAGATATTCCTCTGCTTCCGGGCACCACAGGCCGTTGTGGGCATCCACGATGTCAGCCAGTGCGGTATAGCGGGGGTCGTTGTCCTGTTCGCCCTTGGCACGCAGATCGGTCAGGGCGATGAGGGGCATGGTCAGGTGGGTGTAGATCAGCTTTTTGCCGCCGGGGATCTTGGGCAGGTTGAGGGTGGTCTCAGCAGCGGCGTTCAGACCGCCGATGTGGGTGACCATCACAGCCGGATCGATGCGCTTAGCGGCGGTCAGTTCCAGCGACTCGATCATGTCGGCGGTATTACCGCCGGTGGTGCCCATGACATGGGTAGAATTGTAGTGCACATCGTAGAAGTTCATCTTGGCGCTGAACTGCTTGTCGGTGGGGCCTGCAAAGAAGTTCAGGCAGCCGTCACGACCCAGTACAGCACTGGACAGCTCCACCACCGGCGCGATGGGGGCGTAGCAGAACACATCATCAAAGCCGGTACCGCCGGTCAGCTTCCACAGCTCGGCAGCGGGGTCTGCCATGTTGGCGGTATTGACGAAGTACAGGTCGATGCCGTCCTTCTCCTTGACCTCCTTCGGGGGGAAGAGGGACTCCGCACGGGCCAGACGATCCTCGTTGATATCGGTGACCACCACCATGCCGGGGCGCACATCACGGTGCAGTGCGTAGGTCAGAGCACCCAGGCCCATGGGGCCTGCACCGGCCAGAATCGCCAGCTTGCCACCCTTCTTGATGCCCATATCGTGATGGTACACACCCATCTTGGTGTGGTAGGCGGCGTTGAAAGCACCGATGGAGCAGCTCATAGGCTCGGCCAGAGAAGCCTCGTAGTAAGCACGGCCCTTGTACTCCAGCAGGCAGCCCAGTTCCATGACCTCGGCAGGGATGATGCAGTAGGTGGCGTCGCCGCCGAAGAACTCGTAGGAGTAGCCGGGGCTCCACATGGTGCCCTTGTAGTTCAGGGCGGGCTGCAGGGTGAACTTCATGCCGGGCTTGAACTTGTCCTGATGCGCCTTGCCCACCTTGACGATATCACCGGCGAACTCGTGACCCATGATGGCGGGGTGCTCGGCTACATCCGGATGCACACGCTTGTGCGCAGTGCCTCCATCAGCCGGGGCGTTTCGATCAGCTGCCCGCTGACATTCTGCATGACCTCCACCGGGACGCCGTTCCCGTCATCCGGGGCCAGCAGCACCAGTGCCCCCAGCACGATGCGCCCCGGCTCATAGACCGGCGGCTGTGCCTGCAGATAGCCCAAGCGGCAGTCCTTTACCGCACTTGTCCTGCAATGGAGCAGCAGGGCATACAGGGATTTGATGTAGGTATCGCCCAGCGTTTCACGGCGGCGAAGCTGCTGCTCCACCAGCCGGGCGTCCGCTTCCTGCGGGCAGAACAGCTGCGCCGCTGCATGGATGAGGGCAGCGCGGCTGCCGGGAACCTTGACGGGCTGGATGGTCAGATGTTCCAGCAGCCCGGTCATGGACCGGGTCAGGCGCGCATAATACTGCAACTTGGAGCCTGCACAGGCTGTATCCTGCACGGGCTGCACCGCCGGTTCCGGTTCTGCGCGGTTCTGGCTGTACCGCGTGATAGCGTCCTTCAGCACGGCACGGTCTGGCTCCAGCAGGGAAGGGCTGATGCACACCGCCGGGTAATCCAGTTCCAGCGGCACGGTGGAGATAATGAAGTCGATTTTTCTCCGACGCAGGTCGGCAGTGTTCAGCTCCCGCACCGAGCAGCACCCCTCTACCTGCAAAGAGGGAAACTCGTTTCCCAGCCGGGAAGCCAGAAAGCGGCTGGAACCCATGCCCAGCGGACAGGCCACTACCACCCGCAGCCGCAGCCGGAACATGGCATTCTGTTCCAGCACTGCGCCAAAGTGCATGGCAAGGTAGGCCGCTTCGTCGTCCGAGATGGCGGGCAGAACGAATTGCTGCTGCACCGCATCACAGGCGGCGCGGGTGGCTTTCCACAGGCCGGGGTAGGCGGTGCGGATGGTGTCCAGCTGGGGGTTTTCGGTACGAATGTTCTGCTCCACCCGCAGCAGCATGGGGCGCAGGTGGCAGTACAGGTCATCCCGCAGGGAGGTGTAACCGGAAAGGTCTGTGTGCAGCGCCTTTTCCATTTCCCGGATAAGGGCGGCTTCCAGATTCCGCAGTTCCATCTCCTGCGCACTGCCCCAAGGATCCTCTGCGCCCAGATAAGCAGCGAGATAAAGTTCCAGATACTGCGCTTCCTCAGGCGGCAGGGTCAGCCCGAAGGCGCGGTTCAGCGCCGCCACCAGCCGGGCAGCATGATTGCCCGCCGGGCGCAGCCCTCTGGGGGCGCTGCCCTTGTCGCCGCCCTGCCGCAGCTGCTGAATGGTCAGGGTGCAATGGATCGCCAGCGCCAGAAAGCCTGCATCCGGCAGATGGAGCTGTTCTTCCTGTTCAAACTGCTGCAAAGCCGCCCAGACCTTTTCGGCCGTTTTTGTATCCAGCAGGGTCGAGAAGATCTCGTTTTCCGGCATCCGTCCGCAGAGCACCTCTGCCAGTTCCTTTTCCGGCATACTGCTGCGCAACAGGGCAGACACCACCCTCCGGTAGGAAGAAGCATCCCCCTGCAGCCAGACCCCCACGCCGGGGCGGCGGAACATCTCCACCCGGTAGGGGTGTAGCTTGGTCTCAAGTTCATCCAAGTCTGCAGACAGCGTGCTTTCCGAAACGCCAAGCGCCCGTGCCAGTACCGCTGTTTTGCAGGGCTCCTGCTCGCTGAGCAGCCTTGTCAAAAGCTGCTGCCGCCGCTCTGCGCGGGAAAGTTCTTTCCTGTCGCCGCTGTTCAGCTGGGTGCGCAGTGCGTCTCGCCGCTCCGGCGCTTCATCCAGCAGCAGACCCTTGCCGGGATTCCGCACAAAATGCGCCCCGGCAGCCTGCATCCACTGCTCCACAGCGGGCAGCTCCCGCAGCACGGTGCGGCGGCTGACCCCGATGCTTTCAGCCAGCGCCGCCGCCGTCACCCAGCCCTGCGGAAGGCTGAGCAGCTGCTCGATCAGCTTCCGTGCATTTGCCGACAGTTCCTCACGATACACCGCACCCATGTTGCTTCTCTCCTTTTCCCAAAAGTTACCCATTGCTTCTATTGTAGCATAGTGCCACCCCGTCTGCCAGCCCCCAACGCAGAAAAGAAGTTGTGTGTTTTTTGTCACCATTGCCCGGTGACAAAAGCTTCCTTGTTCCCGTCTTGTATCCCGGCGCATCAGCAAATATGCACAAATCACCCGCGCATCCATTGGAAATGTTGCCGTATCAGCCCACTGGTGTCACCATCCTCCGGTGACAACCCCACCGCTTGTCACCATTGAAATCCGGCGCAGTATCGGCTAGAATAGTGCCAGAACGAAACGAAAGCTCCTCCGAACAACCGTCCGCAGGCCGCAGCTCCCATGCCACAGGAGCTGCACCGCCTGCCTTTCAAGTGAAAAAGGAGAGCTACAAATGAAAAACGCTGTTTCCCGCTTTGGCAAGTTCCTCAGCGGCATGGTCATGCCGAATATCGGCGCATTCATCGCGTGGGGCTTCCTCACTGCTCTGTTCATTGAAGCGGGCTGGTTCCCCAACGAAAAGCTGGCCAGCATGGTCTCCCCGATGCTGACCTACCTGCTGCCCATCCTCATTGCAGGGCAGGGCGGCAAGATGATTGCAGGCGACCGCGGCCGTGTCATCGCCGCCATCGCCGTGGTGGGCTGCATCTGCGGCTCGGACTACACCATGCTGATGGGCGCCATGGTCATGGGCCCTCTGGCCGGCTGGGTCATCAAGCAGTTCGATAAGAAGGTGGAAGGCCATATCCCCGCCGGTTTCGAGATGCTGATCAACAACTTCTCCATCGGCATTCTGGGTATGCTGCTGGCCATCCTCGGCTACTACGTCATCGGCCCGTTCATGACCGCCATCCTCACTGTGCTGACCGCCGGTGTGGACTTCCTTGTGGCACACAGCCTGCTGCCGCTGGTGTCCATCTTTATTGAGCCTGCCAAGGTATTGTTCCTGAACAACGCCATCAACCACGGCATCTTCAGCCCCATCGGTGCAAGTCAGGCTGCTGAGACCGGTCGTTCCATCATGTATATGCTGGAAGCCAACCCCGGTCCCGGTCTTGGTGTCCTGCTGGCCTACTGCTTCTTCTGCAAGGACGACACCACCCGCCAGTCCGCTCCCGGTGCTGTCATCATCCACCTGCTGGGCGGCATCCACGAGATCTACTTCCCCTACATCCTGATGAATCCCGTGATCATCATCGCCCCCATCGTGGGCAACTTCTGTGCCATCCTGTTCTACTCTATGACCGGTGCAGGTCTGTCCGGTCCTGCTTCTCCCGGTTCCATCATCGCCTACATGGCAATGGCTCCCCGGGATTCCATTCTCACCGTTCTGCTGGGCGTTGTCATCGCCGGTGCTGTTTCCTTTGTTCTGTCCTCGGTCATTCTGAAAGCGACCTCCGGTCACACCAAGAGCCTGACCGACGCCCAGAACGAAATGAAGGAGATGAAGGCACAGGCTAAGGGCGAGATCCCCGAGCCTACTGCCGTAAATGTCGGCCAGATCCGCAAGATCGTCTTTGCCTGCGATGCCGGTATGGGTTCCAGCGCCATGGGTGCTACCAAGTTCCACAACCGCATTAAGGCGGAGCGCCCCGACTTGACCGTGACCAACTCCAGCGTGGATACCATCCCCGCCGACGCGGACGTAGTGGTCTGCCAGCGCGTTCTGGCTGACCGCGCCGCCAAGTGCGCCCCGCAGGCACAGCTTGTTACATTGGATAACTTCCTTGCAGATCCGCATCTGGACGCATTGTACAACGCACTGACCTCCACTTCCCCGGCACTGGATGCCAAGGCCGAAGCTGCCGCCAACGAGGAGATCGTATCCGACCTGCGCAATGCAGCCGTAGCCCCTCTGGCGGCTGCCGTGACCGAGGCTTCCAAAGCCAACGGTTCCGTGATGAAGATCCAGGCGGAGGACATCCAGCTGGGTCTGCCCTCCGTCACCAAGGAGGAGGCCATCCGTGCCGCCGGTGCGCTGCTGGCAAAGCGGGGCTATGTGGATGACAGTTACGCCGATGCCATGGTGGAGCGCGAAAAGCTGGTGAGCACCTACATGGGCATGGGCGTAGCCATTCCCCACGGCACCAGCCAGAAGAAGGGCACCGTTAAAAAGTCCGGCGTTGTCCTGCTGCAATATCCGCAGGGCGTGGACTTCGGCGATGAAAAAGCCTACCTCGTGTTCGGCATTGCCGGTGTCGGCAACGACCATCTTGACCTGCTGGGCAATGTCTGCGAGATCCTTGAAGACGAGGATGCGCTGGAACAGCTCAAGACCACTTCCGATATGAACTATGTGCTGGAGCACTTACAATAACGATTCCAAAAAGGAGAGATTTTTATGAAGAGCATCGATATCACCATTCAGGACAAAGAAGGTCTGCACGCCCGTCCCGCCGGTATCCTGAGCAAAGCTGCCAAAGGCTTTGAGAGCAAAGTCACTATGACTAAGAACGGCAAAGTCGCCGACATGAAGAAGATCTTTGCCGTAATGGGTCTGGCCGTGAAGTGCGGCGAGACCGTGACCATCGCCGCCGATGGCCCGGACGAGGATGCCGCCATCGAAGAATTGACCAAGCTGTGCAAGGACGCATGACTTCTCCCTCCGTCTATGACCATTCTGCATAAATACTGCTGACGCAAAACCGCTCCGGGCAGAACGTTCGGAGCGGTTTTACTGTCAGTATGCGTTTTTCATCACCGTGTTTTCCAGAAAGCTGAAAAACACATCGTATTCATTTGGGGTCAGCATTTTGGGAGAACTCATGATCACAAGATCATGCCCGTGGTTTCCCACATGATAGGGTGGATGAGTGTGAGAATAGGGGTTTTCCAAAACCCTCTTGACGAATTTCACATACAGTAGTATTTTTCCTGTAAATCCCACCGTCTTTGTGGATTGGTTTGAAACCACCCACAAAATGTGGTCGTGTTCATTTTGAACACAGGCACAGAAAGTGGTCGGTTATCACCGTGAGACCCACCACTTCCGTGAGGAAAAGTCCACGAAAGAACTTACCGTCCCGCAACACACCCGATTCATTTTGCCGCTTACTTCACCCGACAAAATCCATCGCTGCGCTGCGTGGGCGGTATTTTTCTTTTATGGTCACTTGTCGGGGCGGAGGCCCCTCCATCTTGCTAACGCAAGACCGTTCGGTCGCTCAAAAGCCCCACTGGGGCTTTTGTTGCTGCGCAAACGCGGCATTTTGCTTTCCGAAGAAACAAAAAATCCGAACCCTTCTCCTATTGAGAAAAGGTTCGGATTTTCATTATTTGGTGCGATGGAAGGGACTCGAACCCCCGGCCTACTGATTCGTAGCGCACACCGGGCGATTCCCTCAATTTTTGGAAGTTACGTTTTAACGTCATTTCTATGCGATACATCGCAGGTTTTGAACTTCGAGTTTCTGCACCCTTTGTCCGATTTTGCAACGATTTGCACCCTTTGCACGTTTTGAAACCGTGCAAAAACCGTGCAGAAACCGTGCACTTACTCCCAGACAAACTAAAATCCACTTCATCCGACAACGACTTGACGGCATTGGTTCGAGTGACCGCACACCAAAAATCAAGTCTTGGAGGATACGACTATGACGAAACTGTTTTCCTGCCGCTACAACATGGACACCAATCGGGTGGAAGCCCGGTTCGCAGATGGCTCTGCTGTTGCCATCGACTGCATCGCCGTGGAGGACGAATACGGCAACTCCCCGGCACAGCGGGCAGAGCTGGACAGGCTGCTCTACAATAAGCCCTTGGAGTATGCACAGATGGTGCTGAAAGGGGAGATGGAGTGTTATCTTTCTCTCGGCTGCGACCACGGCAGGCTGGAAGATTGAGCCTTAGAAAACGCGCGGCAAAACCGCTAATCGCGCGGCGCGCGTTTTTATCGCTGACTTTTATTCAGGCAACATTGCACGCGTGCATTCCAGCGTGCGATTCCACTTTTCCGAAATTCAATCGTATTACAGTTTATTTTTGCAAATTCTCACTTTCACGTCGCACCTTCCCACGCATGAAAAATGCACGCCCGTGCGATTTTGGTTCGCAGTTTATTCGCGGTCAGCTGGATTTATTCGCGCTTTGTTCGCGCGATTACGCGTTTTCAGCGTAAATTCAGCGTAAACCATGCCAAGTCAGCGTATTTTCAGCGTAAATCCCGGAAAGTCAGCGTAAATAACCATTTACCATATATAATGATGCCCGCCCACCTGTGTAAAACCACGGTGGGCGGGCATTCTGCGTTTTCAGATGGACTGGAATCCCTTGCCGATGATCTCGCTGGAGTTGACAATGGTCAGAAAGGCCTCCGGGTCCTCCCGGCGCAGGAAATCCCGCAGCAGCCCTGCCTGCCGCCGGGTCAGCGCCACCATGATCATGGTGCGGGGCTCGCCGGTGTACACGCCGGTGGCGTTCTGCTGGGTGGCCGTGCGTCCCAGTGTTTCCGTAACGAAATGCCGGATGGGCTCCGGCCTTGTGGTAATAACGGTACACACCTTGCGGAGATTCAGGCTCTCGATGGCTGTATCCACGATGGTGCTGCGCCCGATGAGTCCCAGCACGCAGTACATCCCGGTCTGCGGGCCGTAGAGGTAAGCCGCAAACAGCACCGTGCCGATATCGCTGAGCAGCAGAGCCCTGCCGATCTCCACCTTGATGTACTTGTGCAGGATCATCGCCACGATCTCGGTGCCGCCGGTGGATGCCCCGATGTTGAATACGATGCCGCTGGCAATGGCAGGCAGCGCCACCGCAAAGCACAGCTCCAGAAGAGTGTCATCCGTCAAAGGCTGCGACACGGGAAACAGCTTTTCGCACATACTGGAATAAAAGCTGAGCATGAAGGAGGAGTACAGTGTCCAACCCATGGTCTTTATGCCCAGAAAGACGCAGCCCAGCACATCCAGCACCGCATTGGTGATCCACATAAAGGTGCTGACGCTCAGAGCCGGAAAGCAGGTAGCCAGCACAACGGAAAGACCGGTAGTGCCGCCAAATACAAAGTGGTTGGGCGCACAGTAAAAGTTCAGTGCTACTGCATAGATGATAAGTCCCAGATTCAGCAGCAGAAAAAAGCGTGCGCCGCTCCACAGCTGTGCTGGGGTCAGGTTTTTGCGCAGACCGTTCCTGATCGCTTCCATCTCAGTCCAGATGCTCCTTTACATCCATCAGCCGGGTGATGATGCAGTCTGCGGCGGACTGGTCCAGCGGCTCGCCGTGGCGGGGCTTCAGTGCCAATACCTTCAGCCCTGCCGCCTTTGCGGAGGCAATGCCCGTGGGAGAATCCTCCACCGCAATGGCCTTATCTGCCGTCAGCCCCAGTGCCTTCAGCGCCTTGAGATAGATGTCCGGCGCAGGCTTATGGGCGGCGCAGTCCTCGCCGCTGAAAGCAAAATCCACCATTGCTTTCAGACCGCCCTCCGTGAGCATCTTCATGATATCCGGTGCTGCGCTGGAGGACGCCACCGCCACCTTCAGCCCCCGGCTGCGCAGCGCATTCATCAGCGGCTCTGCCTGCGGGTCGGTAAGCTTGCCGTAAGGGGTGGGGCGAGCCTTACGGTATTCCCGGTAAGCCATCAGCATCTCCTGACGGCGCACAGGGTCGTTAGGGACAATGGCTTCCCAGATGGCTTTTTCGTTGGAGCCGATGAAGTTGCCCTCCGGGATGGGGATTCCGTTTTCCAGCAGAAAGTTTTTACGGCGGTTCTCGTAGTAATATTCCGTATCCGCCAGCACCCCGTCCATATCAAAAATCACTGCTTCAATCATTCTTCATTTCCTTCTTCATCAAAAAAGGGGGAGGGGCAAGCCCCTCCCCCAAGCATGGGTCTATTGATCCCAGTCGATCGCTTAGTACTCCAGCTTCCACATATAGCGGCGCAGGGTCAGCGGATGCTGACGGACGTAGGACAGCTCTTCAGCATAGACGCGGAACACGGCGGTGTGCATCAGCGGGTTGAAGTAGGTGATGACGCTGCTGTCCACAGCATTGCCCAGACCGTAATCCTTTGCATCCACAACGGTGGTCAGAGCATCGAAGCGGTGCAGGAAGGTCAGTGCGCGGGCATCCACGGGACGGGTCTTGCCGTCGTTCATCAGCAGGATGAAGGGCACGTCCTTGTCAACGATCTCGAAAGGGCCGTGGAAGAACTCGCCGCTGTGGAAGGAGCCGGAGTTGACCCACTGCATCTCCATCATCAGGCAGATGGAGGTGGAGTAAGCGACCTCCATGGAAGCGCCGCTGGACATGACGTAGACGACGGGAGCGTCCTTGTACTTCTCAGCGAACTCCTTGGCAGACTTGCGGGCAGAGTTGGCAGCGTTCTCGGCAGCCTCGAACACGTTGGTCAGGCCCTCGATCATCTTGTCGTACTTGTCGAAGCCTTCCACCTGCTGCAGGATCTCCACAGCCAGTGCCAGAACGTAGCCCATCTTTTCCAGCTTGGCGGCGTAGTTTGCCTCAAAGCCGTGGACGATGGTGTAGTCAGCTTCCTTGGTCAGGGCAGAACCGGCAGCGTGGGTAACGCTGACAACGGTTGCACCGGCGGCCTTTGCCACGCTGTTGGCCTTGACGGTCTCAGGGGTGCTGCCGCCCAGAGAAGCGGTGATGACCACGGTGGTGTCGCCCAGCCAATCGGGAGTATCGTAGTTGAACTCGTTGGCGGTGTAGTGTGCCACACGCAGCTTCTTGCTGCAGTTTGCCAGGAAGTACTTTGCGGGGTACAGCTCTGCCTTGGAAGCGCCGCAGCCAACAAAGGCCACGTTCTCCACGTTGTGCTTTGCCACGATGTCTGCCACGATGGACTTGACGTTTGCCAGATCAATGTTATACATAATGCAATCCTCCAAATTATTTTTCTTTTTGTTCTGATGAATCACAAATTACAGGCGTACGGATATCTATGTAAGCCGGAAACCCGGTTACACCAACAGACCAAGGGCGTTGATGGCAACACCGCCCACGATGCAGATGACCAGCAGCCAGCCGGTCTTGACCTTTTTGCGGATCAGGGTGTACATCAGCATCACGATGCCAAGATCCAGAAGATTCGGCAGAATGCTGTTCAGCACATCCTGCAGCACCAGGCCGGTGCTTGCGAAGGTGATGGGAGTAGTCAGACCCACCATGCTTGCCACCATGGCACCGATGACCATCAGGCCTACGATGCCGCAGACGTACATCAGCTTGTCCATCATACCGCCGTTGAGCTTGGTCAGGTACTTGCTGCCCATGGTATAGCCCAGCTTACCGGCAAACCATGTGACCAGCACAGCGGGGACGATGGAGAGGATCATGGCCAGAATGGGGCCCAGAACGTTACCCTGCTGTGCCAGAGAGATGCCCAGACCAAAAGCGATCAGACGGACAGTGCCCTGAAAGAAGGAGTCGCCCACACCGGACAGGGGGCCCATCAGCGAGGTCTTGACGGCGTTGATGGTCTCCGGGTTGAAGTTCTCACGGTCGGCGGCGTACTGCTCCTCCATGGAAGCAGCCAGACCCAGCGTAAAGGCACTGGTCTGCGGGGTGCAGTTGTAGAACGCCATCTCGCGCTCGTAGGCTTCCTTTTTGTGCGCCAGCTGCTCGGGGTCGTTCTCATCGGGGTACAGCTCGTCCAGCGTGGGAGCGATGCCGTACAAAAAGCCCATGTTCATCTGACGTTCGTAGTTCCAGGAGGCCTGAATGTTCAGGGAGCGCCACATGAACTGGAAGTATTTCTTGAAGTCGCTGCGCTTTGCAGTCTTGGTTGCGTTGCTCATTTCAGCTTCCTCCTATCAAAGATCGTCGTCATCTTCCAGCGGGTCGTAGTCCGGGTTGGCAGCAGCTGCACCGGCAGCGGCTGCGGCAGGTGCGCCCTTGCCATACTTCAGACCGGTCAGGATCACAGCCAGAATTGCGGCAAAGATGGCCACAGCGGTGATATCCAGACCCAGATAGCCCACAAAGAAGAAGCCCAGCAGGAAGTAGACGGTCAGGTCGCGGTTGAGCATGGTGGACAGCAGCAGGGCAATACCGTAAGCGGTAAGGAACTTACTGCCGAGGTTCAGGCCATCGGTCAGCCATGCGGGGATGAAAGCAACGATCTTCTGCACCAGATCCGTGCCGAAGTAGACGGACAGGAAGATGGGGATGAAGTACATCAGGCTGTACAGCACTGTGCCCCAGACGATGTGCATGCTCCATGCCTTGCGGAACTTGCCTTCTGCAATGGCGTGGTCGGCAACGTGGGTCAGGTTGGACAGGATGGTGCGCATCAGCACGCCCAGCATCTGGCCCAGAACAGCGATGGGGATGGCCAGTGCCAGTGCAGTCTCGGCAGAAGCATCGGTCAGGATGGCAAAAGCTGCGCAGATGATTGCAGCCATGTTCATATCCGGGGGTGCTGCTGCGCCGATGTTCACGATGCCAAGGCTCATCAGCTCGATGGATGCGCCAAGGGTCAGGCCGGTCTGCAGATCACCCAGCAGCGCACCGACGATGGTGCAGGTGATGAGCGGACGCTCGAAGTTCATGCGGCCCAGAATGCGCGAGTCCAGAATGCAGAACACGCCAACCAGACCCAGAAGCAGTGCGGTAACAAACATGGGTCAATTCCTCCTTCTTATCTCCTTACGATCAGGTGTGATCGATGGGTACTACCTTAAAGGTGGGGGTCTGCTGGCTGTAGATCTTAATGCCCATATCCAGCAGCTTCTGGGTGTCTGCCTGCTCCTCCGGGGTCAGGAATACCGACTGGTCAAAGGCCACGGAGCCGGGCTTATTTGCCACAGCACCGTAGTTGATCTCTTTGATCTTGGGGTATGCCTGGCAGAACTTGAGCAGCGCAGCGGTGTTGCCGAAGATCATCATGATCTTCTCGTCCAGCTGCTCCACCTTGGGCATCTTGGCGATGGCCTTGTCCACCGTAAAGATGTTCACCCGGACACCGGCAGGCTTGCTCAGCAGCAGGGCGGACTTTTTCATCTCGTCGTTGGCGGCGTCATCGTCCACCACGATGATGCGCTGTGCGCCCACATGGCCGGTCCACGAGAATACCACCTGACCGTGCAGCAGGCGGTAGTCCAGACGTACTAATTTGATCATAGGTCATCCTCCTCATCTTGGGCTGCGTTTTTCAGCAGCAGGTTGCAATCAATGATCTGCGCCTTGGCATCTGCAATGCACTCGGCCAGTTCGTCCTGTGTCAGGGCTTCGTCGTTGGAAGCAAGGGTCAGCACCAGAGAAGCGTTCATGCCGCAGATCAGGTGCACAGCCGGATACTCCGGCAGCAGGGTCAGCATCTCGTTGTTCACGCTGCCGCCCATCACATCGGTCACGATGTACACAGTATCCTCTGCTGCAAAGCCCTCCAGCAGCCCGCGTGCCGCTACCGTGATAGGCTCGGTTTCATCCCGCAGGGTGGCAAGGGCATAAAGGTTCGGCATCTCGCCAAGGATCATCTGCACGGTGTCCTTCATTCCGGCAGACAGCCCTCCGTGCGAAGCAAGAATGATTCGGTTCATACGCATCCACGACCTTTCTTGTGTTTCCTTCATCTCTTCGGCGTCTGTATCATCCTATTCGTTATAGACGTCATAATCGTCATGTACATAGTACCACATTTTGCACAGACGTCAAGAGGTTTTTCTGAAAAAAACTTTACTTTGGTAACGTGCACAAAGCATCTCCCCTATATTTTAGCAGTTTCACCAACAATTCTCCTTGGAACGACAAAAAGAGCGTCTTTTCCGGGTGGAAAAGACGCTCTTTTGGGGACAGAATTCTGCCCTTAAAACTCAAACATATACCGGCTTCCAATGTAATACTGCCGCCCGATGCACAGCGGGTGGTCATATTGGTCATGGAAGTAGGCGTTCAGATACAGCAGCGGCTCGCCCAGCGAAAGGTTGAGCAGCTGTGCCTGTTCTGCCGAAGCCCGTACCGCCTCGATACGCTGGCAGGAGGTCGTTGCAGGGCGCAGCCCGGAGATGCGCTCAATGGTGTCAAACATGGAAACATCATTGAGGTTCTCGCTCATCAGGCTCTTGTAGGGCTCGTAGGGCAGGAACAGATTTTCCAGAAACACCGGCTGACCATCGGCAGTGCGCAGACGCTGGATATAGATGAGCAAGGCTTCCGGGCCTACATGGAAGAAGGCTTCCTCATCCTTACGCACCGGCACGATCTGACGGTTCAGCAGCCGGGCGCCCGGCACCATGCCGTACTCCTTGCAGGTTTCCGTAAAGCTGGCAGTTCCTCTGCCGCTGGCAAACTTACGATGGATGCGGGGCTTGCTGACAAAGGTGCCCCGCCCCTGCATTTTGATCAGATACCCTTCGGCGCACAATTCTTCCACGGCACGGCGCACCGTGATGCGGCTGACAGAGTACTCCGCACTCAGTTCCGGCTCCGGGGGGATCTTCTCATTGGTTTTGTATTTGCCGCTCTCGATCGCGGCACGAATGTCATCCTTTACCTGCTGGTAAAGTGGGACGACAGCACTATCATTGATCGCCATGAAATACCTCACCCTCAAATTGAATATATCGTTATAAACATTATATTCATCTCATGGCTATGATAGTGCATATTCCGCGAATTGTCAAGTAAAACTTGCAGTCATTTTTTTGTGCGAGGTGACGGACTTGCCGCACTGCGCAGGGCACCCCATTTTCCAGTGCCCTGCCGGGAAGAATCCAAAAGCAACACCGCGCAATGCCATAAAAGAAGTATTCAATCAGCTTCATAAGTCCTACTATCACTGCTTTAATGCAATAAAACTTGCAAAACCATCTTGACGCGCTCCGCAATCCATGATACCCTTTATCGCAAATCCCACCATTTTTGTAGAAAAATACAGAACGGCGAGGATTTATTCTCCATGAAGATTTTTACCGCCCCGCAACACACCCGATTCATTTTGCCGCTTACTTCATTCGACAAAATCATCGCTGCGCTGCGTGGGCGGTATTTTTCTTTTTCACAAATAAAATCTTATGTAGTTGTTCAATCTTCCAAAATTTGTTTTTAGTTGTTGACTGTACAACTTCAAAGTGTTATTCTTGTGCTTGAAAGAAGCAGGCTGTAGTGTCTGCACTGCGCCCGGCTTTCTTCATACTGAACCTTGAATCTTACATAAGCCGTCTGAACGAGATACTGCGCCATGACCTCACACTTTCTGTGGGCGAGCCGGACAACGCCGCTGCAAAACAGGGGCAGGAACTGCGTTCGGTGTGAACGGTGACCATGAGCAGGGGCTTTGCCTTTTCACACGTTTTGCTCTGCAAAATTTTCAACGTGCATTGCGGTTCGACTTCTGAAATTTTCAGTGTTGCACGGAAAGGGCGAAAGCAAGTATCGACCTGTGGCCACAAATTTTCAATGCTTGAAAATGTTCTGTCACATGGTCTGCCACTTGTTGGGGAGTGCCTTCCCCAAACCCTGCTCTAGCTTCGCACCGTTGGTGCGAATGCGGCGTGTCGCATTACATAGCCCTCTCCATCCCGGAGCGGGCATTTATCATTTTCACAGGAGGTCGAATATGGCTGAAATGAAAAGTCCGAACGTACACGCAAAGAAGAACCGCAATGACACGCCGCGAAAACGAAAGACACACATCATCAAAGTCCGAGTGACCGCAGAAGAAAAACTGCGGATCGCATACGCCTGCAAAGAACTCCACCTCACCCAATCCGAACTCGTCCGCCGCGTCCTGTACGGCGTGAACGTCAAGCACACCGTTGTGGTGGCGCAGGGCGGCGAGGATGCACTGGCGGCGCTTGCCGCCTTGTCTGCCCAGTGCAGCAAGGTGGGCAGCAACCTCAACCAGCTTGCACGGCACTTCAACTCCGGCGGCAAAGACACCGAGCAGCTCCGGGCGCAAATTCTGGAGGAACTGTCCGCACTCACGAACTTTCGGCTGAAAGCCGAAGAAACGGTTGGTGAACTGTATGGCAACCATCAAGCATTTGACCTCGAAAAACTCTAACTATGCCGCCGCCGAAAGCTATCTCACCTTTCAGCACAACGAGTACACCGGCCTGCCCATTCTGGACGAGAAGGGCAGACCCAAGCTGCGGGATTCGTACCTGCTCGACACCCTTGAGTGCGGCGAATCCTCGTTTGCTATGGCCTGCCTGATTGCCAACCGCAAGTACGGCAAGAACGGCGGGCGGGAGGACGTGAAGACCCATCACTACATTGTGAGCTTCGACCCGAAGGACGCAGTAGAGAACGGCCTGACCATGGAGAAGGCACAAGCCCTTGGCTTGCAGTTCTGCAAGGACAACTTCCCCGGTCATCCCGCCATCG
>OIWL01001258.1_pt1 | contig 28087 bp, 31 predicted proteins | sample 1587561 | NCBI WGS metagenome assembly OIWL01 (sample SAMEA3888903, study PRJEB22519) | human gut metagenome | biome: human gut; feature: human-associated habitat; material: faeces | place: Denmark | collected 2010 | reverse complement strand
CAAGAGTAAACTCCACCGCCCTTTGGAGAAGTGGAATTTAAATTTTCATTTTAGGGTCCACTGCGTTTATGAAGTATTAACTTGTGGTGAAACGTAAAATATGCTATGATTTGGATAGAGAATATGGCATGTGCAGAAGCACAGAAAGACAAATGAAAAAATCTGGCAGCCTATTGGGCATCATGTCCAGAGGCTGCTTTTTTTAATTAGAAATGATGTATATATAAATGAACAGGAACCTGCAAGGAAAAGGAGAAGTATGCCGGAGCAGAAAGAAATTTATGTTACAAAGATTAAAGTTAATAAAGTAAGACATTTACAAAATTTAGAAATTTCATTGTCTTCAAATGAAAAAAAACATTTGATTCTTACCGGAAAGAATGGGTCTGGAAAAACAAGTCTACTGGATGCGATCTCGGTTTTTTTAAATTCGGTGACAACATCGGATCAACCGATGGATGTAATCAAAACTGAAAAATTAGCGGAAAGCAATCTGAAATATGCATTAAACTCAGGGGCAGAAGAACATGATATTAGAAAACAGAAAAATACTTTAGCATATTGCAAAGAATTAATAAAAAAATCCACGGGTGGTCTTATGTTAAAGATGAATACGTCATTATATGATATAAAACCGTTATTTTCCGATGGAAAATTCGTAGTTTCGTATTATAAGGCGGACCGTATTTTTTCTGCCCAGATCCCTGAATATGTTGAAAAAGTCAACTTGAAAAAGGGATACAGAATTTCGGAGAATCCGAGACATGATTTCTTAAAATATTTGCTGGATCTAAAAATGACTCAGGCATTGGCCGCAAGCAATAATAAGCCTGAAAAAGCAGAAAGAATAAAGGAATGGTTTGACAAATTTCAGCAGCTTCTAAGAGATATATTTGAGAATGATACGGTGCGACTGATATTTGATGAAGATACATTCCGTTTTTCCATTGAAATGGATGGTCGGGAACCGTTTGACTTTAACACATTGTCAAGTGGATATGCAGCGGTTCTTGATATTGTGGTAGATTTGATCATTCGCATGGAAAGCCAGGGGAACAGAGTATTTGATTTCACTGTCCCAGGCATTGTTTTAATTGACGAGATAGAGACACATTTGCATCTGGAATTACAGAAAAAGATATTAGGGATGCTGACGACAATCTTCCCGAATGTACAGTTCATTGTGTCGACGCACTCGCCGTTTATTTTAAACAGTCTGGAAAATGCAGTGATTTATGATCTGGAAAAACATCTGTTGGTAGAAAATGGATTGGCCAATATTCCATATGAGGGAATTGTAGAAGGATATTTTGAGTCAGATTGTATGTCTGATAGTTTAAAGGAAAAATTTGAACAGTACAAATATCTGGCAACAAAGAAGCCCCTTACTGATGATGATCTTGAACAAATATCAAGACTGGAAATGTATCTGGATGAGATTCCGGATTATCTTGCACTGGGGATTACGACAGAATATCAACGCTTGAAGGCACAGCTGAGGAATAGAGAGGATATCTAATGGTAAAAGTACAACGAAGCTATCCAGCACCGGAATCACTTGAAATTGAAGCTCAGAAGCCAAATGGAAGCTATTCATGCGATGATGTTGTAGAAAGATTAAAGGATGATTTTCATAACAAGTGCTATATTTGCGAAATAGATCAGTTGCAGGATCCCCAGATTGAACATTTGTTACCGCATATGAATGGAAAATACGTACAACGGAAGTTTGACTGGAACAATCTTTTCTGGGCTTGCGGACATTGCAATAATGTAAAAAATCAGAAGAAATATCAGGATGGCATTATTGATTGCTGTAAGGAGGATCCAGAAGAAAGGCTGTCATTTGAACTGGAGAATGAAGAAGTAAAAGTTGAGGCAATCGACAAAGAGGATAAGAAGGCAATTTTGACAGCAGAGCTTATCATGGAAGTATTTAATCTTAAAAATACAGGTATGAGGGTCTATAAAAGTGAACATAGATACAAAGAGCTAAACCTTGAAATGAACATATTGTATGATGCTTTGGAAGAATTGAAAAAGTCTCCGAAATCAGCATTTTTATCCAGAAAAGTGCAGGCATTACTACGCAGGGAATCTAGGTTTGCAGCATTTAAAAGAAATTATATACGTGATAATAAAGGATATTATCCGGAATCGGAAAAGTGGTTAAAATAACAGATTTAACTTTCATTTTGGTGTGAACTTCCTCGATAATTAACTCTCGCTGTTCAGAGACGAGAGTTAATTATCGAGGAAGTTCACATACGGATCTGTTCCGTGATCAGTTCGATCTGCCGGTTGTTGTCAGAGAGTTGCGCATTGGCCTGGTTGAGCTGGGACTGGAGGGAACGAAGTTGATCCTGTAAAGAAGAAACGATCACAACAAGAGGTTTTTTGCCAAGGCCGTTTAACTGTTTATCGGATAACTGGATCATCCTCGGTCCATCATATCTGTTTTTGATAAGATCACTATAATGTGAACTCTGCATTTGAGTTCCACTAAAACCGATAATTCAAGGTGTTGCTTCATAAAAAGCAAGCAAATATGCGATGCCCTGAAAAGCAGTAAAAATTTTGATGAGATTATGACGTTTTTGAGCCCATGATGATTTTTAGTGTAACTTTTTTGCAGAGTTCACAGTAAAAGAGGAAAAATGTATAATATTAACAAATACGATATTGTATTTTTTAATTCTCCTATTTACCGGGTAAGTACGGACGATGGAGAAGATTACCTGCCTCCGTTGGGACAGGGATATATAGTTTCTAATTTATTACGTCAAGGGATTAGAGCATGCATTATAGATTGTGTGCAAGATCGGCTGGGGATAGAAGAAATAAGTGATTTGATAAATAACTCTAAAGTTTTAAATGTTGCTTTCAATGTCTTTTCAATCAATATGGATTTACTGAATTCTATAGTGGAGAAAGTTAAAAGAAAAGTGAACTTTTATATAGGTGGTAAAGCAGTCGAATATATTTGGAGAGAGATGAGCACATGGAATTGGGGAGAAAAAAGAGTTGTTTACATGATAGGGGAATGTGATTGGATATATTATGATATTTTGCAGGGAAAAAGTAAGGAAGCACCAATATATTCGTGCAATAATCAAAAAGCCTATCTTGTAACTCCAAAATCTGTGTATTACCCAAATGATCTAAACAAATGTATTTTAGATAGAAGCCTATTTAAGAACAGATACATCCAGAATCATTATGGGCGATTTGAAGGATGCATTATTACATCGAGAGGTTGCTGGTATAATTGTGCATTTTGTGGTGGATCCAGATATGCAAATCCAGAATTGACAGTTAGGACAAGTTCTGAAGCGAGTATTATAAGAGAAATAAATAATCTACTTGTGATAGATCCAGAAATTAATTCAATACGTATTCTGGATGACTTGTTTTTGAAAGATAGAAAAAGTATTCTAAAGGCAGTTGCCATATTCAAAAAATTCCCCAATATACATTGGAGATGTATGGCACATATAAATACATTCAAAAATACAAAGGATTTGCTCATTCCTTTAAAACAGTGTGGGTGTGATGAGATATTTATAGGAATAGAATCAGGAAGTCAGGTAATTAGAGAACGAATTCATAAATTGGGATCGGTTGAAGAAATTTTATCTATATGTGAAGAGATTTTAAGTGCGGGTATTGATATAAAAGGATATTTCATATGTGGTTTCCCACACGAAACGAAGAATCAAATGGATGAGACTGTATATCTAGCGCATCGACTTAAACAGATGTCATATAATAAAAGAGGAAAATTCCGAGCAACTGCTTTTCAATTTAGACCTTATCATGGAACAGAAATTTATGATAAACTTATAAAAGAAGAAATAAAAATGGGAGATTTTGAAATTGGAAATAATACCTCTTCGAAGAAACAATATAGTTTTGTAGCCGGAAACTTTTCGGAAGTTGAAGATGCGTATATAAAAAAATGTATTAATAATATAGTGGAGTGAATGGAAATGTCTTTTAAAATGGAAGAATGTCATAAATGTCCCTTATTTGGATTGCAACCCCCTTTGTTATCTAATGATAAGAAGGCAGATATAATGGTAATAGGTCTTTCAGCAAAAATACGGAAATTTGAAAATGAAGTCCCTTTAGATTCAAGGACACGAAGCGGAAAACTTATAGATGAATTGGAAAAACTATGTGCCAGATTAGGTTTGACAGTTTACAGGACCAATCTTGTAAAATGTGCACCAATTGACATGTATGGTAAATTACGTTATCCAAATCAAGAGGAAATTGAAGAATGTTTTTCCCGTGTAATAAGAGAAATTGAAGAGATATCTCCACGCGCTATAGTTTTATTAGGTGACAGGGTGAGAGAAACATTTGCGATAAAATGGAATATACAATTAAAAAAACCAGAAGAAGAGAAAATCCCGATATTGAGGTACGAGAATAAATGGATAGTTTCTATGTATCATCCATCATATTTAATGAGATCGAAAAATAGAAGCCAATTGCATATAGATCTTTTTAGAACAATCATATCAGAAATTTTCGGGGAATAATCAGATGAAAATTGCAGAATATTTATATTTATTGCCATTTATTATAATGTTGATCATTGTCTTTGTGAGCTGGTTTAGGGGCTCGGGGAATATTAAACGAACAATATTGTATACAGCATGGAGTATGGCTCTTTTTGCTCTAAATATGCCTAATTTTTTTGAGATTGTTGATGGATCCGAAATAAAATATTCGTGGTTAAAGTATTTATTTTCTATGGCTGAAAAATTAGGAATATTTTACTCGATCATATCAAATATAATATTAGCGATCATTGGTATTTATATTGGAAATTCCTGGGAAAAATCTCAAATGATAAGTGAGAAAGAAGTAAAAAAACGTTTTGATGATTTTACAAGTGATGCATCAGAACTAAAAATTATTGGAAAAGATTTGAATTTTCTTGGAGATGAAAACTATAATCAGCAGAGTGAAAATATTCGAAAACTAGGAGATAAAGCCAGACTATTATGTGAACAGACAGATGTCGATTCTTTAATTAAGCTTTATCATACGTTTATGGAAAGTGGTAATCAGATTCGATATTACACAATAAAAGAAGGAATTGCAAACCTAAAAGCACAAATTAAAATGGACACACGAACTAGAAACATTGGTTTGTTTGCTACGCGTATAGACTATTCATACACTAATAAAAGACAATTTGAACTAACCACCATTGACAGTGGATATCTATTACAGACTATAAGTAAAGAATTTGATCATGTGTTTTCAGAATCCTTGAATCCGGTTATAAAATGTATAGCATTGGATTTGGGAGGAGTATATTTTGATGGAGATATAGACGATTTTTATGAGTATATAAAAAAAGATTATGGTCTCGCAATACACAAAAATAAAGATGACAAATTGAACATAGACAATAAACTAATGCTTGGAGAAATATCTATAAAAGAATTTATTAAAGAAAAAACAAGTTCTAAGTATAAATGCAATAATCTTACGGAAGAAGACTGGGAAAATATCCTACATAAGTGGGGAAATATTTGGAAACCAAACGAACAAATGAAGAAGATTTTTGAGTATATTGGTGAAGAGGGAATCTATATTGTACCATTTTCGAATCTGGATATTGATAATGGAAATAAATATTTACGAGAACATTATCTCCCCTCATGTTGTACAGAGCATTTTTTCTCATATGAACAAAATTGTTCTAAGCCATCTAATGATGCATTTGAACAATACTTTGATTATGTAAAGAAAAAATTCAAAATAAACTACCCATTTCAAATATTATTGATTGACGATCAAGAGAAAAATATATCGAAGGCGCGAGAACATAATTGGGAATATATCAAATACATAACCCGAGTTGATAAAGTTACGGATTTGATATTTAAATTAAAGGAAAAAGGCATTCTTCCACAGAGTTTTAGTTTGAATTGATTTAATAAAAAATGTTAAGCGTTTTAGAAAAATTATGTATTTATTACACCGTAACCTTCGACATGTATTTGGCAGGAATTTACCTAAGAACCAGATAGGTGATTACAGGGAGAAGGTCATTGAATCTGCTAACTGATAATCGGTTTTGCAAATAATAATAGATATTAAGAAAGCTGCAGGAGGTGAAGAACACGTATGAAAATAAAAAAGCTGACCCTGAGTAATTTCATGGCTTTTGAAAACTTACAATTGGATTGGTCGGATAATATTAATGTTATCTGCGGAGAGAACAGTACCGGAAAGACAACATTACTGAAGGCGATGTATTCTCTTATTAAGCCTTTAAATGAAGTAAATCGTGAAAATTTGACAAAAGAGATGGAAGAGCAGTATTTTGTGAAAAAACTGCAGGGAGTTTTTCGACCGGATGAAATGAAACTGGGGCGTTTGGTGAGTCGAAAAAGAGGAAACAAGAGAACAGATTTTTCGGTGGATCTTGATAAAAAACAGAAAGTCTCGGCTGGATTTAGCCGTGGACAGGCGAATCATGCAGATATCAATATTATAAAAAGCAAATCTGCGGAGAAATATGAAGCGATTTACATTCCAACAAAAGAAATGATCTCTACGGTGGAACATTTCGTGACACTATATGAGGAGTATCATATTGACTTTGAGGAAATGTATTACGATCTTGCAAAACTTTTGGATCGTCCTCTTTCCAAGGGACCAAATACAAACGAGCAGAATCAGATTTTAAGCAGTCTGGAAGATATTATGAAAGGTAATATCGTGCAGAGAGATAAAAAGTTTTATTTTAAAATAAAAGGTGAAGGCGAATTTGAGATGGGATTGCTTTCTGATGGGTACAGAAAATTATCGATGATCATCTATATGATTCTGTCGGGGAGTCTGAACAGGAATACGATCTTATTCTGGGACGAGCCGGAGACAAATATGAATCCGAAAATGATCCGCCCGATCGTACAGGCATTGGTTGCTCTGGCTCAGATGGGGGTACAGGTTTTTGTATCAACACACGATTATTTTATTCAGCAGGAATTTAATATGGTTGCATCTTATCCAGAACTGAATCCATCGAAGCTGGATGTGCGCTTTTTATCTTTATACAGGGATGAAAAGACACATGATGTCCACTATGAGATGACTCATTCGGCTTCAGACCTTGCGCATAATGCGATTATGCAGGAGTTTGATGCGATGTACGACAGAGAACAGAGGATTATTTATGGTAATTAAAGAAGAAAGCGGATTGAAATTTGGTTTTCCCGAAAAAAGCATAGTGATCAAGTTTGATGATACGTTATTTTATCGAGATTATTTCAATAGATTTCCAGGATCAAAGGGTATCGATTTTGTTTCTGTAAGTCCGAATCAGATTGCATTTATAGAGGCGAAAAACTGCAGAGGCGATGAGGGTAATTGCAGATGGAGAATTGCACCGGATAACAAGAAAAAGGAAACAGCCAGTACAACTCTTGATCTTACAGGAAGAGATAGCCTGGATATTGAAGTAACACAGAAAGTAGCTATGACAATAGCTTCCATAATCGGAGCAAAGTCATTCGGGGATAAAAAAGATTGTCTGAGTGAATTTGACAAGTTTATCCAGTTTTTGTCATCTGAATCGTTTTCGGATGACTCAAAAAAGAAATATGTAATCTTGTTTCTGGAAGGAGATTTTGGAAGCAAAACGCGCAGCAAAAAGATGATCATGCAGTCATTACAGGACAGTATGAACCGGAAGCTGAGATGGTTCAATTGCAGAGTATCTGTTGTTGATTCTGATTCCTATGATCCTAGGGTGTTTCATATTACGAGCTGAGACGATAAGGCTTAGGTTATGAAGTATGTATACACGAATCAAATATTTTGGAAGGAGAAAAATACAATGTACGATTATTTAGTAGTAGGAGCAGGACTTTACGGCGCAGTATTTGCGCATGAGGCGAAGAAACATGGAAAATCTGTTTTAGTGATCGATAAGCGTCCGAATATTGCGGGAAATGTTTATACGGAGGATATCGAGAAGATCCATGTACATAAATATGGCGCACATATTTTCCATACCAATAACCGCAAGGTCTGGGAGTATGTGAATCAGTTTGCAGAATTCAATCGTTTTACAAATTCTCCGGTAGCAAATTATCATGGGGAGCTGTATTCGCTGCCGTTTAACATGTACACGTTTAATAAGATGTGGGGCGTTGTAACGCCGGAGGAAGCGGCTGCAAAGATCGAGGAGCAGAAGAAAGCGGCCGGGATCACGGAGCCGAAGAATCTCGAGGAGCAGGCGATCAGCCTTGTTGGAACTGATATTTATGAAAAGCTTGTAAAGGGCTATACCGAGAAGCAGTGGGGAAGACCGTGTTCGGAGCTTCCGTCGTTTATCATTAAGCGACTTCCGGTGCGTCTGACGTTTGATAATAACTATTTTAATGCGTTATATCAGGGAATCCCGATGGGCGGATATACGAAGATGGTCGCGAACATGCTTGACGGGATTGAGGTAAAGCTTGGTGTGGATTATCTGGCAGAGAAGGAAGCGTATGACGCGATGGCAGAGAAGGTGATCTACACGGGCGCGATCGATGCGTATTTTGACTTTAAGCTTGGCGCATTGGAATACCGTTCCGTCCGCTTTGAGACTGAGCTTCTTGATAAACCGAATTTCCAGGGCAATGCGGCTGTGAACTATACGGATGCGGATACTCCGTGGACGCGTATCATTGAGCACAAGTGGTTTGAGTTTGGAAAAGATGATGAAGGAAACGAGATCCCGAAGACGGTGATCAGCCGTGAGTACAGCTCCGAATGGAAGCCCGGAGATGAGCCGTATTACCCGGTCAATGATGAGAAGAATGGAAATCTCTATGCGGAGTACAAAAAGCTCGCAGAGGGCGAGCAGAAGGTCGTATTCGGTGGCCGTTTAGGTGAGTATAAGTATTATGATATGGATGCGGTGATCGCATCGGCGTTGGAGATGTGTGAGAAAATGCTGTAAATGGAAGGGGAATCTCCTGCCAGAGCATGTAGAAAAGTTTGCAATACAGAGCCGGTTCCGGGTGAGGGACCGGCTCTGTTGTTTAGGAGCTTCCTTTTCTTCATTGCGGGCTTTTGCATCGAAGACGCTATTGTGCTGACCGTCGGAAAATGATATAATCGGGATAACTGTCGTCGGACAGGGAATAAAAATTTGAAAGACAGGAAGATTTATATATGTGTGGAATTGTTGGATTTACAGGACATAGACAGGCGGCCCCGATCCTGCTTGAGGGACTTGCGAAATTAGAGTATCGCGGATATGACTCGGCGGGAATTGCGGTCCGCGACGGGGAGAAGGATGTGGAGATCGTCAAGGCGAAAGGCCGTCTCCGCGTTCTCGCAGAGAAGACGAATGATGGAATGGCGATGCATGGAACATGCGGGATCGGGCATACGCGCTGGGCGACGCACGGGGAGCCGAGTGAGCTGAATGCGCACCCGCATTGCAGCGATGACCGGAACGTCGTCGGCGTTCATAATGGAATTATCGAGAATTACCAGGAACTCCGGGAAAAGCTTCAGAATAAGGGATATACGTTTTATTCCGATACGGATACAGAGGTTGCGATCAAGCTGATCGACTACTATTATAAGAAATATGAGCATACTCCGGTGGATGCGATCAACCACGCGATGGTGCGGATCCGCGGTTCCTACGCGCTTGCAGTCATGTTCAAGGATTATCCGGAGGAGATCTACGCGGCGAGAAAGGACAGCCCGATGATCATCGGCGTGGCGGATGGCGAGTCGTTTGTCGCTTCGGATGTTCCGGCAATCTTAAAGTATACGAGAAGTGTTTATTATATCGGAAATATGGAGATGTGCCGTCTTCAGAAGGGGAAAGTGACCTTCTATAACCTTGACGGGGACGAGATCGAAAAAGATCTGGTGGAGATCCAGTGGGATGCCGAGGCGGCAGAGAAAGCCGGCTATGAGCACTTTATGATCAAGGAGATCCATGAGCAGCCGAAGGCGATCCGTGATACGATCAATTCTGTCGTGAAGGACGGAAAGATCGACTTGAGCGGAGTCGGGCTTTCAGAGGAGGAGATCGCAAAGCTTGGACAGATCTATATCGTGGCGTGCGGATCGGCTTACCATGTCGGCGTTGCGGCACAGTATGTGATCGAGGAACTGGCGCAGATCCCGGTCCGTGTGGAGCTCGCTTCGGAATTCCGGTATCGGAGACTCTTGTTTGCACCGAATTCCCTGGTGATCATCGTGAGCCAGTCCGGGGAGACGGCGGACAGTCTTGCGGCGCTGCGTGAGGCGAAGGCGCATGGTGTGAAGACGTTGGCGATCGTCAACGTGGTCGGTTCCACGATCGCGCGTGAGGCGGATCATGTCTTCTATACACTTGCAGGTCCGGAGATCGCGGTTGCGACGACGAAGGCGTACAGCACACAGCTGATCGCCTCGTATCTTCTTGCAACAGAGTTTGCGCGTGTCCGCGGTGTGATCGATGAGGACCGGACGGCGGAGCTTCTTGCGGAGCTGCAGACAATCCCGGAGAAGATCGAAAAGCTTCTCGAGGACAAGGAGCGGATCCAGTGGTTTGCCGCAAAGCAGATGAATGCGCAGGATATGTTCTTTATCGGGCGCGGGCTTGACTATGCGGTCAGCATGGAAGGCAGCTTAAAGATGAAGGAGATCAGTTACATCCACTCTGAGGCGTATGCGGCCGGGGAGCTGAAACACGGGACGATCAGCCTGATTGAGCCGGGAACGCTTGTGATCGGCGTTCTGACGCAGCAGAATCTCTATGAGAAAACGGTCAGCAACATGGTCGAGTGCAAGAGCCGCGGGGCGTACCTGATGGCGCTCACGACGTATGGAAATTACAGCATCGAGGACAGCGCTGATTTCGTGATCTATATTCCGAAGACAGAGCCGTTATTCGCGGCGAGTTTGGCGGTGATCCCGCTGCAGCTGCTTGGATATTATGTATCTGTCGCAAAGGGTCTGGATGTGGATAAGCCTAGGAATCTGGCGAAGAGTGTGACGGTGGAGTAAAGAAAATAAAAAGTGTCGAGTCGTAAAGGATAACTTTTGACTTGGCACTTTTTTAGTTTATCTGTTCAGCTTCTCAACAATTACATTACACCGTTTCTTGCAAAATGCAACCCCGTAAGCAAGAATCTCTTCCTGGTCAAAAAAATTCAACTTTTTTCATTTTTCCTGTCACATTTTCGATTTTCTTACGTTTATATTAATGGAACATGTTAAGGGAAAACGGATCCTGTCGGGAAGGGCGGGAACCGGCGTCGGATATATGCGGAAAACGGCGTCGGGCAGCGGCTTTTCGTGAGGCGGGATAACGGGATCTTATGACATGATCAATAAGTTTGCGGGCGCTGTTCCGGGCTCAACACCCCATGAGACTGGGATACGGGTTTTTGATCAAATCGAAAGGCGATGGGGTCCTGACAGACAACGAATGGAGGAGGAATACATATGATCGTATCAAACAAGTACACGAAAATTGAGCGTAATGGAATGTATTATATTATTCCATCGAGCGCTCCGGAATGCCCGCATTGTGGTGGAGCTATGACGGTCCGGGACAGTAAAAGAAGAAAGCTGATCCTGTCCGACGGGACGGTACAGATGTTTGTTCTGCGCCGGTACAAATGCAAGATATGCGGACGCATCCACCTGCATCTTCCTGATATTATGCTCCCGCATAAGCACTATGCGCGGGAGGCGATCATCGAGACGGTGAGAGGAGAGCGGAACTGTTCGGCGGAGCAGTCGACGATCTACCGCTGGAACCGGGAGAAACTGCAGCTGGAATGTCAGGTGCTTCAGATGGAGAAGGAAGCCGAAAAGGAGAGCCGGACGGAAGGTGAGCCTGGCTGCCGGTGCGCGGGCAATTAAGATAACAGGGAAAATGAAAAAGCGGCAGGTGCGGTGCCTGCAATTGTGTGATCAGTGAGTATGGTTGCCGGTCAGTCAGGAATGGCTGGCCGGCCGTTTTGATAATGCCACCTTGTCCAAGTGTGGTAAATATATAGTCCAATTATGGACAATATACAAATAGTGTCAATGTATGGTATATAGATGATATCAGGAAAAGTGTTTGTTCGGCCTGTATCTGTTCGGCTGAAACGTGTGCTGGATTGCCGTGTGCGGAGGAGAAAATGGTAAGTTACAATCGCCTGTGGGAGACCATGGAAAAGAGAAAGATCAGTCAGTACCGGCTGATCAAGGAGTTTGGCTTAAGCTCCGGTCAGATGAGCCGTCTGAAAAAGAATACATATGTCTCTACACATACGCTGGAGACGCTCTGCAGGATCTTAGACTGCAGGATCGAGGATGTAATGGAAGTTTCCTTCGAGGACGAAAAGAGCGAAAAACAGGTTCACGGACGCTGATCTTTACCGGAAAATGATTCCGATAAAGACCAGCCGTTTTTAAACCTCTTTCTCGCCGGGCTCAAAATGAGATGCGTACGATGTCTGCGACACTGCAGTTTAAGATCCTGCACAGAGTTTCCAGAGTATGAGTGGAGATATGCTCATTCTTCCGGATCCGCTGAAGCTGGCCGGAGCTGAAATGATAGCTGCGGACCAGGCGATACTGGCTGATGTGCTTTGATCTTAAGGTGTTCCAGAGTGGACTGTAATCGATCATGAGGAATGCCTCCTTTCCTTATATAATGCGGCGAAAGAGCCGCCATAGTAGAGAATAGAAGATATTGTCGGAAATTTGTGAAAATATAAGGAAAAAAGCCGGATTCTTTCGGATGTTGACAGGAATTGCAGACAACGACGGTGTTCAATGATACAAAGGAGGAAACAGTATGGTTAAATATACGAGATTATGGGAGACAATGCAGAGAAAAGGGATCAGCCAGTACCGCCTGATCAAGACATACGGGATCAGCAACGGTCAGTTGAACAGACTGCGGAAAAATTTATATATTTCAACTCATACCGTAGAAACTTTGTGCAGGATACTGGACTGCCGCGTTGAGGATGTGATGGAGATCGTGTTCGATGAGAATGAGGAGCCGCTGTGGTCTCCGGGACTGGAAGAGGAGCGGCAGAAGGAGAAAGAACTGGAAAGGAAAAAGAACAGACAGGGCTGAACGGATCTTGATGGGCGGTAATCTGCGGCTGGAAGATCCGACAGCCTGGATCAAAGCCATGGATTTTGTGAGAACGGAATTTTCAGGATGTGAGAAGACGCGGAAAACCGGTTGCTAATATTCTCTTTACCGGGTATACTGAATGAGATTAAAGATCATGGAGATAATGATTCAGCAGACCTATGCAGCGAATCCGGAAGATAGTTTTGCCGGGAAATCGTGAAGGCGCTGGAAAGTTACTCACAGAGAATATTGGAGGAACTTAAAATGGATACGATGACAGGACGCAATGTCGGAAAGACATGCCGGACCCATTACAGAGGAACTTTTAACGACGGTACACAGTTTGACTCTTCCTATGATCGTGGAGAGCCTCTGGAGTTCGTATGCGGTGCAGGCCAGATGATCAAAGGATTTGATGCGGCTGTCGCAGATATGGAAGTCGGCGAGATCAAAGAGATCCATCTGATGCCGGAGGAAGCTTACGGAATGCCGAATCCGAACGCGATCCTCACACTTGAGATCGCAAATCTCCCGGGTTCTGAGGACCTGGAAGTCGGCCAGAAGGTATACCTTACAAACCAGAGCGGCCAGCCGTTCCCGGTAACGGTTACCGCAAAAGATGAGAAGATGATCACTCTCGACGCGAACCATGAGATGGCAGGAAAAGAGCTGAACTTTAAGATCGAGCTGGTGGAAGTAAAATAAAAAAGTAAGATCGTGTGAAAGGGCTGTCGCATTAATGTGCGGCAGCTCATTTTGTATCCCCATTCCAGATCAGAAGGGAATTTCGATGAAACCGGCAGCCGAAAGCAGATTCCCAAGAAGCGTGAACCGGCTGCAGGTGGTCACGAGGAGACAGGAATTGACGAAAGACACAGACAGGTGTATACTTGCATATGCCACACAACTTGACATGTCAACATGATAATTGAGAAAAATTTTCATGTGTCAGGGAACGAACTTCTTTATTAAATTTTCAGGAGGACATCATGAATATCACACAAAAACAAAAGGGCATCCTCTTTATGATCCTGTCCGCACTTTCCTTTGCGTCCATGCAGGTGGTTGTCCGCATGAGCCGGGAAATTCCGACGATGGAGCAGATCTGCGTCCGCAATCTCTTCATCCTGATCGTTTCTTTCTTCATTATCCGGAAGAAACATGGTTCTTATTATGGTCCGAAAAAGTATCAGCCGTATCTCTTTGGCCGTTCGTTCTTCGGATTCCTTGGGCTGATCACCCTGTTCTACGCATCCAGCCATGCGGCGCAGGGTGATGTCACAGTGTTAAATAAGCTCTCTCCGATCTTCGTGACTCTGCTTGCAGCTGTGTTCATGAAGGAGAAGCTTTCCCCGATCCAGATCCCGGCGCTGGTCCTGTCCGTGCTCGGCGCATTCATCGTATTCCGTCCGAGCTTCCAGTCTGATCCGTTTCCGCTGATCGTTGCGCTCCTTTCCGCGATCACATCGGGAATTGCGTACACGTTTTTAGGGTATTTTAAAGGAAAAGTCGATGGAATTACCGTCATCATGCACTTTTCTACATTCAGCGTGTTTGGCTCCCTGCCGTTCGTGATCGGAAACTTTGTCATGCCGGATCTGCGCCAGTTCCTGCTCCTGATGCTGATCAGTCTCTTCGGCTCTTTCGGACAGGTATTTATCACATACGCATACCGTTTTGCTCCGGCATCCGAGATCAGTATCTACAATTATTCCGGAATCCTGTTCAGCATTCTTCTCGGAGCAGTGGTTCTTGGAGAGCCTGTAAAACATACCTCGATCCTTGGCGGCGCCCTGGTTGCGATCGCTTCCATTATGGTGTATATTTATGGAAACTCGAAAAAGAAAGAGGCGAAGTAAGTGGAGTCGGATGACAAGAAACTCTACACCCCGAAATATGTACAGATCGAAGATCATATTATAAGCGAGATCCGGAATGGCCGTCTGAAGACAGGTGACCGGATCCCATCGGAAGCGGAGCTTGTCCGGATGTTTGGGGTGAGCCGGATCACGGTCACGACCGCGATCAAAGAGCTTACCGCCCGCGGGATTCTCGTCCGCAGACAGGGAAAGGGGACCTTTGTAAGGAGGGACGACCCGGAAATTTCGGAAGAGACGGATGGTTTTTCGGCCGCGCAGGCTGGCTCCGCCGCTTCCGCATCGAGAACGATTGCTTTCGGCGGCGGGATACGGCTTGCTTCACCGGAAAAAGCGGAACAGAAACCGCACACGCTCCTGGAGAACAGGATCATCTCTGCGGATCCTGTTCTCTGCCGAAAGCTCGGTCTTGACGCGGGAAGCTATGTCTACCAGATCGTCCGCTGTATCAAGGATGGCGGGAAGACTTCGGAGATGGATTTTACTTATATCCCGCTGTCTGTATGCGGCGGACACACCTTCGACTGTGCGGAATTATCGACCAGCCTGATCCATGACTATATCAGCCGGAATTTCCCGGAGAAGCCGACGGGCGTGGACATCTATCTTCAGCCGGAGCTCACGGGAGATATTGATGTCTCCATGATGACCGGAGAAGGGGATGGTCCTGCCGGAATGCCGCTTTTTTTCTGGGATACGGTCGTCCGCAGCGGGAAAAAGGTTCTCGCAGTCACGACAACCGCTTCAAAGCTTTATCAGGGGATGAAATTCCTGACGTTTGAGATCCCGGCGCTTCCTTAGCTTTCCATCTGCCGCCCGAGGAAACCGGCAGCTGTTGCCGCCAGGCGCAGTTCCGGATCTGAAAATTTTGCGCGCGGCTCCCGGCTCATGATAATGACGGCTCCGATGGCGTCGCCTTCGCAGATGATCGGTGTGATCACCTGGGCTGTGATGCTGTCCCCGTCATCGTCGGTTACAGGCGTGAAGTTTCGGTCCTCTTTTCCTGCCTGGATGACGGTGCGTTCCTGGATCACATGCTCCAGCGCCCGGCTGATCGGTTTTTGGAAAAAATCCTTTTTCGCTCCGCCTGCCGCCGCGACTACCTGGTCCCGGTCCGTGATGCATACGAGAAGCCCGGTCGACTGGGCCATCGCGTCCGCGTACTGACCTGCGAATGCGTTCAGTTCCATCATCGGTGAGTATTTTTTCAGAATGATCTCTCCCTCACGGTCGGTAAAGATCTCAAGCGGAGTTCCCTCCCGGAGACGCAGAGTCCGCCGGATTTCCTTTGGAACGACTACACGGCCGAGATCATCGATTCTTCTTACAATTCCAGTAGCTTTCATAACGTTTATTCCTCCTGCATATCACATACCATGTTTCCCATATTGTGTGCCTTATGGGTAGTATGTGGAAACAGGGTGAATTTATACATCGCAAAAATGAAAAAGAAATGAGGAAATCATCATGTATACGTTTGAAGATTTAAAGCAGATCATGAAGACGCTGCGTGCAGAGGACGGCTGTCCCTGGGACCGGGCGCAGGATCATGAGACGCTAAAAAAGCATCTCGTGGAGGAATGTGCGGAGGTGCTGGAGGCGATCGATAGCGGGGATACGGAAAATCTCTGTGAGGAGCTCGGGGATGTCCTGTTCCAGGTCATGTTCCACAGTGAGATCGAGGCGGAGCGCGGAAATTTCACCGTGGATGATGTGGTAAATGGGATCTGCGAGAAGATGATCCGCCGTCATCCGAGGATCTTCGGAGGTGAAATTCCGGAGGTCGAGGATGAGAAAGATCTCTGGGAAGCGATCAAAAAACAGGAACGGGAAATGAAGAAAAAAGCCGGAAAGCATTGACAAAATGCGGTTCCTGTGCATGTCCGGGAAGACGTGTGTACGGGAAGGGAAAAACGCTGAAAAACACGGTAAAATCGGGCAAAACTCCTTGACAAAGAATGCAGAAACATATATAAATGTAAGAGTGCAATGCAAAGGTCCTTCGGGCAGGCTTTGTCCGCGGGTTTTGAAATGAATTTTAGGAGGAAATAAAACAAATGAACAAGACAGAATTAATCGCAGCAGTTGCTGAGCAGGCAGAACTTTCCAAGAAAGATGCTGAGAAGGCACTGAAGGCTTTCACAGATGTTATTGCAGCAGAGTTAGTTAAAGGTGAGAAAGTACAGTTAGTTGGTTTCGGTACATTCGAAGTATCCGAGAGAGAAGCAAGAGAGGGAAGAAACCCGCTTACAGGTGAGAAGATCACAATCGCAGCTTCCAAGAACCCGAAATTCAAAGCTGGTAAGGCTTTAAAGGATATGGTAAACGCTTAATTCTGTTTTCGGAATGAACTGACTTATAAATTTGACCTGATCGCGACGGGTCATGTGAATCCCCTCTGTGATGCGAACGTGCGTTGCGGAGGGGTTATTGTTTCCGGGAAAACGTGTCCGCCCGGGGCGGGCAGCAGGAATTCTGGCGGCGGTATCGCCGCGAAAAGGAGCAGTTATGCGGTTAGACAAATATCTGAAAGTATCCCGTATCATCAAGCGGAGAACCGTGGCAAACGAGGCGTGCGACAGCGGTCGTGTCATGTTAAATGACAAGGTCGCGAGAGCCAGCGCGGAAGTGAAGGTCGGGGATGTGATCGAGGTCGCATTCGGAACAAAGGCCGTGAAGGTGCGTGTGACGAGTGTGCAGGAGACGATCCGCAAGGAAGATACGAAGGAAATGTTCGAATATATTTAATAAGGAACCTCACGGCGATAAGTCTGTGAGGTTTTTTTTATGCCCCGGGAAAAAGGCGTCCCGGAGATCGCTGCCTGTGGGCATAAATTTTTATTCCCATCATATATATATAAGAGAATGTACGCCGGCGCATTTTTGCGTCGGGCGCGGTCGCTTGCGGCAGATTTACATGCGGGAGGTGCTTTATGGAAGAGAATCCGGGAATGGCGCATAAGATCGTTTTGAATAACCGGGCTCAGGGAAATCTCACGGGGATCCTGGATGTGATCTCGTTCGATGAAAATACCATCGTGCTGGACACGGACATGGGACTTCTGACCATCAAGGGGAAAGACCTCCATGTGAACAGGCTGAGCCTGGAAAAGGGCGAGATCGACATTGAGGGCAGGACGGACAGCCTTGTGTACTCGGCGGGCGGCGGCACGAAGAGCGGGGGAAGCTTCTGGGCGAAACTGTTTAAATAATAGTAACGATTCAGTAGGTCTGCAGACTTACTGCGCTGACCGTAATAAAACATGGGGTGGAAGGCAAAAATCCCATCGGCGAAGCCGATGCGGAATGGATTTTTAATTGTGGAGGAATCGCAGAGTGAGCACATATCTTGCCATGGAAGTGAGACTTGTCTGGATGAGTTTCGTGCTGGGATGCATTCTGATGGCAAGCTATGATCTGTTAAGATGGTTCCGCTTTTTTGTTCCGCACGGGCTGGTCTGGACGGGGATCGAGGACTTTTTTTACTGGATATGCGCAGCTGTCATGACCTTTCTTCTGCTGTTTTATGAGAACAGCGGGATCGTCCGTGCCTATGTGATCGCCTGCGTGTTTTTCGGCATGATCTTTTATGATAAAATCATCAGCAGGAATGTGTTCCACCTATTGAAAAAGCTGAAAAAATGGTATAAAATTAAAAGAAAGACTGCCTCAGAAAAGAGAAGAAACAGGCAGTCTGAAATGTAGAAATAAAAGGTCATTCCCGGAAACATGTGGGAGTGTGGAAAATCCACAGGAAAATGGATTGCCTGTCATGAATGTGAGCGTTCATGCACGGGAAACGGAATGGACCGGTTGATCAGGATAGAAGGCAAGATCAAGAAGGAAGCGAGGAGTCATGGGAGAAAACCGGAACAGACGGAACAAAAGAAGATCGAGAAACAGTCTGGGTAACCGGATGGCGCTGATCGGGATCACGGTGGTCGTAGGAAGCCTTGCTGTGGTTGTCCATATCGGCGGAACTTCCCTGAGAGAACGTGATCTGGAATACCAGGCGCGGGAACAGGCACTCGAGAAGACGTTGGCGAAGGAGGAGGCGCGAGCCGCCGAACTCGAAGAGTACCGTGTGTATGTCCAGACGAAACAGTATATCGAGAAAGTCGCAAAAGAAAAACTGGGACTTGTAAATAAGGATGAGATCCTTTTTAAAGCGGATGAATCCAACTGATGTTTATCGGCGGATCATCTGAAAAACTTGTGAGCCGCATCATCTGTAAAATGACAGTGGATGAATGTCTGGCTCAAATCAGCGCAGATGATGTCGTAAATTTTTAAAAACTGAATACGGGAATCCGACAAATATTTCCCGCCTGCCTGCATATAATAAAATGGCGTATTCCGCGTCGTTTGGCTGGTCATGGAGACCTGGATGGTCTTTCGTGACAGGGTACGCAGGTTAGGAGGGAATTTTTGTGTTTGGAGATCGGGAGATACATAGAAAGTTGTCCGGAGCCGGGGGATATGCGGCGGAAAGACTCGCGGAGATCTCGGATTCACTGGGGCAGCTCGCAAAGATCATGAAAAATTCCGGTGAAGATCCGGGACTTTCCAGAGAGGACGGGATCGCGGCGCTGGAATCGGCGGCATCAATGGTCTGTGGGAGCTGCGACAGGTGCGGCATGAAGCAGGAGTGCCTGGATGAACAGGACGGGGAACATTATTTCCTATATTATCTGCTCCGCGCATTCGAGAAAAAAGGTGCGCTGGAGTACCCGGACATGCCCAGGGAGTTTCTGGACAGGTGTCGGAAAAAGACGGATTATCTCAGAGAATTGAACCGGAGTCTCGGACGCTCCACGATGAATCTCGCTTGGAAGAACCGGTTCCTCGAGAGCCGGGACGCAGTCATGCTGCAGTTTGAGGAGATGGCGGGGATCCTCGGGGAGTTTTCCGGACAGATGGAGCAGGCGGCGGACGTGACGGAGACGCTGATCCCGGCGGTCCGGTCTGCATTTCGGAAACGCAGGATTGCATTGGAGGACATGCTGGTCCTGAAGTATGGGGACGGAAGACGGGAAGCATTCCTTACGGTGCGGACAGCAAACGGGCGCTGTGTAACTGTGAAGGACATGGCGGCGCTGTTCGGACAGGCTGCCGGCGCGGAGTTTGTCCCATCGCGGAACGGAAAGACGCTGGTCACAAGAAAAACTTCCACGGTGCGCCTGATCGAAAAAGGAAATTACCGGCTGTTGTTTGGAGCTGCGAGGACCCCGAAAGAGGGGGAAGAGGTCTCCGGCGACAACTACATGTTCCGGAACACACTCCCAGGGCAGGTTGCTTTGAGCCTCTCAGATGGAATGGGGAGCGGACCGGCGGCGGGAGCGGACAGCGGGCGGGTCATGGAGCTCGCGGAACAGCTTCTCGACACGGGATTCTCCGCGAGATCGACGCTGAAGCTGATCAATACGGTGCTTTTGCTGAGCGGGATGGGCGACCGGCCGGCGACGCTGGATCTGGGACTTGTAAATCTTTACACGGGCGTTCTGGAAATGATGAAACTCGGGGCGGCGGCGTCCTTTCTCCTGCCGGACCGGAGATCCGGCGGGGAGGCGGAGATCCTGGAGTCGGAGACGGTTCCAGCAGGAGTATTGAATCCCGTGGAGCCGGTGATGATATCGCGGAAACTCTGGGACGGGGACAAGATCATCCTGGTGAGCGACGGCGTTCTCGATGCGATGCCGGGGGCGGAAAAGGAGCAGACTTTCCGGGATTTCCTCGACGGGCTGCCCGACGCCGGTGTGCAGGAGACGGCGGAGATGATCCTGACGTTTGCGCTGTCGTTTGAGGGAGAGCCGCGTGATGACATGACGGTGCTGGTCGGCGGGATCTACGGGTGATACGCGGCGGGAAGAATTTGGAAATGGAAGCTGCCCTCAGAAGGCGGGTTTACTGATCTGAGCGTAAAAGCGCAGGTGAAAAACTTCATAGACCAGGTTGGAACAGGATGGATCCGTCGTGTGATGAATGGTGAAAATCCGGGAAAGCTGAGGATGAAGAGATAGGATCAATGCGATAAAAGAAAAACGGAGAAAAAAATGAACGAAAAAATGAATGCAGGAATCGGGCGGTTCAGGCAGAAGGTTCTTGCCTTTATGCGAAAAAATCATATGACAGACCGGGGAGACAGGGCCCTGGCGGCGGTATCGGGCGGCGCGGATTCCGTCTGCCTGTTACTGCTTTTGTGTGAACTGGCAGCAGAACTTGGGATCCATGTCTTTGCGTTTCATATGAACCACGGGATCCGCGGCGCGGAGGCGGACCGGGATGAGCGGTTTGTGGAGAAACTCTGCGGGCGGATGGGGGTTCCGCTTACCGTGGTGCATGAGAAAGTAGGATCATATGCCGCGGATCACGGGTTGTCAACGGAGGAAGCCGGGCGGATCCTGCGCTACCGCCATCTGAAGGAGACGGCGGAAAAATACGGCTGTGCGAAGATCGCCGTCGCCCATCATGAGGACGATGATGCGGAGACGGTGCTCTTAAATCTCTTCCGCGGGAGCGGACTTCCCGGGCTCTCGGGAATCCGGCCGGTGAGAGAGGAGATCATCCGCCCATTATTATGCGTCTCCCGGAAAGAGATCGAGGAATACCTGACATCACGGGAACATTCCTGGTGTGAAGATTCCACAAATAAGGAGAATGATTACACAAGAAATAAGATCCGCAACGAGCTCCTGCCCTGGGTGACGGAGAATATCAACAGCCGGGCGGCGGAACATATCCTGGCGGTATCGGAGTTTGCTGCCAAAGCGGATGCGTATTTCGAGGCGGAAGCGGAGCGGGTCTTAAGGGAAAGTGAGCGGAAGGAAAAGAGCCGAACCGGAAATTCTGTAAAGATCCGCACCGAAATCCTTGATCCCCAGCCCGAAATCTTAAAAACCTACATCATCCGCCGAATGATCTTAAATGCCGCCGGGAAGGCGAAAGACATCACGGAGCGTCACATCCGGCTGGTCATGGATCTTTCCGGTCCGGGCGGCGGCTGTATTGCGGACCTTCCGTATGGTCTGCAGGCGGTCCGCGGGTATGAGACATTGGAGATCCGGAAAGTGTGCCAGGTGGGAGAAAAAGAAAGAAGAGAGAAGACTGGGGACATTTCGGCCTATAAATTCAGGAAAAATGCAGAGGACCTGGAATGCACAGAGGTGAAAATGGCAGGTCTGAAAACTTTATCCTGCGAAGCGCTTTTGGATACAGAAAAAAAGAAGATCGATCCGGAAGCGGGAGAGAGAAAGATCCTGCAGCTCGGTCCGACCATGATCCGCCTTCATGTCACCCAACGGAAAAAAGAACTGGAAATTCCGAAAAACCAGTATACGAAATGGTTTGACTATGATAAAATAAAAGATGGATTATCCATACGATACAGGAAAAACGGGGATTATTTCACACTTTCCGGCGGAGGAAAAAAGAAGCTCGGAAGGTTTATGATCGATGAAAAGATCCCGGAAAAAGAGCGGGACCGAATTCCGGTCCTGGCGGACGGAGACCATATATTATGGGTGATCGGATACCGGATCAGTGATTATTATAAAATAACAGATGAGACTGAACGTGTCCTGGAGGCGGAGATGATCCTGCCTGACGGGGGAGACCGATCGGAAGACGGCGGTGGGAGAGCAGGCATCTGGAATTGCAAAGGAGAAGACCATGGCTGATAAAATTCGTGTATTATTAAGTGAAGAAGAAGTAGACAAGCGGATCAAAGAGATCGCGGACCAGATCAATAAGGACTATGAAGGAAAAGAAGTTCACCTGATCTGCATCTTAAAGGGCGGCGTATTCTTTACCTGCGAGCTCGCAAAACGCCTGACCGTTCCGGTAACGCTTGACTTTATGTCCGTATCCAGCTACGGAAGCGGAACCCAGTCTTCCGGCGTTGTAAAGATCGTAAAAGACTTAGATCAGCCGTTAGAGGGAAAGAATGTCCTGATCGTCGAAGATATTATCGATTCCGGACGGACTCTCGCATACCTGATCGATATCTTACACAAGAGAAATCCGAATTCCATCCACTTATGCACACTGCTCGACAAACCGGAGCGCCGTGTCAAGAAACAGGTGAAGGTTGATTACACCTGCTTTACGATCCCGGATGAGTTCGTTGTAGGCTATGGCCTCGATTATGACCAGAAATACCGCAACCTTCCGTTCATCGGCGTTGTGGAGCAGCAGTAAGGAGGCACCCCAAGTTGAAACAGAACCAGCAGTTCCGCGGACTTGGCCTTGTCCTGCTTGTGATCGCGCTCATCATGTTCGCGTCCAGCCTGACGAGCCAGGGGAGCTTATTCAGCCAGGAGATGACCCACCAGGAATTTATGGTGGCCGTCGAGAATAAGACGATCGAATCCGTGGAGATCAATCAGAACCAGCAGCCGCCGACAGGTACCCTGGATATCCTCTTAAAGAGCGGGGACCGGGCAACGGTTGCAGTATCCGATGTCAAGGACGCGGAAAAACTTCTTCAGGACAATTCCATCGATTACGTCGTTGAGAATGTCCCACAGGAGAACTACCTGATGTCTGTCATTATCCCGGTCGCTTTGAGTGCCGTCGTGATCATGTTCATGTTTATGTTTATGAACGCGAGAGTCGGCGGGGGCGGCGGCGGAAACTCCAAGATGATGAATTTTGGAAAGAGCCGTGCGAAGATGAGCCGGACGAATTCCGTGAATTTCTCCAAGGTCGCAGGACTCGAGGAGGAGAAGGAAGAATTGGAAGAGATCGTTGATTTCCTGAAAAATCCGAAGAAATATACGGATGTCGGTGCCAGGATCCCGAAGGGCGTGATCTTGGTAGGACCTCCGGGAACCGGTAAGACACTTCTCGCGAAGGCGGTTGCCGGTGAGGCGGGAGTTCCGTTCTTTTCGATCTCCGGATCAGATTTCGTCGAGATGTTCGTCGGCGTCGGCGCTTCCCGTGTACGCGATCTTTTTGAGGACGCGAAGAAAAACGCTCCGTGCATCGTCTTTATCGATGAGATCGATGCCGTTGCGAGACGCCGCGGTACCGGTATGGGCGGCGGACATGACGAGCGTGAGCAGACATTAAACCAGCTCCTCGTTGAGATGGATGGTTTCGGAGTCAATGAAGGAATTATCGTGATGGCGGCGACAAACCGCGTGGACATCCTGGATCCGGCGATCCTGCGTCCGGGCCGTTTCGACCGGAAAGTCGGAGTCGGAAAACCGGATATCCGCGGACGCGAGGAGATCTTAAAGGTTCACTCGAAGGAAAAACCGCTGGGCGACGATGTGAACTTAGAGAAAGTAGCACAGACGACGGCCGGATTTACCGGAGCAGATCTGGAAAACCTCTTAAACGAGGCTGCGATCCTTGCGGCAAAGCAGGCGCGCCGCTATATTCTCCAGGCTGATATCGAGCAGGCGTTCGTCAAAGTCGGGATCGGCGCGGAGAAGAAGAGCAAGGTGATCTCCGAGAAAGAAAAGAAGATCACAGCTTACCATGAGACAGGTCATGCAATCCTGTTCCATGAACTCCCGGATGTCGGACCGGTCCACACGATCTCCATCATCCCGACCGGAATGGGCGCGGCAGGATATACGATGCCGCTTCCTGAGAAGGACGAGATGTTCAACACAAAGAATAAGATGCTGGAGACCATTATGGTTTCTCTCGGCGGCCGGATCGCGGAGGAGATCATCTTCGGAGACGTGACGACGGGGGCATCCCAGGATATCAAGCAGGCATCTGCGATCGCCCGCGCGATGGTAACCCAGTACGGAATGTCTGAGAAGCTCGGAATGATCAACTACGGCAGCGACGATGACGAAGTCTTCATCGGAAGAGATCTGGCGCATACGAGATCTTACGGTGAGCGTGTTGCTTCCGATATCGACAGCGAGGTCAAGAGGATCATCGACGAATGCTACGCGAAGGCGAAGGAGATCATTCTGGCACACGAGGACATCCTTCATAAGTGTGCCGCTCTTCTGATCGAAAAGGAAAAGATCGGACAGGAAGAGTTTGACAGTCTGTTCGTTGAGGGAACGGAGAAGACGGAGTTAGAGTAAGATTTCGGATTTGCACCCCGGCAGAAGATCTCACAACAGAAAACTTTAGAAGCTTAAGTAAATCGACGTTTGTGCAAAAGAAATGCAGGCAAACGTCGATTTTTTACTTACAATGACAAAAATGCACAAAGAAAACCGGGGCGGTGGCAATATGAACAAAAAAATTTTTCATGTTTTTAAATGTTTGTGCACACTTATCCGGACTCCTATGCTATATTACTACTCGTAACCCCCCAATACATTATATAGTTTTTGCTATACCCCATAAGAGACATAATACCTTTTCCGGAAGAAAGCCAGTGGTTCCCCCCGCTGGCTTTCTTTCTGCCCATTTTTAAAGAAAAAATCTGAGGATCCTGCTGTGCCGTGCGGGAGCTTCAGATTTTTAGGTTAACCGGAAATTCCGATGGAACTTCCGGTTAACCTAAAAGGCACTGCGTGCCTAAGATGCGCACTCGCGCGAAGATGAAGGTTGTCGCAAGCGACCGCGCGAGGCGCCCGAATGTGCCGAGGCACATTCTTTTTAATTTGCAAAAACAGTTTTTGAGGATCGCCGGAGTGAACTTTCAGAAAAAACGTGCAAATGGGGATATAATCCTGTATAATAACATTTGTGAGAAATGAGTGAGAACAGATACAGAAAATGCAGCCCGGATATCGCAAGAGAGGCTGCATCAGACCAACAAGGAGGCCATTCAAAATGTTGAAGGCGGCACTTTTCAGCGATGGAACGAGAGAGTACCGCATCCCGGAAGAGCCGGAGTGCGGGGAGAATGTTAAGATAAGATTCCGGACCGGGGCCGGGGACGTGGACCATGTATACGCGGTGATCCGTGATGGCGGAAACCGGAATGAGTGCAGGTGGCTGGAGCTTGAGAAGGCGGAGACGGCCGGAAGATTTGATTTTTATGAGAGAACGATCCAACTGGGGGAGACCCCGTTGATATATGATTTTGAGGTTGTAAAAGGAGACGAAGTCTGTCACTATAACCGCCTCGGTGTGTCGGAGCCGGGAGGGATGGACGCTCCGTTTGTGATCACACCTGGATTCCATGTACCGGAGTGGGCGAAAGGCACCCTAATGTACCAGATCTTCGTGGACCGGTTTAATAACGGGGATCCGACGAACGATGTCCTGGGAGACGAATATGTCTACATCGGATTTCCGGTGACGAAGGTGGAAAAATGGAATGAGCAGCTTTCCGTCCTTGATGTGGACCGGTTTTACGGCGGCGACATCCAGGGAATCTGGGACAAACTCGACTATTTGCAGAGCCTGAAGGTGGAAGTGCTCTACCTGAGCCCGGTGTTTGTGTCCCCGTCGAATCACAAGTATGACTGCCAGGATTATGAACATATCGATCCTCATTACGGGGTGATCGTGAAGGATGAAGGGGAACTTGTGGCGGCGGATGCGTCGGATAACCGCAATGCGAAGCGGTATTCCGTGCGGACCTCCGACCGGGAGAACCTGGCGGCGAGTGATGCGTTTTTTGCCCGTTTTGTGCAGGAAGTCCACAAGCGGGGCATGCGGATCATCCTGGACGGAGTTTTTAATCACTGCGGGTCTTTCAACAAGTGGATGGACCGTGAGAAGATCTATGAGAAGGACGGCGGGTATGAGCCGGGTGCATACCTCTCAGCGGACAGTCCGTACCGGGATTTCTTTCTGTTTAAGGATGCGAACGGCTGGCCGGACAATGACTCCTACGAAGGCTGGTGGGGACATAACACGCTGCCGAAATTAAATTATGAGGGATCGGAAAAGCTGTATCAGTATGTGCTCGATATCGCGAAACGGTGGCTTTCCCCGCCGTACTCGATCGATGGCTGGCGTCTCGATGTGGCGGCGGATCTCAGTCATTCGCCGGAGATGAACCACCGGTTCTGGAGAGATTTCCGGAAGGTCGTAAAGGAGGCGAATCCGGACGCGCTGATCCTGGCGGAACATTACGGGGATGCCACAACATGGCTTTCCGGGGACCAGTGGGATACGGTGATGAATTATGACGCGTTCATGGAACCGGTATCCTGGTTCCTGACCGGTCTGGAAAAGCACAGCGAGCGGAAGGATGACCACCTTCTGCACAACAGTCAGGCGTTCATGTGCTCCATGCTCTCCAACATGAGCCGGATGCAGACGGGATCTCTCTATGCGGCGATGAATGAACTTTCAAACCATGACCATTCGCGATTCCTCACGAGGACGAACCGCGTCGTGGGACGGCTTTATAAGCCGGAGGATGCGGAGAAAGCGGAGATCGGCGTGAATTACGGAACCTTCCGCTCCGGCGCGATGATCCAGATGACATGGCCGGGGGCACCGACGATCTATTACGGTGATGAGGCTGGCGTCTTTGGCTGGACGGACCCGGATAACCGGAGAACATTCCCCTGGGGAAAGGAAGACCTGGAACTCACGGAATTTCACCGGTATCTCACGGGGATCCGGAACAGGACTCCGGCGTTCCGGCGCGGGGCGTTAAAGCCGCTGCTGGCGGAGAATGGTGTGATCGCGTATGGACGTTTTGATGCGGACGGCCAGGGAGTTGTCGTTGTGAACAGTGAGGATTATTCCCAGAGAATCCGGATTCCGGTGTGGGAAGCGGAAGTGAACGGCGATTTTATGGACCGCGTGATGGCGACGGATGCGGAGCGGTACAACGCGGGCACTGTGCGGTATCCGGTGACGGACGGTGTGATGGAAGTGGAGATCACGGCGAATGGGGCGATGATCTTTATTGGGAGTAAAGGCGAGTAGATGGCGATCATGGTGCGTGTGCCGGGACTGTAATACGCAGTGTTTTCAAGGGCATTTGGTCATAAAAAATGCTTGATTTTTGAATCGATGTATGGTATCATTTTGACTTGTCAGAATGATATGGGCGGATTCCCGAGTGGCCAAAGGGGACAGACTGTAAATCTGCTGCAACTTGCTTCGGTGGTTCGAATCCACCTCTGCCCATTCTTCTTTTTAGAAGATAACACTTATCGCGGGATGGAGCAGTCTGGAAGCTCGTCGGGCTCATAACCCGAAGGTCATA
>OIWL01001248.1_pt1 | contig 28204 bp, 28 predicted proteins | sample 1587561 | NCBI WGS metagenome assembly OIWL01 (sample SAMEA3888903, study PRJEB22519) | human gut metagenome | biome: human gut; feature: human-associated habitat; material: faeces | place: Denmark | collected 2010 | reverse complement strand
TGAATTTAGCAGCCCAGTGGCTTTCGGAAAATAAAATGAAAATCGGGGATATAGCTTTAGAACTTGGATACAGCAATGCCAGCAAATTTGCTAAAGCGTTTCAATCTGTGTATGGGATGCTCCCAAAAGACTACCGGAAAAAATAGATAGGAAGAACGGGCTGTTTTTCAGGTCTTTCCAGAGGAATGGAGCAGAAAAAATTTACGCAAAAAGATATAATGAGCCGGTGCGGTTAGTTTATGCTAACGCATCGGCTTTTATTTAGGAGGTGGTATCCCTGCTGACCATAGATACTCGAATCAAGTTGCTTTTATTTTTACTTATCAACTTCATGGTATTTGGCTTGAAAGATTTTGTCCTTGGCAGCGTGTGTTTTTCCTTTATCTGCATTCTTTCGTGCCTGATGGGGCAGAAAAAGATTGTATTGAAATACATCATCTTTTATGTGGTAATTGCGGCAATACAGCAGCTTTGCGCCTTCCTTCCCCAGGCCATCGAAACTATTTTGTCGATCTTCACATTGTTCATCCGGGTGATGATACCCGTGGTACTCTTTGCTTCAACTTTTATTGCTACAACGAAAGTCAGCGAATTGATTGCGGCTATGTACTCGCTAAAAATTCCTCGGAGCATTACCATTACATTCGCTATGGTATTGCGCTTTTTTCCTACTTTCAGTGAGGAGATCCACAATATTTATGACGCGATGAAGTTAAGAGGCATCGCCCTTTCGTGGAAAAATGTATTCACACGTCCCATGCTCATTCTGGAGGCAATCGCTATCCCCATCGTGATGCGCTCTGCTTCGATTGCAGAAGAATTATCTGCTTCTGCGGTGACGAGAGGCATTGATAATCCGGCGCAACGGACTTCGTTCATTCAGCTAAAAGTTCATGCTAAAGATTGGATGGTACTGTTCTTCTTTCTCGTTGCCTTTGTGGTGCTGTTTTTCTGCAAATATCAGATATATGGGAGGATATGATGATGATTGATATTGACCATGTATCTTTTCAATATTCCGGTGCTGAACGGGAGAATCTGCAAAATTTTAATTTGCAGATTGAAAAAGGGGAGTGTGTTGTCCTTACTGGCGAATCTGGATGTGGAAAGACTTGTGTGACCAGGTTGATACATACACTTATTCCCCACTTTTACGAAGGGGAAATGTCCGGGACGGTTCTCATTGACGGAGTTGATACCCGCACGATCCAACCGCACGATTTGTCGGACAAGATAGGCTCTGTCTTCCAAAATCCACGCAGTCAGTTTTTTAGTCTGGATACGGACAGCGAGATTGTGTTTGGTATGGAAAATAAAGGGATGCCCTATCAAGTGATGCTGGACCGTTACCAACAGACTATCCGGGAATTGCATATTGAAAAATTAAAGGATCGCAACCTGTTTGACTTGTCCGGCGGACAAAAGCAGACCATAGCATTTGCCAGTGTTTACGCATTAAACCCTAATATTTTTGTTCTGGACGAGCCTTCCTCAAACCTGGACCCGGAGGCCATTCAAGAACTACGACGGCTACTTTTGCTGATTAAGTCGCAGGGAAAAACGATTATTGTATCCGAACACCGCCTTTACTTCTTGAATGGGATTGCCGACCGCATTGTCCTTATGGAGCATGGTAAGCTGAAACAATCTTGGTCCGCCAGTGATTTTGCTTTACTCAGTACCGAGCAAATCAAGGCGCTGGGACTTAGAAGCTATACGCCTACAAGGTTAGAGCTTCCCGAAACAACACCCTCTCGAAACGATTCCCCGGCTGTCGAAGTCAGAGATCTGGCGATTGGATATGAAAAGGGAGAACCCGTGGCGCAGCACCTGAACTTTTGTGTCTACCCTGGAGAAATTGTCGGCGTGGTAGGGAAAAATGGTTGTGGCAAATCAACTTTGGCCAGAACCCTATGTGGTTTGCAAAAGGAACTGCATGGGGAAGTTCTATACAAAAACAGTACGGTTCCAAGTAAACGGCGGATTAAGAAAGCGTATCTTGTCATGCAGGACCCGGACTATCAACTGTTTACTGATAGCGTTTACCAGGAACTACTGCTGGCATTGTCCGACCAAAAGGATAAAGATGAAAAACGAATAGATGATATTCTGGACGAGCTGAATTTGACAATTTATAAAGAGCGGCATCCAATGTCCCTCTCTGGCGGTCAGAAGCAGCGCACCGCTATTGGCGTTGCGGCACTCCGGGATGCAGAGGTACTTATTTTTGATGAGCCTACAAGCGGCTTGGATTACAAAAACATGGAGAGCGTTGCAGGAATTTTAAGTGCGCTGTCCAAAAGAGGGAAAGCCATCCTGGTGATTTCCCATGACAATGAACTACTGATGAAGATTTGTTCCCGTGTCATTCGCGTGGATGAAAGGACTTCATCTTAGTTATATACAAATAATAGAAAGGGGCTATCTGTATGAGTGAACAAGAAAACTTGTCGGGGCATCCGACAAAATGAAAGCAAAGGACTTTATCACGCTGGGCATTTTTACGGTGTTATTCTTTGCTGTGGTAATGGTGTGCATCTTTGCCTCCGCAGCTACCGTGGTGACTTTCGCTTTTGGGAGCGCCATTGCTGCAATTCCCGGAGGCATTATCTATATGCTGATGCGCGCTAAAGTGCCAAAGGCCGGGAGCGTTCTCTTGAGCGGTGTGGTGATCGGCCTGATCGAGTTTCTAATTGGCGCAGGATGGGCGGTTGCCGTTGGCTTTATTGCCGGTGCCGTAATTGCGGAGCTGCTGGCCCGCGCCGGCCACTACAAGAGCTTCTGGCTGAATACCATTGGCTATTCCGTCTATATGATGTTCTTTGCACTGGGCACCTATCTTCCTATGGTCATCATGACCGGCTATGTGGATGATATGTCCACCTCTAACGGCGTGAGTGCCGAGTATCTGACGGAGCTACATAGCTTTATGAATGGAACAATGGTAGTCATCATTGCTGTTGTGACCTTCGTTGCAGGCATTGTCGGCGCTTTGATTGCAAAAGGCGTGTTCAAAAAGCACTTCCAGAAGGCGGGTATTGTCTAAGGACGATATAGTTACGGCTAACTCTCTGGTATCTTTGGGCTATTTTAGCCATCGGAACAGAGGTATGGAGTAGCACGCAATTTCAAAGGTTGATAAAATGAATGGCGAGGTTAGAAGTTGCTAACCTCGCCATTTTCACTTTTAAGGAGGGTTCATGCTATGTCAAACGCAAAGTCGAAACAGGCAAAACCAAAGACGGGTTTGGCACGATGCATGGAATTGGCTTCTGACAGAAAGGGCCTTGTATTCTTAGCTGCGGTTCTTTCGTCACTGGCGGCCATTGCTTCGTTCATCCCGTACATAGCGGTCTATTTTATGATCCGCTCAATTATCGGTGTTTTCCCGAACCTTGACCAACTGGATATGGGAATGGTCATGAATTATGGCTGGCTGGCGCTCGCCGGGATTGTGGCTAATATCCTGTTGTATTTTCTGGCTATTTTCAGTTCCCACATGGCGGCGTTCGGTACACTGTACGAGCTGAAGGTCTTGTTCGCTGACCATATCACCAAAATTCCGTTGGGCTATCATTTGACCATCGGCAGCGGGCGTCTGCGTAAAATCATGGATGAGAATATTGAGAGCGTGGAAGGGTTCATTGCCCATCAGTTCCCGGATTTTGTGGCGTCCGTCACGGCTCCCATCGTTATGGTCATCATCTTGCTGGCTGTTGACTGGCGGTTCGGTCTTGCCTCTCTGGTCGGTATCGTTCTGGCGTTTGTTGCGGAGTTTATTGGCTTTGGCAGCGGCGAGATGAAGGAGAATATGGGCAAGTATCAAAAAGCCCTGGAGGAAATGAACAACGCTTCTGTGGAGTATGTTCGTGGAATGTCGGTTGTGAAGGCATTTAACCAGACGGCATCCTCTTTCAAAAAGCTCAAAGAAGCGATTACCGGATATACAGAGTGGGTCCTGAAATTTTCCCTGGGCTGGCAGAACTGTATGCCCGCCTTCACCACAATCATCAATAATGTTTATCTGATCCTTGTACCTGTCGGAATTTTAATCGGCTCCAGGTCGGATGATTTTGCTGGGTTTGCCATGACCTTCATTTTCTATCTGCTCTTTGTACCCGCAATTTCCGGCGTGCTGAACAAGATCATGTATATCTCCGAGTCGTTCATGCAGATTGATGGAAACGTGGCTCGGATGGATGAAATTCTGAACATCCCCGAAATGCCGGAAACGAGCCATCCCAAGAAACCCGCCAATGATGATGTTGCTTTCAAGGATGTCAGCTTTTCTTACACGGGAGATACACACGAAAAGGCGCTGGAGGATGTTTCCTTCGTTGCGAAGCAGGGACAAATCACGGCTATTGTTGGCCCGTCCGGTGGTGGCAAGAGTACGATTGCCAATCTGATTTCCCGGTTTTGGGATGTATCTTCTGGCAGCATTACCATCGGCGGTGTAGATGTGCGCGATATGGCGGAGGATGACCTGATGCACCATGTCAGCTTTGTGTTCCAGGATATTTTCCTGTTCAAGCAGAGCATTTTAGATAATATCCGCATGGGCAACCCTTCGGCCAGTGAGGAACAAGTGATTGCGGCGGCGAAAGCGGCTCAATGCCACGAATTTATCTCCAAACTGCCCAACGGGTATCACACGGTGGTCGGCTCCAAAGGCATCCATCTCTCTGGCGGCGAGCGCCAGCGGATTGCCATTGCGCGGGCTATTATCAAAGACTCGCCTATCATCGTGCTGGATGAGGCAACGGCGTTCAGCGACCCGGAGAATGAATATCTGATCCAGAAAGCCTTTGAAAAGCTGATGCATGGTAAGACAGTTATCATCATTGCACACCGCCTCTCCACGATCCGCAATGCAGATAAGATCATCGTCATGGAGAAAGGTCACCTGGTCGAAGAAGGAAAACATGACGAGCTGGTGGCCGCAGGCGGACGCTATGCACAGATGTGGAACCACTATACAGAAGCGATTGGCTGGAAAATCAGCGGAAAGGCGGTGTAACTATGAGCAGATTACAAAAAGCTCTCTTTTTATCAGACAAGGGTTACGCAGATCTGAAAAAAGCAATCTTCGCCTGCGCATTGACGAACCTCGCTATGCTTCTGCCGTTCTGTGTAACTGTTATGATTTTCAGTGAAATTCTGACACCCTTTGTCAGTGGCGGTTCCATTCAGTGGAACCATATCTGGATGCTGTGGGGAGCAGGTATTGTTTCGGCCATCCTGGTATTTCTGGCCGCCAAAAACGATTACCGCAAAACCTATATTGCCTCGTATAAGGAGTCGAATACGACCCGGCTGCGGATTGCGGAGCATCTTCGGAAACTCCCTATGAATTTCTTTAACACCAAGGACCTTTCCGAACTGACCACGAATATGATGGCAGATTGCAGCAGCATGGAGTCCCTGCTCAGCAGCACGATCCCTCCGCTGATTGCAAACGGCATCACGGTGACCCTGACCTGCATCCTGCTGGCCTTCTTTGACTGGCGGCTTGCTCTGTGCGTATTCATCACGGTTCCGATTGCCTTCCTCATTATCTGGCTCAGCCGGAACCATCAAAAGAAACTCTTTGAAAAGCAGGTTGACGCAAAACTGGCTGCCTCTGACCAGGTACAGGAATACTTGGAAGGCATGAAGATCATCAAGTCCTGCGGGCTGTCCGGCTCTCATTTCAGCGCGTTGGATAAAGCTCTACTGGCGATGAAAAAGATCGCCATCAAGGTAGAAATGGCTGTCGGCGTGTTTATGTCCAGCGCCAGCATGATTTTGCAGGCAGGTATTGGCATTACAATCTTTGTCGGTGCTATCCTCCTGACCAGTGGACAAATTGAACTGCTGCCTTTGCTCATGTTCCTGCTGATGGTCACGCGGATTTATGGCCCTATTTTGGCAATCCTGGCGAATTTGTCCTCGCTGCTGAATTTGAATGTAGTTACAAGTCGTATGCGTACCCTGCTCACCACTCCTGCAATGGACGGTGACGGGAAAACGGTCCCGAACTGCGATATTGAACTTTCCCATGTGACTTTTGCCTACAATCAGGAAGATGTCATCAAAGATGTTTCCTGCAAAATTCCCCAGGGGAGCGTGACTGCCCTCGTTGGCCCGTCCGGTTCCGGTAAAAGCACGATTTCCAAACTGATTGCCCGCTTTTGGGATGTTCAGAAGGGCAAGATCACCGTGGGCGGCAAAGACATCAAGAGTATGGAGCCGGAAAGCCTCATGTCTTATATGTCTTTCGTATTCCAGGATGTGACCTTGTTCAATGATACGGTTATGAACAATATCCGGCTGGGCAATCCAAACGCAACAGACGATCAGGTAATTGCTGCTGCCAAAGCAGCCTATTGTGATGAATTTATCCGGGAAATGCCGGACGGGTATCAGACGGTCCTCGGTGAAAACGGCAGCACCCTTTCCGGCGGTGAGCGCCAGCGTATTTCCATCGCCCGCGCTTTCCTGAAGGATGCGCCTATCATCCTGCTGGACGAAGCAACCGCCAGTCGTCTGGATGTGGAGAACGAAACTGCCATTCAGGAAGCACTGTCACGTCTTATCAAGGATAAAACAGTTCTCATTATCGCTCACCGGATGCGTACGGTTTCCAGTGCGGATAAGATTGTGGTGCTCAAAGATGGAACGGTAGCCGAACAGGGATCGCCGGCACAGTTACTGCATGATGGCGGCATCTTTGACCATATGGTACAGCTCCAGACTAAGAGTCAAGGCTGGTCGTTGACCAAGGCATAACAGAGAAGGATAGCGAAACGGTCTGAGTCCTGTGCACAACACGAGATATTCTCAAGAATTTGCGTGAAAAAAATAAACTTACAAAAAGTCATTTGAACGGTACTACAAAATGAGAAAAAGCGCTTGACTCTACATCTGTTGTAGATATTATAATATTGGTAGTTTAACAAAAAAGAAGGATTAGGCAATATGGAAAAGAACCTTACTACCGGCAGTGTGTTCAAAAATGTTGTATTATTCTCATTGCCGTATCTGCTCTCGTATTTTCTTCAAACGCTCTATGGCATGGCTGACCTATTTATCATCGGACAGTTCGAGGGTGTAGCCAGTACTACCGCTGTTTCTATCGGCTCACAAGTGATGCACATGCTTACGGTTATGATTGTAGGGTTATCGATGGGAACAACCGTCAGCGTCGGTCAGGCAGTGGGGGCAGGAGATCGAAAACAGGCAGCGCATAACATCGGGAATACGGTAATATTGTTTCTGGTGGTTTCCATTGCACTCACGGCCATCCTGTTATCCCTTGTTCATCCCATTGTCGTTGCCATATCTACGCCAGCGGATGCAGTGAGCGGTACGGTCACCTATTTGACCATCTGCTTTATCGGGATTCCGTTTATTACATCCTACAACATCATCAGTTCTATTTTTCGAGGGTTGGGCGACAGCAAAAGCCCGATGTGCTTTATTGCCACAGCCTGTGCTGCCAACATCGCTTTAGACTATCTTTTTATGGGTGTGCTGCACCTTGGGCCTGCGGGCGCAGCCCTTGGTACAACTCTCTCTCAGGCAATCAGTGTAGTTGTTTCCCTTACCGTTATTTTGAAAGGCAGGAGCATTGTTCTGAAAAAAAGCGACTTCAAGCCTTGCCGTGCGGTCATGGGGAAAATTTTGGGGATCGGTATCCCGATTGCGTTTCAGGACGGCCTGATTCAAGTTGCTTTTATTATTATCACGATTATTGCCAATCAGCGTGGACTGAATGACGCAGCGGCAGTCGGGATTGTGGAGAAAGTGATCAGTTTTCTCTTTTTGGTCCCCTCCTCTATGCTGTCTACCGTTTCTGCCTTGGGAGCGCAGAATATCGGTGCGGGCAAACCGGAGCGGGCCATTCAAACGCTGCGCTATGCGGTGATGCTCGCCGCAGGCTTTGGCGTGCTTGCTTCTATCGCGATCCAGTTTACAGCGGAAGGCATCGTTTCGCTGTTCACTGATCCCAGCACTGCGGACGGAGCGGCGGTGGTCCGTTTCGGCGGCCAGTATCTGCGTGGTTACATTTTTGACTGTATTTTTGCTGGCATTCATTTTAGTTTTAGCGGCTTTTTTTGCGCATGCAGGAAATCCGGCCTGTCGTTTTTACACAATATTCTCGCCATTGTATTGATACGTGTGCCTGGCGTTTATGTGACCTCAAAATTATTCCCGGCAACGCTTCTCCCGATGGGACTGGCTACCGCGGCAGGCTCACTGCTATCGGTCGTGATCTGCCTAATCGCCTTTGGAGTCATACGGCGCAAATCAACGCTTGTTCTGGTGGAGGAGTAAGATATGGATCGGAAAAATCTCTTCCCAATAGGTGAAGTGTCAAAATTGTTTCATATCAGTGTTAGTAGTTTGCGGCACTATGAACATATCGGTTTGCTTACACCAGAATACATTTCCTCAGATTCTGGCTATCGTTACTATGGCACCGAACAATTTGAAGTACTCAACACAATCAGGTATTTGCGGGCATTGGATATGCCTTTGGCCGAGATTGAGGACTTTCTCAAAAATAAGGATATCAGCCGTATTGAGGAAAAGTTGTTACAGCAAAAGCATGCAGTCCTGAAAAAGCAACAAGAATTACAACGTATAGAACAAAAGATTAACCACCGCTTAAATTGGCTGCGAGACGCACAAAGTGTGCCTTTGGATACCGTTTCCTTAATAGAGCTTCCGTCCTGTCGCATTGTTTGGGTAGATGCTCCACTGAAAATAGATGGCTCTCATGATATGGAAGTGCCGATTAGAAAGCTGGATCAATCTGATGCCGAAGCCGTTGTATTTCTTGGAAAGGTCGGACTTGGCATTTCCGCGGAACATTTGCAGCAATCAATAGTAAATCGTTATGACAGCATTTTTCTAATACTGGATCAAGAGGACATTTATACAGGTGAAACCATTACTCTTCCCAAAACACTTTGTGTACGGCTGCGTTTTCGAGGCAGTCATATAGAAGCTCCAGCGCACTATGAAAAGCTCCTTGACTACATCACAAAAGAACAGATACAGATTGTTGGTTTTTCGCGAGAAATCACGCTCATAGACTATGGCATTACTAATGACAGTGAAAAATTTGTGACTGAAATATGTATTCCGGTCAAGTGCAGATAAGAAGGGCATAAAATGAGATTCGTTGTTAAAAAAGAAATTTTTGAAGAACTTTTACCATATCGAGAAGCATTCCGAGCCTTGAATATCCTATCCAATATCGTACTGAATGAATTGGACTGGTGGGTGGCTTCCCAATGGGAGAACATGCCCATTCACTACGAGTACAAAACCAGACAGAATTTCTCATGTGCCATAAAGTAACACAAAAACAACAGACAGCCGCCACAATTCCGTAATGATTGATGCTTGACAGACTCCTTCAAGTTCGCTATAATAATAAACGCAAAATTTTAGTGGACTTTTCCGGATTCGGTCATCTTTTTGCCACACAGCTATCTTGTGATAGTTGTGTGGCTTTTTTGTTGCCTGTATCTCGGAAGTATTAGCAGAATGGAGGACTATATCTGTATGGAAAAAAATTTTTTGTCTCTTATCAAGACGTGCCGTAGTGTACGGACCTATAAATCGGAATCTGTCCCTTCCAAGGCTTTGGACGCTGTACTGGAAGCAGGGACTTATCCGGCCCAGGAAGCCGGTCAGCCCGCAGCACGCAAACAAAACTATATTGTTCGGACAATTTGTGGAGAAGAGGGAAAGTATGCAGACCAATAACAAAATGGCGGTTGCGCCCGTTGGAAAACTCATCTGGCAAATGTCGATACCGCCGCTGATTTCCATGTTTCTGCAATATTCCTATAATCTGATAGACAGCGCGTTTGTAGCGCGGCTGAGTGAAAATGCTTTGACGGCGGTTTCCCTGTCGTTTCCCATTACAACTTTAATGAATGCGACATCTATCTGGATCGGTGTCGGCGTGAATGTACTGATTGCAGGGTATCTTGGGGAGAAAAAGCAGGATGAGGCAAATACCACCGTCACACATGGATTGTTGCTGGCCTTTGGAATTGGTGCTTTGCTCAATCTTCTGGCATTACTGATTATGAAACCCTATTTTCGGGCATTCACCAATAATGAAGAAATTTATCAGCTGAGCATCGCCTATATGAGTGTGTGCTCCTTCATGCAAATTCCCAACATGGTGCATATCGCAATCCAGAAGATGATACAGGCTACTGGGAACATGGTTGCTCCTATGTGGTTCCAGATTGCAGGAGTGGTCGTTAATTTTGTATTTGACCCACTCCTAATTTTTGGTATGGGTGTTTTTCCAGCTATGGGAATCCGTGGCGCTGCGGTGGCCACTGTTGCGGGTTATTTGTTATCCATGATTTTGGCATTTGCCTTGCTGCTGGGAAAAAAGCAAAAAGTGCAGATAAAGATCAAAGAATTTCATATACAAAAGCGGATGATTGCCCGTATATTCGCCCTTGGCTTACCATCTTTCATTATGAATGCCCTCAGTTCGTTTATGGTGACATTCGTCAATCTGTTTCTGGTGGCGTATTCCGATACGGCGATTGCATTCTTCGGTGCGTATTTTAAGGTGCAGCAGCTGATCGTTATGACAGTAAACGGCTTGATTCAGGGCTGTCTGCCTATTATGCGGTTTAACTACGGTGCGGGAAACAGAGATAGGCTGCACTCCGCTTTCCGATACGGAACCGCTTTGGTCTCCGGTATGATGATACTGGGAACATTGACCGTCAACTTCTTTCCGGCGCAGCTTTTGGAATTATTTACAGCGTCGGAAGCCATGCGCTCCTTTGGAATATCCGCTATGCGAATCATGGCGGCAAGCTATCTGTTTTGCGGTCTCTCTACCATGATTTCCACCTATTTTCAGGCAACAGAAAAAGTAGGTTCCAGCATAGCGATTCAATTATGCAGACAACTGCTTTTCCTTGTTCCTGCCTTATGGTGTCTGAACAAATTATTCCAACTGAACGGAATCTGGCTTGCATTTCCTGTTGCGGAAACCGCCACTATGCTCATTGCTCTCATAATAATGGCATGGCATCGCCACAAAAATATCTTATAACATGTTCCAATGAGAAATGATGAATGATACTTTTAATGGTGCAGATGTCCATGATGTCGGATATTTCCTCCGCCATGGCCGCCTCGTCCGTCTGCTTGTAGGCATTTGCCAATTTGTCCTTGATGATGTCCAGAGTAAAGAAAAGCTGGTTTTGCCGGATAAGTTCCTCGTATCGCTGGACATAGCCGGATTTGCGGACAACAACAGGCTGAGGGAATAGTTCTCCACCACGGGAGATGGATGTGCATTTTCTGACCGCACGCAGGGCAGAAAGGAACCTCGCCCGTTCCAGTTCTCCGTGCAGCAAGTAGACCTTCCGGCCTGTCTGGGCCATCTCTATGGTGGTCATGGAGTTATGAAATCCAGTTAGACCAGAGGGCAAATGAATGTACTGCATACAGCAAGCTGACCGGCGATAACAAGGAATTGCTCATCATACCCGGTGCAAACCACACCGACCTTTACGATCAGATGGAGATCATTCCGTTTGAAAAGCTTAACTCATTCTTTACGGAGTATTTGAGATAAAGCGACATATTATGTGTTTTTGCGTAAGCATCTGGAGGAAGGCGTATATCAGGTTTCTGCTGTTTCTGCATCGGATGTACTGAAACGAAATATTTAAGCCATTGAAGTCTTGTGCCTTGGTGTGTAGGGCTTGATCAGCTTGTAACGAATATTAAGCTGCTCTAAGCTGTTTTCTAAGAGCGTTGGCTTGGAATTTTTAGTACCAAAGTTCGGGAAATCGTCTTGACGATGTGCAGCTTGCGTAGTATTATAAAGGTGCTTGAATATTGAAACCCTCTCCACCACCGGGTGGAGGCCAAAGGGCACACAGAGTTTTTCCGTAGGTACGGCATGGTTCACCATGTTATAAGGAAAAGCTCTGTGTGCCCTTTTCTTTTTTATCATGTACCATTACAAGGAGGAAAAAGCAATGAAAATCAAGCCGTTTGCCGTAGAAGAATGGATGAACGCATGGGAGGTCGGTGCAAAGTATAACATCGCTGAAACATGTGTGGACTCCATCAGTATGAACGAGCTATTCGAGCTGACAGGGGAAGATAAGACGGAATTTTTGAATCGTTTGTGCGCACGCCGTCTGAGCTATGGCGATATTGAGGGTTTGCCAGAATTCCGTAAAGGTGTCTGCGGCCTTTACAAAACGCTGAACATTGAAAATATTGTGCCGACCCATGGGGCATCCGGAGCAAACCATCATGTATTCTATTCGCTGATCTCTCCCGGTGATCGTGTAGTGAGCATCATGCCGACATATCAGCAGCTTTATTCCATCCCGGAATCCTATGGAGCAGATGTTCAGATCCTTCATCTGAGTAAGGAAAACAATTATTTGCCGGACTTAGAAAAACTGCGCCGTTTGGTGACACCTAAAACAAAAATGATCTGCATCAATAACCCTAACAATCCTACGGGTGCGCTGATGTCTGAGCAGATGCTCCGGGAGATTGTGGAGATTGCGCGTTCCGCAGATGCCTGGATTTTGTGCGATGAAGTCTATCGTCACCTTTCACAGGAAGATGGCTGGTGTCCTTCCATTGTGGATCTGTATGAAAAGGGCATTTCGGTGAGCAGTATGTCAAAGGTTTTTTCTCTGGCTGGTCTTCGGCTTGGCTGGATTGCAACGCACGATATGAGCGTTGTAAAGAGCTGCCTTTCTCATCGGGATTATAATCTTGTGAGCTGCGGTATATTCGATGAAATGCTGGCAGCAGTTGCGCTGAAGCACCGCGATAAGCTGCTGGAACGCAGCCGAAAGATCGTCCGGGAGAATTTGCAGATTCTGGACGATTGGGTCGGCAGCGAACCGCACGTCAGCTATGTAAAGCCGAAAGCCGGCACTACGGCATTGGTTTATTATGATCTGGACATTTCTTCCTACGAATTCTGCGAAGAAATGTACAAGAAGACCGGCGCGTTTGTGACTCCCGGTGACTGCTTTGAAGTGCCGCACAGTATGCGCATCGGTTATGCCTACGGAAAGCAGGATCTGATCGATGGCCTCAAGGCCATCAGCGAGTATATCGCAATGAAAACCCGGTAAAAGAAAGGAGAACCCCGATGAATATTCCCTATATTTCCGCAGAAGAAGTTCGAAAAAATCTTTCGATGGAAGATGCGATCCAATGCACAGAGAATGTTTATAAGCTGAAAAGTCAAGATAAAACCGTTGTATGGCCTACCATTTTCTATGAATTCGACCCCGGCCATGCAGATATGGATATTAAATCCGGTTATCTGCCGGAACAGCATATTTTCGGCCACAAGACGGTTGCGTTCATGGAAGCAAATGTGCAAAAAGGCCTGCCGGATCTTGTGGGTCTGATTGCCGTGTTCAGCTCGGAAACCGGTATGCCGCTTGGCCTTGTGGACGGCTTCTCTGTGACCGGAATGCGCACTGGTGCGGCAGGAGCCATTGGTGCAAAATATCTGGCCAGAAAGAATTCCCAGAACGCTTTGATCGTCGGCACCGGCAATCAGGCACCTTTCCAGATTGCTGCGTTGCTGAAGGTGTTTCCCACGCTGGAAACGATCCGGATCGCCAATCCGCATAACGCAGGACATGCTGCTGCATTTGCGTCGAAGATTCGCGCAATGCTGCAAACCGACTTTGCAATTGAGGCCGCCTCGGTAACCTTCGAAGGAGTTTCTGATTTGAAAGAAGCCGTATCCGACAGCGACATTATCATCACAATCACGCCTTCCCACACCCCGCTGATTCAAAAAGAATGGGTCAAACCCGGCACACATTTTTCCTGCATTGGTGCTGATATGGCGGGCAAAGAAGAAATTGATTCCCAAATTTTTGAGGATGCCATTGTTTTTGTGGACGACCTCGAACACTGCAGGAACGCCGGAGAAATTGAGATTCCCTTGAAGCAGGGCACATTGTCTGAAGATCGAATCTGTGGAGAGCTTGGTGATCTCATTCTTGGAAAGGCTGCGGGTCGTAAAAGCGATACCGACATCACGGTGTTTGATTCTACTGGCATGGCACTTTTGGATCTTGCCGTGGCAGATTTCCTACTCAAGAAAAATATGTGAGAATATGATCAATTTAAGCGTTCTGGAAAAAAACCAAGCGAATTTTGTAAAACAAATCTTCGGATGCATGATGTGAAGTTGTATGATTTTGTGAAGCAGTATTTCAGTAACCATCAGCTCTTGGTGAAAGCCATAAAAGAGTATCGCAGAACAGCAAATATCCCCAAAGGAGAATGCAGCTTGTCTGATTTGCTGAGATGATCGTCTTTGATGCCTCGTTGGGAAACCAACGGGGTATTTTTTTGCCTCAATCAGGCTGCACAGAGCATTGAAAAAACCAAAACGAACAGTAGGTAGTCCTGCAAGCGGACAAACAAATGAGGGCGGGAAGAGCAGCCTATTACACACCGACAGAGAATGTGGTATAATCCTTGAGAAAACACTGTATGGAAAGGACAAACACGATGAACGCTCTGGATATTATGAAACGCCCTGCCGCCTACGTCAGCGGCTATGAAAACACCCCCACGGAGGAACAGAACCGTGCAAAGCAACTGTGCTGGGAGTACAACCGCACCGCTCCCAACGAACAGGAAAAGCGGCGCAGCATCCTGCAGACCCTGCTGGGCACATGCTCTCCCATGACCGGCATTCAGCCGGATTTCCACTGTGACTATGGCTTCAACATCCATACTCACGGCTTGGCGGTCATCAACTATAACTGTGTCATTCTGGATACCTCTCCGGTAAACATCGGAGCAGGTGTCTTTATTGCCCCCGGCGTATGCCTTGCCTGCTCCGGTCATGCCATCGACCCGGAGCAGCGCAGCCACGGCATTGGCACCTCAGCACCTATTACGCTGGAGGAAAACGTCTGGATCGGTGCAAATTCCACCGTCTGCGGCGGCGTTACCATCGGGGCAGGCTCGGTTATCGGGGCGGGAAGCGTCGTCACCCATGACATTCCCGCCGGTGTCATCGCAGCAGGGGTGCCCTGCAAGGTGATCCGCCCCATTACCGAAAAAGATAAGTTCAAGCCGGAGGATATTCTGTTCTGAGAAATTCAGATCGAAAACGCTGAAAAAACATACGCACAAGCTCTCCGGGGACATTTTTTGTTTTTCGCCATGCTTTTCTGAGGGGAGAAGGCATGGTATACTGGGAACGACAATTCGGAATTTGTGGAGGAGAATATTTATGTGTTTTGTATGTGACAGGATTAAAGAAACTAGAGTTGGCAACAACCCATTTTTTGTAAAGGAACTTGAAACAGGATATGTGGTGATTGGGGATTATCAGCATTTTAAAGGGTATACTTTGTTTCTATATAAGACCCATGTTGTTGAATTATTTGATCTTGATGCAGAAGTAAGAGCAAAGCATTTATATGAAATGACACTTGTTTCTGAAGCCGTAAAAAAAGCTTTCGGAGCACAAAAAATGAATTATGAATGTTTGGGAAACGGGGATGGCGGAGCACATATTCACTGGCATTTATTTCCGAGGATGACCGGCGATATAGAGAACTATGGAAATAACGGCAGAGGACCTGTTTGGTGGTACCCGAGGGATAAGATGTACGCTGATGATAACAGACCAAGCGCTGAGGAACTTGAAGAACTGAAAAGTAAGCTTCTTTGCGAACTAGACAAACTGTTGATGTGAGACAAATTCCGATTGAGATTTCACCTGTTTTAAGAAATTTAATAACTGTTATATTTTGTTATCAAATTCTCCGCAATCCCTTGAAAACACTGGATTTGCCGCAGGTGAGCTTTCCCTTATTGTTTTCCTTGTGTTATATCTTCCCATATAAGTTTACGAACTCTGATAAGGGAAAATACAAGGGCAAGAAAAATCTATAAAACAGTATAACACAAAATAAAACTGACATGGTGAACTGATTGAAATGCTTCTTAATTTTTACAATTAATGATTGATTGAATAATAAGGAGATGGAATACGATGAGAACAATATTTGCAGAATACAATCCACTTTTTTTAATAATATTCTCGTTCTTCCCACCAGTCTTTCACTTAACATCGGATTCCAATATAAATCACATTCTCAGGCAATAACAGTACAATAAGATTTATCGGATATTTCAACAGACGCTTATAACAATCCACTGTATATTTTTAAATCTTCATCCTTAAACACATTAAAGATTACCTTTTTTATTCTGCTGTCTTTGTTAAGATACTGCTTTACAGTGTTCGTTGCAATCTCGGCAGCTCGTTGCTGTGGAAAATGGAATACACCTGTAGACAAACAACAGAATGCAATAGATTCCACACCAGTATCAGCTGCAAGCTTTAGGCACTCTGTGTAGCAGCCTGCCAACAGGTCTTCATCTTCTTTTGTGACTTTCCATTGTATAATAGGTCCTACCGTATGAAGAATATATTTTGTCGGAAGATTGTATCCCGATGTTATCTTTGCTTTGCCGGTCTCTTCTTCATGCCCCTGCTTTGTCATAATTTCATGCATTTTCAGACGAAGTTCCATTCCAGCATAAGTATGAATAAAGTTATCAATACAGGCATGCATCGGTGAAAAACAACCAAGCATCTGTGAGTTACACGCATTCACGATCGCATCACATTTCAAAGTGGTAATATCCCCCTGCCAGATATATAATCTCGAATCGGATTTTACAGGTGCAAGCGTGTCAACATCTGTGATTCCACGCTCTATATTTCTTTCTGTAAGATACTCATCCTGTATTTTCAAAAAGTCATTACTGATTGGTCTTGGCGGTCTGACATTCATAAGTGAGCGGAGCAGATTTTCCTGCCCCTGCTTATCCGTAGGAATGTTCTGTCTGCCAAACGGTATTTCTTCTTTTAAAAGATACTGAATCAGATATTCTCTTCGCTCATCCTGTGTCATAATACCAGCCCCCTTATATCAGTAATTGCCTTTGCCATATCACCGCCAATACCGATTGCACGTTCCCCGAAGCTTTCCGGAACTACCGCTTCATCCATATTCAGGCGTATCAAACTATAAGACGAGTTCTCCCTCACCATCTTTTCAAAAGGGAAACGTATAATAATCGGCGTATTAAATCCAACTCCAAGTTCCAAAAGAACAACCTTTTTATCTTTATTCTGTTCCAGAAAACCCGCATACCTGTCAGCTGCCTCATGCCACGCTTCATCTTCCACAAAATAATTATCACAACGGAGATTCATAGCCATATTGCCGCCACACACCGGACATTTTGGTACAAGTTCTGATGGAATCAGGCAGTCTCTTCTTGCTTTATCCATTTTACGAAACAGGTCTTTTGCATCGTAAGTCTTTGGATGACAGGCTTTCTGGCACTGGATTTTCCCATAATCTCCCTGTGTTGCAAATATTCTTTTTTCATCGAATCCCGCTTTATAAAACTGATGATCCACATTGGTTGTAAGTACAAAATATTCTTTGTTCTTTACAATATCATAAAGCTCTGTATAAAGCGGCAATGCCGGAGGATCAAAGCGGTTCATCAATGCATGTTTTGACCAGTATCCCCACTTTGCCTCCTCAGACGGATATGGATAAAATCCGGCTGCATACATATCTGTCATGTAGTACTCACCGTATTTTTTTATAAATTCTGCAAAATTGTCTGTAAACCTTTTACCACCATATTGGATTCCCGCAGCTGTCGATGCCCCGGCTCCTGCCCCGATTATAACACAGTCTGTATTTCTTATATTCTTTGCTGCCCTGTCAATCTGGTCTTCATATGCATCTTTTTGGAATACATAATCCCTTGCCGGAGTACTACATAAAAAGTTTCTCCAGTCAGCATGCCCTTTTCTGATTTTCTTAAAAATCATAATGAACCTCTTTTCTCAATACACTGCTTTAGACAAATTTCTGCACATCTTCCGCAATGCAGACAATGATTCTGGTTGATAGTAACCGGAACTGAAGATATATCAATGCATTTTTGCGGACATACAGAGTAACACAGTTTGCATCCAATACATTCTTTTCCAATAAAATACCCTGTCTGAACTGCCTCGGTTTTTCCAATTGTTATAGTATCCCTCACAATATTTGATGGATTGCTGATATCAAAATACTCTCCCTGTGCCTCATACAGCCGAAACACTTCGATTGCGTCTTTCGTATCTCCCGGATAGATTTTCTTCATATATGGATTTTTTTCAAACATAATATCAAGATTCTTTTTTCCGATGTTCTTTATTTTTCCACGCAGAGACACCGCAATTTTGTCTTTTGTTGCGGATATTGCCACATACTGCTGCTCCATTAACTGGTCATAAAATGCTTTTCCCTTTGCTGTAAGGAAATACACACCTTCTTCATCATAGTACATCATATCTATGATTCTTGTCTGAGGATGTCCATCTGAACCTATCGTTGCAACTGTTGTTGAATGAATTTCATCCACCAGAAGTTTAAGATAATCCATTTTTGTCATTTCAAAGTCTCTCCTTTTAGTATCGGTGTAAGTTTTTTATATATCATCATGGCAATTGCTCCAATCACTAAGCCTTTTAAGATATTAAACGGCAATGCATTGAATAGCACAACGTCCAGCTTGGTCTTAATAAATGGCAGAAATTCGCCAAATGATGCAATCAGCTGCTCCAGCGGCATAAATGTTTCAAACAGTGGAAGTAGAATAAAATAATTTGCAATCGCTGCCGCTATTCCCATAACCACACTTGAAATAACACATGCCCACTTCGCCATTTTCTTAGTCTTTTTGTATTTGTATATAAAACCGGCAGCCAGTACATAGGATGCCCCCATCAGGAAATTGGCAAGTTCACCAATTCCTCCTGTTGATGTTGACAGAAGCTGTAATATATTTTTTATCAATTCTATCATCACTCCTGTAACCGGTCCAAATGCAAACGCCCCAATCAGTGCAGGTAAATCTGACAGATCCATTCGTGCAAATGATGGACTCAAAGGAACCGGAAACTCTAAAAATGCCAACACATATGATATAGCTGCCAGTAGAGCTGTCATTGTTATCGTCCTTGTAGAAACTAAATTTTTTCTTGTTTTAATAGTTGCTGTATTGTTACTCATAAATCTCCCTTTTGTGAGATATGCCTGAATTTAAAAACAGCCCGCAGGACGGGATTCCCTGCGGGACTTGTTTTATCATATCTTCTCTCATCCGGACTTTACCGTCGGTTATGGAATTGCACCATATCAGCTTTTGCTCGCAGACTATACTGCCGGTCAGGAATTACACCTTGCCCCGAAGACTGTAATTTTTTCTGTTAATTATCTTTAAAATTCATAAGGTGGATTTCCAGAGAAATCTGCGATTAAACCATGCGGATTTTCAAGATAGAATACCTCAAAAATAGGATTATCTGCTGTCTGGTACTGTCCCTTAACGATAGGATTGTTCATGCATCCTTCCTTTACACTCTTGTTGTCCTCAAATACTGCTTTGCCATGAAGGCGAATCCATGCGTATTCAGGGGAAGATACTGATACTTCTACTTCAGGATTTGCTAACATATCCTTGTAAACATCCTTTGTGTTGTTAGTACAGAACCAAAGCTTTCCGTCCTGCTCAAAACAGAACATGAATGGACGGCATTTTGCCTTTCCATCTCTTCCGACGGTTGCTAAATACTGAACCGGGTTTTTCTGTAAAAATTCTACTACTTTCTGCATTTTAAATTACCTCCTCGATATGTTGTAACAATGATTATTACATCTTGTAGCTATACAATATCATCCGCTTAATGTAATGTCAATAGTTACATCAAACTTTTTGTAACTTTTTTTGTTACAACTCCTTTTGAAGATTTTACATTGATTATGAAAAACGAAAAGGCTCCGGAAATTGTGATGATATAATCACTCATCCGAAGCCTTCTGTAGGCTACTCTTCCTCTGTATACACTGCAATATCTTTTTTCACATCAGCAAGTGTCATTTCTGAAAGTTTTTCTTCCATTGCCTTCTGTACTTCTAACAGTCTCTTATCAAGAACATGGTGAATATTCTTTCCTACCGGACATTTCTGATTGGGATTCTCATGAAAATGAAACAGTTCTTCATCTGGTGCACATTCCACTGCTTTATACACATCAAGGAATGTAATCTGCTCCAATGGTCTGGTAATTGTCACACCGCCTGTCCCTCTTGCAACTTCAATAAGACCAGCAGCCTTTAATTGTTGCAATATTTTACGAACAATCACCGGATTAGTTCCAATGCTTGCTGCCATAAAATCACTAGTCATCTTCTGATCCGAAAATGTATCTATACAGGCAAACATATGGATTGCCATTGTAAATCTGCTTGAAATCTGCATTATAAACACCTCTCTTTGACAGTAATCATATCAAAAAACAGATGTAATTTCAATGGTTACATTGTTGTTGAAAACTTAATATAAATACAATCAATAGTCTGCTTTAGAAAAAACAGGAAGATACTTTACAAAATCTTCCTGTTTTCTTTTTGTTTTAGTAATATCCTCGTTCCTCCCGCCAGTCTTTCACATAACATCGGATTCCGATATAGACCACGTGCACAAGAATTAACAGTAGAATAAGGTTCATCGGAATGATTGATTTTATCCATTTTCCGAAGTAGATTGCAATAGTTGTACTCGTTATCTTCACCATAATACTGATGATATCCCAGCAATATTTCCGGTAGATTTTCCCCACCTGATAACCAATCCAGACTATAAGTCGCCCCTCCTCATCGTTACAAATAGCAACAAAGAAAAAAACAATTTTATGGTCTATCGACATCTCGCCAAATGGAATTTACCTAACGCAGCGATGCCCCGAACGCCCTTAGTTCTTCTCTCTTTTTCTCGCTCTTGTTTTCAGACCCATGTGCTGTAAACACACCCATGTTTTCAAGTCCAAGATAATCCAGAAAGTCTCCTTTGAACGAGAAAAGAGCACCCTCATACATATTAGCATCTCCGGAGCTAAGTATCATGGCAACTTTTTTCAAATTCTTCGGTCCTCTCGGATATGCCGCAGAATAAAATCTGTCGATTACACATTTTAGCTGACCGGATATGCCGTGATAATAAATGGGCGATGCAATAACAAGCATTTCTGCTTCTTTCAAAAGATTATATACTTCCTGCATATCATCCTTCTGAATACACTCACCGTGTCCTTTGCTATGACAGTATTCACATGCCAAACACCCACCTATCTTCTTTTTGCATACATCCACCACATCAACGATATGTCCTGCACTCTCAGCTCCTTTCTTAAATGCATTAACCATATCTTTTGTACTTCCCTGTGGATGTGGACTTCCATTTAATACTAATATCTTCATTTCCATCACCTTATCTTTTTATTCTTCAATCTTAGTACCAGTCATGCTTCTCATTTTTTCCAAAGCCTCAATCTGCTCCATCTCTTCGTCAGTTAATTCAAAATCATACAACTGCGTGTTCTCCATGATGTGATCAGGATTGCTTGAACCCGGAATTACAATTCTGGTGTCACTACTTCCAGCCTCCCAATTTCTATTTTATCTGATTGCAAATATCCGCAATAATCTGAACCGGTGTCATACCAACCTCTTTCAGTAATTCATTTGGGTCATATCGGTCATAAAATTTCTTATCAAGTCCGTAATTTTTCACTTTCATATCAGAACTACCATAGAAGGAAGCTATTTTCTCGCCAAAACCGCCGCTTAAAATACCGTCTTCCATGGTTATTACCATCTGATGTCTTTCGGAAAGACTTTCCAGTAATTCTTTGTCAATACCAGAAGCAAAACGAGGATTGATCAATGTCGGCGTAAAGCCAAGTTCTGCTTTTATTTTTGCACTGAGCTGTTCACCACGCTGATAAAAATCACCAAGTGCCAGAATTGCAACCTTTTCACCAGCTTCTTCCACTTTAAAATGATTCAGTCTGTTAAAATCCTTATCTGCTTCACGATAGGTTACCTGATTTCCGGGGATGAGAATCATAACCGGATGTTCCTTCTGATCAACTGACCAATCTAGCATAGCAAGGTATTCATCTTTTGAGGTAGGTGCAAGCACTACCAGATTCGGAACATTCGTGTAAGCCGCCAGTCCAAAAATTCCAAGATGCGTAACATCTGTCAAACTGTCAAAAGAATTGTAGTTTAAGAGAATCGTAACAGAACTATTGTTAATACATACATCATGAGAAATCTGGTCATACGCTCTTTGAATAAAGGTTGTGTTAGTAACCACAAGCGGTTTCGCACCGTTTTTTGCTGCACCAGATGCCATGGCAACCGCCTGTTCCTCCGCAATCCCTACATCCACATACTGCAATCCAAGCTCCTTTCGCTGCTCCTGATTTAAGCCTGCACTGCCCGGCATAGCAGGAGTAATCACAAGAAACTCAGAATCACTTTTTGCTTTTTGCATAATATACTCAGCAGTGATAGATGTATAATCTTCTCCATCTCCAAAAGAAATTGTAGGTTTGCCTGTTTCACGGTCAAATGGCATACACCAATGCCATCCCTCTTTGTCTTTTTCAGCAATCTCATATCCCTGTATGGATATGGACTACGATTGGATGATCCGTATCTTTCACCTTGCGGAATAAGGAAATCAGTGATGCTATGTCATTGCCGTTTTCCTCATATATATAATCTAATCCAAACGCTTTGAAGAGATTATTGGAAGCAGTTCCGCCTGTCTCTCTTAATTCGGCAAGATTTTTATACATTCCGCCATGTACTTCGGCAATCGACTGCTCATTATCATTAATCATAATTTCCTTGATAGAAATCTTCTTAATTTTTTCAGAATATATATACATCATAATTTCATAAATCGTGATAAAACAAGCAAGAGAAATAAGCATAGTAGGAAAGTCAAATTTATACGTAGGTACACCCTCGACATCCTTAAATACAATATCCACCATAAGCCGAAGCAATCCATACTGATATACTGTTCCGATTATAAAACCAATATAGGACAGCGGTCTGTATCCTCCTAAAATTGCCCTGCAACATTCTTTCTGTGAATAGCCGAATACTCTCATCATAGCAATAGTTTTTGTATTTCCGTTTATTACTGTAGTTATAGCAAGAAACAGAGTTGTAAACGCTAATACAAGTCCGATGACCAACATCATCACACCCATCATTTCACTTGATAAATCTTTCATACTAAACGACATTTGTGTCATAGCTGAAAAGCAAAACGAAGCAAAAATAATGAAGAATACAAGTGCCTTTTTAGATTTCAAGGTATTCCTTTTCAAATACTCTACAAACGACAATTCACTGCTTTTTTCGATTCTATGATTTGGTGTTTTAGAAGCAGTTTGCATATTATCTTTCAAAAGCAGCAACACAGGTTTTTTGAATTTGTACCAGGCATAATAAACTGAAAGTGCCGAAAAACACACAGTTGGCAATACCACAAAATAAAATAAAATGCTTGGATGAAAATTGATAGTTATCTCAGGAAGCATTTTATCTTCATTTTGTAGAGCGTAAAACCACGGCATTATAAGAAATGCTCCTGCATATCCGGTTACAGTTCCAATAAATATACTAATTCCGAATACCCAAAAGCTTTTTGCAATTTTGATATTTGAATATCCCAACGCCTTTAATATCCCAAGTTCCTTCTTATGCGTGTCAATATAATGCTTAATATAAAACAACAACATAACAATCGCAGTTAAAAGCAAGCATCCGCCACTTACAAGGCAAACGACTTTTGCGGTAGAAACCTGAGCATTATAAAAAAACATTGATAATTCAGATGTAATTTCACTCTCAATTAATCGAATATCAAAATAAAAGTTCAGAAACATTGTACAAACAAGAACAGCACAACAGGCTATAATGGAAATACCGATGAGTTTTGAAACATTTTTTATTCCAACGAGCATACCATCACCACCCTATCTCATAAGCAGTCTTTTGTGCTTCATTTGTGTAAATTTCAGATATTTTTCCGCTATTCATTTTTATAACTGTGTTTGCCATTTCCGCAATATTCAAATTGTGCGTTACCATTACAATCGTAAAACCATATTCCTTTTGAAGTTTACATATATAATCAAGAACCTGTCGTCCTGTTTGTTCGTCTAATGCTCCTGTCGGTTCGTCAAGAAATAATACTCTCGGTCTTTTTGCCAAAGCTCTTGCAATAGATACTCTTTGCTGTTCGCCACCCGAAAGTTCGCTGGGATATTTATGTAGTTTTTCTCCGAGTCCAACCGCTCTAATGACGTTTTTATAATCTTTATTATTTGCTAAATCAGCACCCATTTTTACATTTTTATCAACGCTCATATTGGGTAGCAAATAATACTGCTGAAAAATAAATCCGACATTTTCCTTACGAAATGAAGTTAATTCATTATCAGAAAGTGCTGTAATATCCTTTCCGTCATAAAACACTTTACCGCTGTCAGGGCGTTCAAGACCTGAAATTACATTCAAAAAGGTTGACTTGCCAGAACCAGATGCGCCGAGAATAACCACAAAATCATTATCCTCAATATCAAGACTGATGTCCTTTAATACTTGGAATCGGCTTTCTCCGTTTTGGTAGGATTTTATTATATTTCTCGCTTTAATCATTATTTTCTCCTTCCTTCAGCTTTTTCAAAATACTCATACATACCTCAGTAATCATTGTACTGATTTCTTCGTCTGTAAATCGGCACATTTTTGTGGCACAAAGCGTTGCAATTCCGTGTGTATATATCCAAAGATGATGATACAGTTTTTTCCCAGCTGCCTTGCAAATTTTGTAATCATCTTGAATTGACAATAGAATTTGCTCATAACTTTCATCTATCAGCGGAAGTACACCAGATAAGTCAGGAATTTGTTTTTGCTCCGTCATAAAGAGGAGTTGAAAAAGCTTAGGCTCATTAACAGCGAAGAGAATATATTGTGTACCCACCCCTTTAAACGGGGGCTCTGTTGTTAGTCCTTTATTGACATATTCTTTATACAGAGCTTTAGCAGATTTAATCATATCCTGCTGAACCTCCTCCATATTTTTAAATACAGTAAAAATGGGTCTTGCCGAACTACCGAGATATGTTCCTAACGCTCTTGAAGTCAAAGCCTCATATCCGTCTGCCCTGACAATATTTAATGCGGCTTCAATAATTTCTGCTTTTGTAAATTTGGCTTTTGGTGGCATACTTTATCTCTCCTTTTACTAAATCGCTTGTTTTAAATCAGCTGATTTAATTATAATTGAAGCCCACCTGAAAGTCAATAAGGCGGCAGAGATTAATTCCTTCAGCCTTATTGACTGCTTATGAAAAGATGATTTCTTCGTTCATAATATCCCAATTGCTACACTTTGTTGTATTGCGTTATGCGTTTTTCCAGCCCTTGCTTTTACCATTATGAACAGTCAGGGCAAGGGGAACATAGTGTGAAATCATATAAAGGGATAAAGCGAACACATTACAATGAATCCTTTGTTTTCAAAGCTTTTGTAGGATTTTATTAAAATACAAAGAGGTGTGATTAAGCACATATATAAAATTGTGTGTTTACAATCGGATTTTTAATAATATCCCCTTGTTTCCCGCCAGCCTTTTACATACCACCTGATTCCAACATATACCAGTTGCACGAATAATAAGAAAAATAGCAGATTGATCGGCAATACTGTCTTTATCCAATCTCCAAAATAGATTGCTATTGCCATGCTTATAAGTGTTACCAGTATTGTAATCATATCCCAGCAGTATTTCTTATATAGCCCGGCAATCTTTATCTCTATAAATGCTACAAGTATTCCAGCACCCACCAAACATCCACCGCAGATCAGTATTCTTATCAGCCAATATACAATTCCGGCAACGACAGGATTGGATATTCCATTACTAATCTGTGCCACGTTCTTTCCTATCAGTACAACCACCTGAATTCTTCAACTCCCGATTTAATGACTTCTTCTTTTTTTGTGCAGGAAGTTCATCATACATAGCGACAAACAATCTTGTCAGGAAATCTTTGTTATCAACATTATCAACCAACAACATCTCTTTTGCTCCATCATAGGGCGACTCATAAATTGCATTAGGCATAAGTGAAACAGCAGATTTTACAGGTTTTACAAGCAACCTATCGTCATATATACCGCCAACAATTTTCTCACGATAATAGATGATATACTCGCTCATCATCGCACGGTATGAAATTCCCTCTAAATCGGATAACTGTTCCAATATAAAGGTTAAATATTCTTTACTTGAAGCCATATCTTTCTCCAATCTAAATTGTTCTCTCACCATCATCAAAGCATATCCAAGTAAGTTCTGACCTTTCCACTTATCCCGATCAAATCTGTTCTCGTCTTTCATGGATAACCCAATTCCCCATATCTGATCTTTTACCGCACATTCTGATAAATATCAATTTCCTAAATATCCATTTTCTTCATCTGGATTATGAAAACAAATAATCGCCATCACTGTTCACCCAACCTTTCACTACAATCATACCAGATTTATATCTTTCCTGCCATCGCAACAAGCACTTTCATCACCCCAGCAAGCACCATCACCCAGATTGGATTCATCTTCACCTTCCTGAGCAAGATCACACATACCACAAATATTCCAACCATCAGCCAACTGGTATCAGATATCACCATTTTCCCGGAAACTCCCCAGAATGCTGTCTGCAAAATGGAAATTCCCGCCGATCCGATCAGTGCGACCACCGCCGGTCTGATCCCTCCAAGTATTCCCTGCAGCATGTCCATTTCCCGGTATTTTAAGTACAATTTTGCAATGATCGTCACGATAATGCAAGATGGTGTGATATATCCAAGTGTAGCCACAACCGCTCCCGGCATTCCGGTCAGTTTCATCCCAACAAAGGTTGCTGCATTGATCGCAATCGGTCCCGGAGTCATCTGGGAAATGGTGATCAGATCCGTAAATTCCGTCATGCTGAGCCAGTGATGCACATTTACGACCTGCCCCTGGATCAGTGGAAGTGCCGCATATCCCCCTCCAAAGCTGAACAAGCTGATCTGAAAAAAGCTTAAAAATAATTGTATATACATCATACTCTTTTCCTCCGTCTGTTCCAGATTGTCCGGATTACACCAAAAACTCCACTTGCAATCACAATATAAATCACATTGATTCCCAATACACAGGCTGCTATAAAGGCTGCAATCATAACAATCGTTGCCACATTATCTTTCTTTTTTATAATTCCACATCCCATTTCATAAGTGACCGAGGCAATCACAGCTCCGACACCTGCCTGCATCCCTTCCAGCATCTGACTCACCAGATAATTATCCCGAAATGCATGATAAAAAGCAGAGATCAAAGAAATGATCACAAACGGTGGAATAATCGTTCCAATAATTGCAACCAGTGTTCCTGCAAGGCCGGCAAGCTTATACCCAACCACGATTGCCCCATTTACCGCAATCGGTCCCGGTGCTGACTGCGCGATTGCCACCAGATCCAGCATTTCATTTTCTTCAATCCAATGATAATCATCCACAAACTTTTTCTTCATCAGCGTGACGATCACATAACCGCCGCCAAATGTAAATGCACTTAGATATAATGTAGATAGAAAAAGTTTAACCAACACTTCTCTTTTATTCTTCATAATTTTTATCCTCCACCCATTAGTATATCTTTGCTTTATACAGATGTAAATTAAAATCCAGGTAAATTTCAAAACCTTTCCGAAACCTTTCCAATACAATTTTACCTCTTGACTTTTCCAACAATCTATTCTTATTTTTCTATTGGATAAACGAGAATTTAACGTTCTCTTTTATGTCTATCAATAAGCAACAAAACAAACATAATAAGCCATATCCCCCATGCGATCCAACAGCCTATTCCTTGATATTGGATATCTATGATTATTCCAATAATAAAAGGAACTGACATAAACATCATTCTTTTTCCATATGCCTTACACATAGCATTCTCATCGTATTTCTTTCGTTCATCCGCTGATTTCATATTATAACCCGACAAGAATTTAGCAGCTTTTCCTTCTGATTTATAAAACCACATTCCAAACAAAAACATAATCACTGCCATCATAAAGTCAAAAACAATATAGAACATATAATACAATTTCTCCTTTCAGCCAATCAC
>OIWL01001233.1_pt1 | contig 28493 bp, 25 predicted proteins | sample 1587561 | NCBI WGS metagenome assembly OIWL01 (sample SAMEA3888903, study PRJEB22519) | human gut metagenome | biome: human gut; feature: human-associated habitat; material: faeces | place: Denmark | collected 2010 | reverse complement strand
TAACCGAACTTAGAAAGGAGGACGGCGCTTCCTCCCCTGTCTGAAGACAGAGGTTTCCGCGCCGAATTTCTATGAAACGCGGTCTGACGCTGCCTAAGCCCCTTGGGCAGGATTCGCTCTTTGACGATGAGGATGTCTCGCCCGATCAGCAGGAGAAGGCGAAAGGCTCCTTTCAGAAGGCGATTGCCACCACCAAAACGAATCTCAAGCAAGAGCTCATTCATCAGATCAACGAGATTGACGCGGCGGAGGCCGATTCTCTCTTTTTCATGCCGAGGGCTGCGATCTATGCGGCCATGCCCTATCGTCAGAAGCGAGGTGACGACGGAAACTTTTTGACGACCTACGAGCGCAGGAACAATGCGCTTACGCTCAAGCTTAAGACCATTGCGCCTGAGATCGGTCTCCCTTCGGGCGCATTCCCGCGCATTCTGCTTGCGTACATGACTTCGACGGCCATGCGCACGCATTCCCCCTTCATCGAGCTTCCTAACTCGGTCTATTCGCTCATGGACACGCTGGGGCTCAACACAAGGGGCGGTTCGACCATTCTCATGCGCAACCAGCTCGATGCCCTTCGCAATGCGCTCATCTCGATTGAATGGAATCGAGAGGTGCAGGCCGGCGACGAGATCGTGCACATCAAGAAGGATCGCATGTCCCTCATCATCGAGGAGTCGGTGGTTTGGGAGATCGTGGCGCATCGTCGCAAGCGTCTGGCGGAGCCCATGCTGGGCGGCTACTACGTGAAGCTTTCCGACTACTTCTTCGACGAGATCTGCGAGAGTCCTGTTCCCATTGACCTGCGCGCCATGATCGCGCTCCAGTCAAGTCCCCTCGCCATGGACATCTACGCTTGGTGCACGTATCAAGCGTCCTTCCTTCGCAAGCCCAAGACCATCTCTTGGAGTGCCCTCATGGTGCAGTTCGGCACCTACGACCGCGTGCGCGACTTCAGGCCGCGTTTCACGCAGGCCATGAAGAGCGTGCTTGAGGTCTACCCCGAATTGCGCGTGAGCTTGACAACGCAGGGCATTCGTCTGTCGCCGTCACCCACGCACGTGGCTCGCTCGATGCCGATGCGGGTTGATCAACCTGAGATTGAACCGCCCAAGAAGCCGCCTCCCGAGGCGCAGGAAGTGCTCGATGCCGACAAGGCTGAAAAGCCCAAGAGCAAGGTTGAAGACATTACCGACCTGGAACCCACGGAAGGCTCTGTGAAGCAGATCACGAGCGTGAAAATGGTCAAGCGCAAGACTTCTAAGAAGGCAGAGGAGAATGAAAAGGCTCCTTCCAAGCTCGAAGCCACGCCGACAAAGCCCAAGGCCGCAAAGGGTCTGCGACGCCCAAGAGGCATTGGCCTCAAAGCCGCCCCCAAGCAGGGAAAGGAGGATTGATGCGCACGGTTGCTGTCATCGAACCCTCGTGGGAAGGGCGCTACCTGATGCTGCGCGAGCTCGAAGGCTGGTATGCCGTTGCGGTCTACAGCGCGCGCCGACAAGTGCCCGTCCTCTTTTCCGAAGACTTCTACGAGGTGCACGAGGAAATTCAGTACCGATCCGGTCTGGCGGCTGCCGAATACCTGCCTGAGCGGGAGTACATCTACGTCGGCCCGAAGTTCAGCAAGGTCGTGCGCGAGTTCGGCGCTGAATATGACGAAGGCGCTCGATCTTGGTACGTTCCCGACGATCTCCACAACCTCGTCGGGACGGCGCTCGACAAATGGCGCAATCCCGAACGGCTCGAATTTCTGAGGAAGGTGCTCGAAGAGGAGCACAACCGCCTGCGCCGGACGGCACCCGCAGGCCGGATCTATCTCAAGGTTCCTCTCGCCGACAAGGAACAGGTGCAGTATCGAGGCGCGGTCTACGACGCTGGCAAAAAGGCGTGGTACATCGACCGCCGGTCGCCTTCCGTGCGCTTTGCGCAATGGTTGCCGCACGACGTTGAGGTGGACTTCACGCCTGAAGCGCTCTTGATCCCCGACGACCATCTCACAATGCCCTTGTGGCTCTTCATCGAGTTTGAAGATCAGGCCGCAGCCAAAATGAAGGGCGCTGTGCAATGGCAGGACAATGGCCTCTGGTTTGCGCCCGTCGGCGCGAATCCTGTTCACTTCGAGCAATGGGCCATGCCGCCGCGACGTTTGGGGCCGAAGTCCGCCTTCATCCGGTTTTTGAAGGATCAAGGCTTCGACGAAGACCGCAACGCGCTTGAGGTGATTGCCGACGGCGAACCCCATGCCTTTTTCGTGCTTGGGGATCAGAAGGCGCCTTCTGGCAGGTACGGTTTCTTCATGAAACCCAACGAAATTCCAGCCGGCTGGGCAAGTAATGCGCTCGCTACTAGCTACCAATCCTGGGCTTATCCGCATAGCGGCCTCGATTGGGAAAAACTCCTCTAGAACAAACGCAAGGAAAACTACCCAACCACCTTCTCTATCTTTAGAATATTACACAACGATAACATAGCGGAATACATCTTCTGAATCTCCAAGTCACCCTGAACCGTCCCCGATCATGAATTCGCAATATTCCCAAAGATACAGATCATGCGAACCGTTTGATCTCCAGTCACATGAAGGTCGTGTGCTGGACTATTTTTCGCGCTATCTAGTCGAAGTATCAAAAGAGAGCGATAAAGCCCGCATAATCAATAGTGGCGCCATAAGACGACTTGATAAACTCATCACAGACAAGCATCTCTGTACTCAGAGTTGTCTTTCCAATTATCTGTCCGGCATTCCAACGAAAAAGGATTTCCTGAAAGAGAAGCCTTTGATTTTCCCTTTCGGCTGCAATCTGAGCCAGGTCGAAGCCGTCGAAAAAGCCTTCTCTAGCAACTTATCCATCATTCAAGGACCGCCTGGGACAGGAAAAACGCAAACCATTTTAAATATTATTGCGAATCTTTTGATTAGAGACATGAGCGTTGCAGTTGTCTCTAATAACAATTCTGCTACTAAGAATGTTCAGGAGAAACTTTCGTCACATAAATATCAATTAGGATGGCTAGTTGCAGAACTAGGTAGCGCTGAACAGCAAGAAAGGTTCTTTAAATCCATTCCAAAAATCGCATTAAATAACGAGTGGGAACAATTCGAACCCGATTTCGACCACATCCGTAATCTCAATAAAAATGTTCGTTCAATCTTTCAAAAACGAATTGAGATTCAGAATTTGAAATCTGAACTTGCCAAACTCGAAGCAGAAATTCAAGTATTTCTCGAAGAAGAAGAAAAAAAGGGAACTAGTCTTTGGCTATGGGCATGGTACAGCGCCAATTTGAAGAAACTTGACAGTTCTTCACGAAGCAAACTTCAAGAAAAATGCTTGAAGCTAATGCTTCCTCAAAGCAACTTCGCTCGATGGTTCCGGAAGTTAATCCTGCGTTTCCAGGGTATTCGTCATATTGACCAAATTGAACCGAACATCGATGCGATCTTGAGCGCCAATACATATGCCGACGCTGTTGAACGCAGAGAGCTCCTCACTCTATCCATTGAAGGCACTGAAGAGTGGATAGACGCTCACAAACAGGAAGAGCTAGAACTTACCCAAAAGTCTCTAGAAGCGCTGTATGCCTCAATTTGGACGAAATACAAAGACGTTCCCAACAGGACGTTCAACGCCGAAGATTATCGCTATGACTCTATCTTCTGGAACCGCTTCCCCATCGTAACTAGTACAACATTCGCATTGCACCGCAGCAAACCCAAAGGCAACTTTGACTTCGTCATCATCGATGAAGCATCACAAGCCGGCTTGCCTACTGCAGCTTCTAGTCTGAGTTGTGCCAATAGTGCCGTAGTAGTAGGCGATCTTAAGCAGCTTCCGGTAATCATTCCGGAAAATGCTCTACATCCTTCTTCAGACATTCCTGCTGCCTTTGATGCAACCAAGCACAGCATTCTGAGTTCCATGGTTGAAGTCATGGGTGACAAAGCACCCCAAACGCTGCTACGCGAACATTATCGTTGCCACCCTGACATTATTGGCTTCTGCAACAAACAGTTTTATGACGGCAAGCTGATCACCATGACAAACCGCGGTACGGCTCCTGCGTTCACATGGATTGAAACGAGTGAAAACGTGGTCAAACATGTCAAGGGCAGTGTTCTGAATGAACGTCAGATCCTGATCACGCGAGACTGGCTTGACCTGCACAGGAATGATGTCGCCAACCAGGATGTCGGAATAATTTCTCCGTATCGTCCGCATGCCGAGAGCTTAAAAAATATTCCAAATGTTGTTTCTGATACCGTTCATAGCTTTCAGGGACGCGAGTGCGACACTATTATATTTAATGCCGTCAAGGATGAAATTACGACATTTAATAACGACCCGAACCTGATCAATGTTGCAGTATCTCGAGCAAAATCGCATTTTGTATTAGTCTCATCCTCATATGATGAAAATGCAGACTCAAATCTTGCATGTCTGGTCAGATACATTAAACATTTGAAACCGGAATACCGTCGTATCTATAAGTCCAAGTACCGATCAATTTTTGATGTACTTTACAAAAAGAACAATTCTGCATTTATACCTCGTCGCAAATCAGGCGAATCTCCAGCAGAAGCATTGTTCCGCAACCTCCTCATGACGTTACAAAAAGATGAACGGTTTGGACATTGGAAATTTACTCAGGAATACCCGTTACGATTAGTGCCAATAAGTCTCGACTCTTTTACTAATCAAGAAAGAAGGTATATGTTCAACGGCGCAAGACTTGATTTCATTCTATATGACGCATTTGACCGACAGCCGATTGCCGTTGTTGAAGTGGATGGAGCTTCATACCATAAGGATGGCACTCGTCAGTCTGAAAGAGACGTCCTGAAAAACACCATATTGGAAAAAGTCGGAGTTCCCTTGTTCAGATTCCGAACGGATTCTGTTGAGGGGCAGGAACTTGAGCAAATTAGCACATTCTTATCCAAGATCTATGCTGATCGCAACGCAAACAAAAGCAAAGCTGTAACAAATTAGAATGCATTAAGTCATGAACATACTAATAAACGACTTTAACTTAGTCATTGCCGACGATTATCTAAGGGAATATGCTGCTTTTGACGCGCATAAGAATAAAAATGCAGGAGAAGAACACCAGAGGAGGAAAGCGCGCAGGTGCCGGCCGCAAACCCAGCGGCCGGCATGATGTTCGCGTGCGCTTGACGCCGGAAGAACATGAGGTCTTCAAGCGTCTGGGCGGATCAAACTGGCTTGCCGTCAAGCTTCAGGACGTGATCGCGTGTCAGGCAGCAACGAGAGCCAATGGACGGACGGTTCAAGAAGCGCTGGACGCCATCCGACTTGTCAATGACCTTGAAGAGTTTCCCACCGATGTCGTGGATGACGTCCGAATACTGCTCGAATGTCAGGCTGTCGAGGAAGAATCCCATTGACCTCATCAGGGGAACGACGCACATCGACGACGTTGTCCGATGCGCTCCGCCCGAAAAAACAAACACCCCAACAGGAGATTGCCGTGACCTGGCTGCATAACCGCCTCGTTCGAAAACTCAAGTGGCGTGAGGCCCGTCTCAAGCAGGCTCAGATCATCGCCGAAGCCCCTATCACCGAGGATGAAATCATCCGAGACCTGAAGCGTTGGTTCACCGAGCACAAGGGCTTTGTGAAAGCCGGAGAGACTTATCCCGAGCTGCCGGAAGTGCTGGAAACGATCCGTCGGAGACGCGCTCGAGCCGTTCTGGATATCCAGGAGAGCATCCGGAAGGACCAAAACAAACTGGATTTTCTTGAGCGCGTGGTAGATGAACACGACGCCGAGGCCACGGAGGCCATGCCTTCGGTCATGTACGAACTGCAGAACGAACTGCAGAACTTCTTCGTCGCTGACCGCCTGCAGACGTGGAACCACTACCGAGCCATGCCCGAACCGGATGAATCGGACCTCAGCTTGAATGCAGCCATGATTCGGGAAGCGCACTGCGACTCGCAAAAAAACATCGAAACGCAAGCCCACAAGGAGGCCATCAAGCGAACCAGGAACCTGTACGAGCGCATTGTGGACAAGTGCGGCGTGGTTAGAGACTGGACCCACTTGCGTGTCAACGCGAACGATCCGGAAAACCTGGTGTCGGGGTCGATCATGGGATCGTGTGCAACCGTGACCATCAGAACCGACGTCGCGAGCAAGCCCCTTTCCCCTAGAAGCATCAGCTTCAATCTGAGGTCTCGGTTCCCTGAAACGGAGATGCCGCTATGACGGCAAGAGCACAAGTTGATGCCTGTGCCCGGCAGCTCGATGAGTTGACGCCCTAAGGCGCAATGCTGCAAGGGAAGGAAAGGGAAAAGCCAAGCCCCGTCGCGACCGGGGCATAATTCCAAAACACAAAACCGACGGATGCAATACTTCCGCCGTGGTGAGGAAAAGGGAGGAAACGCTCCGAGAAGGGAGCCAAAGGCCGACGCTGCGTCTGATGTCCTCACCAGAGGATGGGAGAACCGAGATCGAAACAACATCCGTCATCGCCATGCATTACGACGGCGGCGGTTGCGACGAGCGCGAAAGAGAAGAGCAAAAAGGCAGAAATTCAAAAATACACTGAGGTCTTGTTTAACGTCGCCCTCCACGACATGGGTAATCATAGCAAGTTTTCGGATGCCTGGATCGAGCCGATCGAAAAAGCGCGGCGATGCCGTAACAGGCAAACAAGACGGCGAGTCCGCCAAGGAAAGCGGCCCAGAAGAGCAGTCCCAGCGTTCCGAGCAAGATCGCCCCCGCGCCGACCGACAACAGTTCGACGGCGCGGGCGCTCTGAAGAGACGGCAAGAATCCCTTCGGCATCAAGTCCCCAGCGGTTCTCGTGCCGAATGGCAAAAAGCGAAAAAAGCGAGCATCGGCGCGGATCGTCGTGCCCGAGCCACCATCGCGTCAATTCGATCCCGTCGCCGAGCGGCTGGAAGACCTCTGGATAGGCTTCCGTCAACGGATTGCGAAAGAATTCGACGAAGAAAGCTGGCTTCTCTTGAGGCATGGCTGGTCCTTGTTAGCTTGAGAATTGACTTGGGAACAAGTTGGATTCTCTATAGCACGCAGGCCATGAAATACGGCAGAAAAACCACAGTCCCCTCGCGCTTGAGCTCGCCATGATGGAGAACGATGCCATCAGCGATGCGCGAACCATATTTTTCTTTAAAACGCTCCAACGACTTGATGCTGGAAGACGAAGAGGACTTGACCTCAATCGGAACAATCTTTTTGTTTTGTCGGATCAGGAAATCGATCTCCAAGGTTGTTTTTCTCGTCGCCGAATTTCGTTCCAGATAAAAATACGACGGATGACCATTGGCTCGAAGACATTGCGAGACAAGGTTTTCAATTAGCATACCCTCATTCACCTGAAGGCGATCCAGCAGAATCTGCTTGTAGAGGTCGTTCTCCAGGATCGGTCTATCTTTAAAGGCGAGACTTATTAAGAGTCCCGTATCCATCAGGTAACACTTGAAAGATGGATCGCTCATGGACAAGTTTAGCGCGGCACTGGGTTCATCAACGCAGTTGGCGATATTGATGATCATGGCTTCGTCTAACCACCTGATGGGCCCTTGATATTCTCGAATTCTCGCGTTTGATTGGATGTGCGAAATTATGTAACGCTTGTCGTGCTTGGATAATTCGGAAGGAATTCGGAAAAAGAAATTCGACACATACTCAGACCTTTCATCAGTCTGTTCAGCCATGTCGTTGCTGTAAAGGTTGATGATCTGCTGTTTGACCAGGTCAACTTTTCCATAATCCCGGGATTCCACGAACATTTTGACCGCCTGCGGCATGCCGCCGACCATCATGTACTCGCGAAAGGACTTCATGATCGGGCGATGGAGATCTTTCAATGGTTTCATCGTCTCGTAATGGCGACGAATCAACGGGACGGTCATTCGGTCGCCTTGTGCCCAAAGGAATTCCTCAAAGTCCATCGGCAACACTTCCAGTGTGTACTCTTCCGAAGGAATCAAAATTTCCTTGCTGCGCTTTGTGATGGATGCGAGCGATCCAGTTTCCAAAATGTCGTAACGCCCGTCCTCCAACAAGGTTTTCACGGCCTGGCGCGCCTGCGGAAACAGCTGAATCTCGTCGAGGATGATCAAAGATTCGCGTTCGTGCAAATACGTTCGGTAGAGCAACTGAAGAACCGCGTAGAAATTATCCAAGTCTCTAAGACTGTTGATGAACAGGTCTTTGACATCGTCACCCGCCTGATCAAAACGAACCAAGATGTAAGTCTTATACGCTTCTCGGCCTAGTTTTTCTGCGAGCGTCGTTTTTCCAACTCGTCGCGCTCCTTTGAGAAACAGAGCATGGTGAGGCGCCAGCTTCTCCTTCCACTCAAGCATAGTCTTGTAGACTTTTCTCTCATACTGAACAGTTTTCACGTTTGCGCCTCCTTTTTAAGGGTCATTTTTCACGTTTGCGACTATATTTTAACCTCGATTTTTCACGTTTGCGCCATAGATTTGGTGGCAAATTTTCACGTTTGCGCCACTTCCTCCTCCCGTTGGGATGTCACGTCGAATCCGAATCTCTTCGCCTGCGGCAAGTTGTTCCGGGAACTGCAGGACGGATCAGGTCTGTCCTTCGTCGTTTTCTTCTTTGGATTGGACGTTGATTTGCTTGCTGTGCTTCTGCAGCTCTCAGCATCTCTATGGACTCCTCCATAGCCGCATCATGTTCATCGGGATCAGTTATGCCATTCCAGAAGAAGAGGGCTGGGACTTCGCAGTGCTCCCATTCAATACCTGGTTCACGCCGCCCCTCATGCCAAAGATCCGCTACGTCGGCGTGATTCGCGAGTCCATCGCAATCGAAGAATTCGCCAGTCGCAATGACATTGTTGAGGTCGTTGAGCCGCTCATGCCCGCCCCCGACCTCAACGCTTCTTGGGATCTTGAGGAATGGTTTGCGATGTTCCACGAGCGCAATGATGTGGTACGGACGGCCGTGGAACGCCAACGCGCCTGGATCCAGAAGCTCAAAGACGATTTTGAGAAATCCTGCATGGAGAAATAAGCGAGCGCGCCGAGTAGAGCAGCCTGCAACTTTGAGTGCGCAGGAGGGAGGATCGAGCGCGCAATGCTAGAATTTCCGCCTCTCCAAAGGAAGCCCCATGTCCCAAAAACCCCGTCCAAAGAAGAAGTACCGTCCTCGCGCCGTAGCCGTTCCAGCATATCTCAACAGCCTTTCCTCCGACGTTGACCGAGGGAGAGATGCTCGCGACGAGGATCGTGTTTTCCTGCTCCAGGTAGCCAACCGAACCGTCGAGAAGGTTGATCTTGCTCTGTATGGCCGGATACTCCAGATTGCATGGGTACTGGCCGCCAAGATGGAAAGGGCGAAGGAACTTCGCCAATGTCTGTACGACGGCCTTGTAGCCATTGGCTGTTACATCGACGAGAAGCCGAAGACTCCGTTCAACGATGAGATGTTCGAGGGGCTTTCGCAGGCGACCGAAGTCGCGCGGGACATTCTGGAGAACTCGGGCGAGATTGAGCGCGCACAAGCCGGAGCAGCCGTCCTGTCAGGGCGCGTCAAGTTCGAGTCGGATGCGGACAAGATCACGGATCGGGAAGTTGTTTTGCGTTGAGATGAGGGCTTTCTGCCGTGCTTTGGCGTTTTTCGCCATCACAGGGGGTGAACAAAAAAACAACTGCAATAAAATATCTAAATTGTTTAACAATCCCCACCCAAATCCGTCGCCGGTAGTACGCCATGACCGAAGACTTCAACGAAATCAAGCCTGGTGCTCAAGCAGTAGCCGAAAGCGTCACGCGTAAGCGCGCCGCTCTTGAAGCCAAGCACATCATTCTCACGGATTGTCCAGGGGACGTTGCTGCGTATCTGCCGAAGTACCATCACACGATGCATGAAATCATCGAAATCGGCCCCTGGCAAAGCTACGGCGCATTCAGGGAGGGTGCGGGACGCAACATGACACGTCTTTTCCTGTCGGACGAAGCACGTGTTGCCTGTGCAGAACAACTGTCGCGTCTGACGGATGTCCAGAAGAGAGCCAGTTACCTCTTTTCCTACGAAGATGCCGCCGACTGGATTCACAAGAATGTTGAATCGGAAGTCATGAGCGTGCTTGTGCCCCTCTCGATGTTTGCGACTGATCCAGATGCTTTCCGTGCGCAATTCCTCGAAGAGAGAGGAAAGCGTTTCGTCAGACTTGAAGACGCCATCACCAAGGGGAAAAGTCCTGCTCGCCCCCCCCCCCCTTGTCAAAGTGGCGCGTGACGAGAATTTTGCCGGCGTCCGTCCAATCCGAGTTGGGGCGTTGGCAAGAGGACTACAACGCTGAGCGTGAACGACAAGGCGTTGCATGGCCGAATCCGACAAGCCTGACTGTGGACTTCCCGGAGGGCGTATTGGCGCGCTACAAGGCCATGAAGGAACTGGCACCAACCACTGCACGAGCTCGCGCAACGGTCCTCTTTGAGGGTTTTGCGGTGCATCGTGAGGTCGGGCATACCCAACCCTATTGCCGTCGGCACTACACGCCTGGGTTGCTTCTAGGCAAGCCCATCCATTGGAAGGACTATGAGATCGGCCTCGTGGACTTGATGAGCATCCCAAGGGCGACTGCGCTCCTCGGTGCTGACTGTCTCAGGAAAGCGGCGTGGCGCCTTGGAAAGGAAGATGTGGCTTGGTGTCGGGATGAGTCCGTTCTGCACGAGGTGAAACTGAGCAGGGAGTTCAGGATTCTGTTGGGGATCCAGAGAGGGCCGGCTGGAAAATGAGGATCATGAGGGCTGTTTGATGCAGCCCGTCACTCTCCGAATAGGGTAGTGACTAGAATGGAGGGTTACGGCCCCCAGAATCCCCTTCCAATCCCTAATGACATGGGATTGGGAGGGGAGCATCAATCATGTACTCGTACCGCACTTCGGGACGCGAAATTTGCAGCGGATTGGCTGCAACGAGTTCCTGCACGATGGTTTTCACATCGCGTGTGGGAAAACGTTCCGAGTAGAACCCAAGCAGGATCCAGGCGAGAACCTCGGGAAGAAGCGGGTTGATGAGAACCAAATTCTCTTGAAAGGTTCTCGCTTTGGCTTTGGGAGCTTCGGCGAACCCTCTGTACTTCATCTCCACGCCGGCCGCCACCATCGCTTTGACACGCTCGGTCACGGCCACAGAATTCTTTGATGTGACGATGCCGTTTATATGCGCCATGAACGCCGGCGTCATCCCAGACAATTCGAACTCGGCCGCAGAAGCACGGCCCGTGTTGAAAAGAGGGGCGGCCCTTTCGGACCGCCTTCCGGAGGTTTCAACCCTTTAGGGTTGAGGAGGAGAGGTTACTTCGTGAACATCACGGGAACCATGGCGACGAAGCGCTTGTGGTCGGCGTAGCCGCGCAGATACGTGTCGGTCAGGCAGCCGGCGATGGCATGCTTGGCGACGTCAGCCGTATTGAACGTGAAGGCGATCGTCTTGTCGGTTTCCTTGACGCTCACGGGCTTGACCGGAGCAAGCGTCGAGGCCTTGGCGCCCGTAATGCCGAGACTCCAGTACATCGTTTCCTTGTCCCAGGAGTTGAACGGCATGTCGGCGGTCTTGTTCATCGTCAGGGTGATCGTGCCCTTCTTGTCGGAGACGCTCACGTCCTTGCGGTCGGCCGTAGCCTTCACCGTGTTGATCGAGGCGAGCAGATCCTTGTAGATCTTGTCGGCCTTGGCGGCGGAGGCGACCGTGAAGTCGGCGAGAATCTTGCGGGCTTCGTCACGCGGCAGATCCTTGACCTGTTCGCGAACCTTGGCGACGTCGGCTTCGAACATCTTTTCAACTTCAGCCTGAACCGGGAGAACGCCGCCAAGCAGACCGCGGTTGAAGTTCACGAGTTCGCCGAGGACGGCGTACGTGAAGTAGCTCTTGTTCCAGTCAAGGGACAGGTATTCCGGCTTCATGTTGAAGTGAACCTTGCGGGCTTCTTCAAGAGACGTCCACTGGTAGCCTTCCGGAATCTTGCCGGCCGTCGGGAACCAGGGGATGTAGGGACCGGTTTCCTGATAGCTCGAGCAGCGCCACAGCGTGTTGAGATGCGGCTTTTCACCGAGTTCCATGACCCAGGATTCGCGGGTCTGCGAACGGGAGATGTCGTCGGCGCTCACGTGGAAGGCGTCGGCACGGCCGTCACCGCGTTCGGCATAGGTCTTCGGAGCCGTCAGACGCATCAGGTGGCGGATTTCGTCAACACCGACCTTGAACTTCGGAGTCTGGGTTTCCGGGAAGTGCAGCCAGTCGCTGTAGTGGATGCCGGTGAGGTATTCCCAACCGGTCTGCAGACGCAGGGCGTTCGTGGAGCGCAGGCGGCTCGTATCGTCCGGCTGATAGGCGCGGGAGAAGTCGAAGTCGCTGTAGTCGCCGGCCTTGGCGGGCTTGTAGCGGCCCATCTTGATCGCGTATTCGATCAGGTCGGGCGAAGCGATCACGTTTTCCTTGTCGTTGAGGTCAACGTCACGAATGGCAAGGTAGTTCGAAAGGAGCATGACCTTGTCGTCGGGGATGCGCTTGGCGACGTAGTGACGGCCCTTGACGACGTTGATGATCCAGGCTTCGTCCTTGTCGGCGACCGTATAGTTGCGGGCCGGGCTGAAGTAGCCGTACTTTTCAATGATTTCACCGGCGATCTTCACGGCTTCGCGGGCGTTGTGAGCGCGTTCGGCGATCGTGCGGCGGAAGAGGAAGCCGATGCCGCCGTCGACAAGCTTGGCGTCGGCGTCGGAGAGTTCGGAACCGTCGAAGGAGCTGCCGCCGCCGTTCGAGCAGATGATGAGGCCGGCACCGTTCGTGAAGCCCTGGTCGAAGCTCGAGCCGGTCATGTCGAGCATGTTGGACCAATAGGTGTCAAGCGTTTCAGGAACGTTGGGAACCACGGCGCGGCCCGGTTCGGCCACGAGCGGATCGGCACCCGCCTCATGCTTCTGGGCAGGATAGAAGAATTCCTGATGAAGCACTCGTCCGCCGGCGTCTTCCGTATGGCCGACCATGACGCGACCGGTTTCGGACACGTTCTTGCCGACGATCAGCGTCGTGCAGGCCAAGGAACCCATCGAAAGAGAGGCGAGAGCCAGACCAGTGGAGACTGCGAGGATTGTTTGTTTGAGCTGCATGATGTTCTCTCCTTAATGACAGCTTCAAAAAATGGGCTCTTCGCAGCTTTGAGTGGGTAAGTGCATGGCTAAGTGGAATCATTCCGTCAGGGGCTCCGCCCCCGACACCCTGGCGTTCGCCGCCACGTGGCTCGAGGGAAAGGCGGGCGTTAACGCCCTTACTTTCCCCGAACCACAGGCTATTTGCGCTGAATAACCTCGTCAATCTGCTTTCGCGGCATATGCTCGGCCTAACGACCTGCGCTATTCCACGACAGCTTGACGATTCGATTCCGCGCGAGAATTACCCACACGAATCTGCGAAAGGCCAAAAAATGGTCATGGGGAGTCTAGGTCTGCGTTTTCGGCTTGTCAACTATAAGCGACACCGTCCTCGCATCGTCCGATCGGACGGCATGGGCATGCCCCTCCGATCGACTTGGCCCGTAGCGAACTCGGGGCCCATTTGTCGATTTCCCGAAGATTCATATTCGGAGTGCACGGGGCATCGGTTGTGAGAGGTGCTTTCGATACGGGGCCGAACGCAGCAAGACCACGATTGAAAATGACGAGGTCATCAACAACCTCATCCATTTTTGGGGGATTACTCTTTTGGACTCTTAGGGCTACCGCCCGGCCATGATCCCTGCTGCTGCCACAACGGATGGGTCAGTTCCTGTGTCGTTTTGTGGGTCAGGTCTTATGTCGTTAAGTGGGTCAGATGTCATGTCGTCACGCTGAGAATGCCACTGACACACTCGATTTCAGCAGGCCGTTTTGAAGGATTCTCCTCTGCGTGAACCCTCGGCACGGTAGAATGAACTGACCCGTTGAACCGTGTTTTCGAACGGATTATTCGACCGAAATCTGCGTACCCGATTCCGGCCGTTTTTTTGCCCTTGCCCTCCCCTACCGAAATCTCGACCATGCCGACCGCCCGTACCGTACTCGCCGCCGCAATGAGCATCGCCCTTTCCACCGCCCTTCTCTCCGGATGCGCTTCCACCGAACGTAAGGAAAGAGCGACCGGCGTGCCGAAGGCGGACATATACAAACCCGGCGGCCCCAACCAGGCGCTCGACAAGATCGCCTATGACAAGCGCCATAGTCGGGCGCTCAACATCTCGCGCCTTGCGTTGATGCTCGGCCACGAAGACAGGGAGACGGACGATCAGAAGTGGATCACGCCGATCGAACCCTCCGTCGATCCTCATGCCGTGAACGCCGTGCTCGGCGCAAGCATCGGTCTTTTCAGTTCGTTTGTGTACGGAGGCTCGGGAAGCGGCTCGGCTGCTGTCGGCGCACTCTCCGGCGTCATGTCCACCTATTCAGGCGTTTGCCGCGAACACCTCGACGCCTGGATCTCGATGATCGAACCCAAAGATGCGCCCGATCTGCGGGCTGCCCGTCTCTTGGCGCTCGACAAAGCGTCCGACCGCACGGTAAAGGGACTCCGTAACGCGGGTTGGAAGGTGACGCCCGTGAAACGTCACTTCGTCGACAATCGGTGGAATCTTTTCGAAGGCGAAGAGCCGCGCATGGCGAACTCCTTCCGACTCGTGAAGGAAAGCGCCGGCTGTCCGTCCGCCGACAAAAAGCTCAAGGTGGACGGCAAAGAAGTCGGCTGCACGCTGACCGTCGCGACGTTCAACTCGAACCTCGACGCGGTTGCCGACATGCCCGACTGGATGGGCGGCAAGAAGGACATCCGCTTCATCCGCTCGATCCAGTTGATGTTCCAGGGCGTCAAGGCGGACGGCACGCCCTTCCTCACGCCGTCCCGCGAAGACGTTCTCAAGATTGCCGAACAGGCCTCGGGCGACCAGATTTTCTACGGTTCCTACCGTCGGTTGGCGGGGCCGTACATGTGTGAGAACGGCAACATCCTGAAGTTCCGATATCCGAAGAATCCGACGGTGTGGGACAAGGTTTTGCTTGAGGCGTACCAAGGCCTGCCCTTTGTTAAACGTACGGAATACTTCGGCGACGCGACGGTTGCGGACGAGGACAAAGTTCCCGCCGAGGAGTCAAAATAAGTGTCACAGCCCCGTGAACCTCAATGTGTAGAGGCACGGGGCTTTTTCTTCTCCATCGAACTCACGGTTGCAGTGGAGACAAAATTCTCCTCTTGAGGAAATCACAAGACGATCTTGCCAATTTCCAATAGGTGCGGTTCATCGATTTTTCTACCCTCGAAACCAAGCCGGCGTCTGCCGGTCCTAACACTCAACCCATTGGAGAAGCGTTTTGATGGTCACATCAATGCGCTGCTCTGCAACCGTTCAGAAGAATCATGACCAAAACTGCAATTGGCGCCGCCGTCGCGGCGCTGACCCTCCCCATCGCCTTTACCGCCTCAGCCGCTCAGGTTCAGATCTACGGGCTTGTTGACGAAGGCCTGTCCTACATCAGCAAGGACCTGGACGACGGCAATTCTTCCCAGGACTCTTTTGAAGTCAAGTCCGGCATGAGCGTTGGTTCCCGCATCGGCATCAAGGGCGAAGAAGATCTTGGGAACGGCCTCAAGGTGGGCTTCATCCTGGAAAACGGCTTCGAAGCTGACTCCGGTGAATTTGCCAAAGCCACGAGCACCCGCCTCTTCGGACGTGAAGCTTCTCTCTACATCTCCGACGATTCTTTCGGTACGTTCGCCTTTGGGCGACTTCAACACCTCACCGCCGGTTACGGCACTTGGGGTGTCGCGGCAGGGATTCTGAATCCGTACGCCATCGGTTGGAGCGACCACATCGCCGGTTACAAGAACGTTTTCGGTTTCAATTCCGGTCGTCTTGACAACGTGATCGCCTGGAAATCGCCGACGTTCAACAACTTTACCGCCTATGCCCAGTGGTCTTCGAACACTGATCAGTACAACGGTCCCGAAGGCGCCGAAGAAAACAAGGGAACGGCCGACCGTTACGGCTCTCTCGGTCTCGCCTATCGCGGTGAACGCTTCTCGGCCATCGGTACCGTCGAATGGACTCCGTGGAGCAGCAAGCGAGCCGATACGGCGAAAGCTGACGACGGCATCGCCTTGACGCTCGGTGCGAATTACCAGTTTGACTTCGGCAAGCTCTACCTCGCGGGCCAGTACTTCGACAACCAGTGGCGCCTCCCGACGCCCTCTGAAATCGTTCCGCTCGCCTTCAACAACGGCACGATCAACGATCGCATGGTGAAGGGTTACGGCGTAGTCGCAGGCGCCAATATTCCCGCTCTTGGCGGCAACGTGCTCCTTTCCCTCGGCTATCGCGGCGCCGAACTCGTCAACTACTCCGACATCGGCGCCACCCGTGTGTCCGGCACGATCGGTTACAGGTATCCGCTCAGCAAGCGCACGAACATCTACACGGCCGCGAGCTACACGCGTGACGACCTCGACAAGCAGGTGGCTGCGGGCAGCACGGAAACGGAAAACGTGAATCCCGACGCCATGCAGATCGTGCTCGGTCTCGTGCACCGCTTCTGATCTGAAAGACTCTTGATTTAATCTCCTTTTTGGCAGCTAAGGCCCGCGTCCGAGCAGGATCGCGGGCTTTAGTCTTTTTAATATCCCCGCTTAAGCAGGCCTTCGGGATCTTGGCCGAATCTTTGGAACCATTCAAACCAACGCTTCCGTCCGTGTTTGGCTTCGACTTTTGAAAACCAGTGCAGAAAGCGCATCAAAGTCTCGTTTTCTCTGTTCTTTTCGTGAACGACAAGCGTATTTATCCAAAGCGGGCGGTGCCAATTCGGCAACACGGGAACCAGGGCGCCGCTTTGCAGATATTCGCTCGTGAATCCCAAGGCAAGGTCGACGCTGATGCCCGATCCGTCCAGAATTCCCTGCAGACACGCAAGACTGTCTCCGTAAAAGACGTTCAGATAGGGATTGGAGAGACGGCCGTTCGAAATGGCGTTCGTCTTGAGCGTACGCAACTCATTTCCCGAAATGTTTTCAGGGATCGTAGTACGCGTCATCGTCTCCAAATCAAAGACTTCTCGATCGCTGAAGAGACACCTTGTGTAGGGGTAGTACGTGCCGCTTCGAAAGTAGAGTTGATGGGCGATCAAGTCCTCGGGTTCGCGCGGTGTCCCGTATTTCTCCAAGTCCGCGGGAGATGCCAACATAAACGTTGTGCCAGGCAGAAAGGGGTCGCAGAACAGTTCCGGAACATCTCCGGGGAAGTACGGCAGAAACGCAATGTCCGCTCTGCCGCTCAGGACATCCGCGTGCGTCAAGTCCGAGATCATCTCGAATTCGACTGTCGGATCGACATGGGTGCGGTAGTACACCAGATGTTCGAGAATCGGCTTGCGGGCGATATTGTTCGGCACGGAAATCCGAATCATCGTCCGTAAGGGAGCGCCTTCATCACGCGTAGCGTCCGAAAGAATGGACTTGTGAAGAGTGAGCATTTGTTCAACGCGCGGAAGAAGCGACTTCGCAACCGGCGTGAGCTTGTACGGCTTCGTCCGTCGGTCAATAAGTGTCGCGCCCAATTCGTCTTCAAGCGACACGATCACACGCGACGCAGCGGACAGTTCCATATCGACGTGGATTGCCGCTTTGGTGAGATTTCCTGTGCGCCCGAGCGCGAGAACGAGTTTCCAAATATTGAGATTGTCACTGGGATTCACAAGGCGTCTCCAATGGTTTTGCGAATTTCCCAACATGCTCTTGGTCTTCCTCTGCTATTTGCAAAAGGGCTGTCTCCGTACAGTGTGGAGTATAGAGGATGGCCTGTAATCAGGAGTACCTCCTACTAACCCCAAGTAACTCAAAGGAGAGTTGTTATGTCCAATCTTTCGCGTCGACATTTGCTCAAGACGGCCGCGGCCGGATCGACCCTGTTTGCGGGAGCCCTGACCACCGCTCACGCAACCCCCATCGAACCCATGCCCCAAAAGTGGGACGAAACTTTCGACATCGTCGTGATCGGCTCGGGTTTTGCCGGTCTCGCCGCCGCCATCGAAGCCCGTAAGGCCGGTGCTTCCGTTTGCGTGCTCGAAAAGATGCGCACCATCGGCGGAAATTCCATCATCAACGGCGGAATCATGGGCGTTCCGGGCACTCCGATGCAGAAGAAGCAGGGGTACAAGGACTCTCCCGAACTGATGGCGGAAGACATGATCCGCGAAGGCGCCGGCCTCAACCACCCGGACAAGGTTCTTCATCTCTGCCGTGAAGCCCTTCCGACTTGGGAATGGACCGTCAAAGAACTCGGTGTCGATTGGGTTCAGGAACGCGTTTCGCAGGAAGGCGGTCACACCGTTCCCCGCTGCGCCATTTTGAAGACCGGTTCCGGCTCCGAAATCGTCAACAAGGAAATCGCCAAGCTCAAGGAACTCGGCGTCAAGCCCCGTACCCGCGTCTTCATGGAAAAGATCATCCGTGACGCCGACGGCCGCGTCAAGGGCGTGCAGGTCCGCGAAGGTTACAAGTTCCCGGACGCCAATTCCGGCAAGGTGAAGTTCATTTGCGCCCGCAAGGCCGTGGTTTTGGCTCACGGCGGTTTCGGCGCCGATGTTGCCTTCCGTTCTCAGCAGGATCCGAAGCTCACCGAAAAGGTCGGTACGACCTGCCAGCCGGGCGCCACGTCCGAAGCTTGGCGTGAAGCGGCCCGCATCGGTTGCCACATGATTCAGACGAGCTGGATCCAGTGCGCTCCGTGGAGCGCCCCGACCGAAAAGGGCATGGGCATTGCGCTCTTCTTTGCTCAGGGCGCTGCCGCCATGTACGGCGTTTGGGTTGAAGACAAGGGCGGCAATCGCTTTGTCAACGAACTCGCCAACCGCAAGGTTCGCGCCGACGCGATCATGGTCTACCTCAACAAGGGCGGACACTGCTACGCCGTCGCCGACTCCACCGGCGTGCAGCCGATGACGGTTTCTCGTCCGGGCCTTCTTGAAAAGCAGCTCGAACGCAAATGCGTTCGCCGTTACGACACGCTCGAAGCCTTGGCCGCCGGAGAAAAGATCAATCTCGAAGGTCTCAAGAAGAGCATCGCCGAATGGAATCACGCCGTTGAAACGAAGAAGGACGATCACTTTGGTCGTTACGTGAATCCGCACGCCAAGACGATGGGCAAGGCGCCTTGGTACGTCTCCGAAATGGTGCCGAAGGTTCATCACTGCATGGGCGGCATCAACACCGACATGCAGGGCCACGCCCTTGACATCGTCAACGACAAGCCGATCCCCGGTCTTTATGCCGCGGGCGAAGCCACGGGCGGCGTGCACGGCGCCGTGCGTCTCGGCTCCTGCGCCGTGACGGACTGCATCGTCTACGGCCGCATCGCCGGTATCGAAGCCGCCAAGGAAAAGGCTTGGGGCTGACGTTAAGTCAGATCCGGTAACGCATTGACGTTCGGCGGTTGACGCCGCCGGACGTCATACACCGCTTTCGATCGGCAATTTCATTCCCGATCTGCAAAGAAACTCTTTTCCCAAACCTCTCAAAATCCGATTTTCTCGACATGCGACTTTCTACGACTCTGTTCGTCGTGTTCTCCGCTATTGCAACGGCTGTCTCCGTACAAGCAGCCCCGCTTGGCGCTGATCGACACGCGCAGGTCGGCGTGAAGTGCGAAGCCTGTCACGGTACGGACAAAGCGAATCCCGCTACGCCCGACATTGACACGTGTACAGGTTGCCACAACGCCGATCAACTCGCTGAAAAGACCAAGGACTTCAAGCCGACGAATCCTCACGTCTCGCCGCACTATGGCAAGGCGTTGGAATGCACTTACTGCCACATTCAGCACGGTCAGACCGAGGATTTCTGCGCTCAATGCCATAGCTTCGGTTTCAAGGTGCCGTAACCGTCTTCGGAGTGATCCGCTTCGGTTCGCAACCAATCAGCACAAAGAAATGGGAGCAATTCCGCAAGGATGCTCCCTTTCTGCGTTGCTGTCACGTCACTGCCTGACCCGGCAATAGGGACAATACGAGTGCCGTATGTCCGAACTCGTTATTTCAGGGCCTCCCGACGAAAAGCCTCATGGTAGATTCAAGAAAAATCGTCAAGGGGTACCCATGTCGAAGTCCGACAAAAAAAAACGCAGAATACGCCGCCCAGGTCGAAGCCAATCTCAGTCGGCTGTATCAAAACTATCTGGATCGTCTGAACGAGAAGACGGGGAGGCAGATTACCAAGGAAGATTTGGACACCCAGGAGAAAAGAGACCGACTCGCGCAAGAATGGAAGACTCGCAACTTGGGGGAAGGATCCAATCCCGAGCCTTCGACCAACCGGGACGGAGAAAGCAAGCTCTCTTCGTCGAAACGGGAAAAGTGAGGTCCTCGATCGTCCTACACCGACGACCAACCGTTTTCAGACCGACTGCCCGAGGTCTCTGCAAACGACGGACGGCCCTGCGACGCGTCAGAGCATCCTCACGATCATCTCTGCGTTGTGCGCCATCTTGAATCCCTTTGTCCTGCACAAGGGATGGGCGGGCATCCAAGCTTCTTCGGGCGGCTCAAAGGAAAAATTCGACCGCGAGTCGACCCAACAGCATTTCTCCGTTCGACCGTCGAGAAAGCGATCGACATCATCCGCTCTCGCGGACTTGCCCCAGGCAAGCCACAGGAACGGGAACTCCCGTTCTTCCGCCTTGTCGCGCGCATTGGTGAGAAGTTGCGCGTTCTCGTCGCGTGCGGCAATCGCCGCCGACGCGCACGCATCGCGCAGATAGAACAGATTGAGCATCTGCACGTAGGCGCCTTCGGGCACAGGGAGACCTTTCAATTTGAAGGCAATCTCGAAGGTAGTGAGGATGCGATCCATCGTGGGATCGCAGTTCCCTAAGGTTTCTCTGCCGATCTCGGCGTCTCCCTTGGCGCTTCCGGGGTTGAGACCCACCACCGCCCCGACGCACGTACCCTCAAAGGAGGGACTCTCGGGCCGCTTGAACCACAGTCTCGTGTTGTGCCGCAGAAGTTCGGTTTTTCCGTTGATGAGGCACGGCTCAAAGACCGCCGTGAAGCAATGGGACATGACGGCTCCTTGGGAAAAGGCGAATTTTTTATTTTATGACGGCCGACGCCGAATGGAAAGCCCCTCTATTGGGGTGCCGTTTCCCGAACGCAAATTCGAGAATGACACTATGCAAACCACCTGATAAAAGGAGATGAACATGTCAGGTCTTTCTCGTCGACATTTGTTGGGTACGGCGCTTGCCGGTTCCGCCGTTACGTTCTCGGGCGTCGCGGCCGCGAAGATTGAAAATCCGTGCAAGCTTCCGCAGAAGTGGGATGAAACGCACAAGGTCGTGATCGTCGGTTCGGGCGGCGCCGGCCTTGCCGTAGCCGTTTCCGCCGCGCAGAACGGCGTGAAGGACATCGTGGTTCTCGAAAAGATGTCCTACATCGGCGGCAACACCGCCATTTCGGGCGGCGCCTTCAACACGACCGACCACAAGCGTCAGCCCAAGCAGGGCATCAAGGACAGCCCCGAACTCCATGCAGAACAGACTTTGAAGGGCGGCGACTTCCGCGCCAACCCCGCGTTGGTTCACAAGATGACCGAAAACTCCGAAGCCGCGCTCAATTGGCTCGAAGAAATGGGCGTCGCCTTCAAGCCCGAGGTCTATCAGGTCTACGGCGCTCTCTATCCGCGCTCTCACGACGCTGTGCATTCGCTCGGTTCCGACTACATCAAGGTTCTCAAGGCCCAGTGCGACAAGCTCGGCATCAAGATCTTCACCAACTCCCGCGTCACGGGCCTCATCCGTGAACAGCCGCTTTCCGGCCGCGTCCTCGGCGTCGAATTCGAAGACTCCAAGAAGGCGAAGAAGTACTGGAAGGCCGACATCGTAGTTGTCTGCGCCGGCGGTTTCGGCGCGAATCCGAAGATGCGCGCCAAGTACGACCCGCGCATGCTGAACCTGACCACGACGAACCACGTCGGCGCGACGGGCGACCTCATCCCGCTGATGGAAGACATCGGTGCGGACGTGATCGGCATGGACCACATCCAGTGCAACCCCGGCTGCCCTCCGGGACGCAAGCAGCGCATCGTTCTTCACATGCACGTCGAACACCTCGTCATGGTCGACCGCAAGGGTCAGCGCTTCGTGGCTGAAGAAATCCGCCGCTCTCTTCAAAGTCAGATTCCGGAACGTAAGCTGGCTAAGGGGATTAAAAAAAGACTCCGCTACACCCTTCTGAAAAGACAGAAAGACCTTACGGAAGATGAACGTCAAAAAATAGATGCGATTAGCGTATTCGTCCCAGAGCTGAAGATTGCCTACGGCATCAAAGAAGATTTCTTCGAAATTTACGATCAGGGCAATCGTCAGGATGCGGAAGCAGCATTTGCCAATTGGGAGAGCAACCTTCCCACAGAATCGGTTTACGACCCGTTTCGGAACGTAGCCAACATGGTTCATAATTTTTATGAACCTAGGAAGCTCTTCAAAAGTACCCTGAACAATCGTTTGCATAGAAACTTAGCCTGTGTAATAGACAAAAGTTCTCGGGGCGCAAAATTAAAGAGGGCTTTTGAAGAGCTTCCCTTTCACGACTTTGGCTTTATGAATGCTGGCATTGTCGCAAACGACAATGATCTTGCGCTCCTTGTCGTACTCATTGCGAATTCCGATTAAGAAATCGCGGAAATCCTCAGCGTCGACAGCTTTGCTCTGGATGGAGAAAACCAGTTTTCCACGATTGTTGACAGCCACTTGCATGACTGCAGCACCATATCGAGCCCGGCCGTTAATCAGCAACACCGGTGTTTCGCCACGGTATCCCCAACCCCTGATCCAGTTCGGATCCTGCTTGAGAGCCGTCTCGTCCTGCCACAGGATGATGGCATTTTCTGCAGCGGCTCGCTTGACCAATGCCGGATACGTCGTATTCAGCCATTCTTGGACTTTCGTTTCGTCCTGCTGAATGGAGCGCTTTACCGGACGCTGATAACTGAGGCCGACACTATTCAGCCAGCGACACAATGTGGATTTGGCAGCGTCGACCCCAAACTTAGCCTTAATCAACAGGCGGATAGAGGACGAATGCCAAAGCGAATGCTGAATACCAAAGTCCGTGGGGCAGTGATCGGTGATGAAGTCCAACAACTGTTGCTTCTGCTCATCCGACAGGAATGACTGCGTGTTTTCTCTACGACCACGCTTCTGCCCTTTGACGGCATTTTCGACACCTTCACTACGCGCACGCTTTAACCACTTCCCGACGGTGTTCTTGTGAACATTGAAGTGTTTGGCGATATCAACGTTGGTCCAACCTTCCTGGTGCAGGCGAATAGCCTGTTCACGAATATAGGCCTGAGCCTCCGGATTGGCATGGCGGAGGTCCAATTTATTGGGTTTTTAGGGGCAAATTTACTGGTATTCATTCTAATTATTATAGCATAATTAGCCTATTTAACGAGACGGAATTTCTCTATGAATAAAAGAGTCCCCGAAATCATTCAGGGATTTGATGTAGACCAGCCTATTTACTGAGGCTATTAATAACCCGCGGACTTTTTTCGAGTCGTCTCTGCGCGAGGGGAAGAGGGAATTTCGTATCATCGCTTCAGAGCCTGAGGAGCGGGGGAGGCGCGGCGGGGCGGCCGTCATGCGCCTTCAGGCGGATTGTCTTTCAGACGCGCGTTTTACTAAGATAGAAGGAAATGCTCCGGCGTTTCCGGAGCGGCGTGCGGTGTCGCACGTGCATGATCATGGAGGTGCATATGCCCTGGAGAAAGCGGGTGGTATTCGGCGGCGCATGCCTTGCGGGCCTGCTGGCCGTGGGCTACGCGGGCTATGTCGGCTGGCAGCAGTCGGTGGTTGATCAGATGCTCTTTGACCTGAAGGCGGCGGGCAGTCCCGTGCCCGGCGTGGGCATCGAGGTGACCGAGATCGAAAGGACCTTCGGCTCGAGAAGGCTCGAGGTGGTCTTCCATGTGCAGGGCCTGCCCGAGATGCCTCTCAGGGGCGAATGCGTCTGGCGTCTGGGCATGGCGCCAAGCCTCGTCGTGCGGCACTTCAGGACGACGCCCGAGCTGCAGGCCTTCGTCGACAAGGCCTCGCCGCAGGTGACGATGGACTTCGGGCTTCCGTTCATGCCGACGAACCTGCGCGTGCACTGGCTCGACGCCGAGGTCGACGGTCGCACCACGGCCTCGGGCGAGGCGCTCACGACCTTCAGGATCGTGAAGGCCGAACCCGTCGAGAAGGATGGCAGGCTCGTTCCGTATGCGCCCGCGAGCGGCGTGCCCTACCACGTGCTCCCGGTCGAAGGCGACTGGGGATTCTCCGCCTTCGTCTTCCGCCTCAACTGGGCGGGCGAGCGTCTGGTCTACAGGTTCCTACCCGACGAGACCGAAGAGCCCGTGATCCTCACGGCTGAAAGCGACGGCGCGGGATTCTCCGGGTTCGAGAAGGTCGACGCGAAGGACGACGTGAAGTTCGGCAGGAGCGCCTCGCGCCTGTCGGCGAGGAAGGTGAATGCGGGCTGGCGGTTCGACTTCTCGCATGACGGTTCGCTTGAGAAGGCTCCCGCGGCTGCAGGTCCGCTTTCCGCACTCAGATACTGGCACTTCCAGGGCTCCGTCACGGCGCCCGAGGACGTGTGGCTGCCCGAGGCGGCGGGCAGGCTTCTGGTGGGCGCCGACGTCTGCAGCGTGCCGGGCATCTGCCGCCCGGGCGCGCCGAAGGGGCTCGAGCCTCTCATGCAGGCCGCTCAGGACGGCAGGCTCGGCCTGAAGATGCAGAACGTGGAGCTTGACTTCCCGAGGCTTGAAGTGCGCGCGATGGGCGCGATGGGCGTGAGGAAGGATGTGAAGACGTTCGCCGACTTCGATGTCGGCGTCCAGATTCATCCGCTTGACGACGAACTCATGAAGACCCGTCCCGACGTCGTCGCCGTGCACGACTTCGTGAAGGACCTCGTCGACTCGAAGGCGCTCGCCTGCCGCGTGAAGGACGAGTGCCGCGCCCGCGTGACGGTCGAACCCGACGAAAGGGGCTTCGGCATCATCAGGTCGAACGGCGTCGAAGTGACGGAGAAGGTCATGAAGTTCATTTTTGCCGAACCCGCCGGTACGGGCGAAGCGGGCTGACGTCCACATTGATCCGTTCTGCCTGGCCGATCGGGAACGGCCCGTCATCCGTCGCGAAGGCGGGCCTTTTGGGCGGAGCATCGGACGTATGATTGAGTACGTCTTTCCAAAAAACGGAGCACAGCACAATGGTGAGCAGGATCGAAGTGCGCGGCGCGCGCGTGCACAATCTCAGAAACGTCGACGTCGACATCCCGCTCAATAAAATCGTCGGCGTGGCGGGCGTCTCCGGGTCCGGCAAATCGTCGCTCGCGCTCGGCGTCCTCTACACCGAGGGCTCGCGGCGCTACCTTGAGGCGCTCTCGACCTATACGCGCCGGCGGCTTACGCAGGCGCCGCGGGCCGATGTCGACGAGGTGCTCCATGTTCCCGCAGCGCTTGCGCTCCATCAGAGACCGGGCGTGCCCGGTATCCGGAGTACCTTCGGAACGGGGACCGAGCTGCTCAACACGATTCGCCTCATGTTTTCGCGCCTTGCGTTTCACAGGTGTCCGAACGGCCACATGGTCGGGCCCACGATCGACGTCGCGGCCGAAAAGGCGCTCGTCTGTCCGGTCTGCGGGGCGAAGTTCTTTGCGCCGGGTGCGGAGGATCTGGCCTTCAACAGCGGCGGCGCCTGCAGGACTTGCGACGGCACGGGCATGGTGAGGTCGGTCGACAGGGCAACGCTCGTTCCCGACGAGACGCTTTCGATCGACGAAGGCGCCGTGATGCCCTGGCGCACATTGATGTGGTCGCTCATGACCGACGTCTGTCGATCGATGGGCGTGAGGACGAACGTGCCCTTCAGAGAGCTGACGCCCGAGGAGAAGGCGATCGTCTACGACGGCCCGATGGTGAAGAAGCACATCTTCTATCATCCGAAGGGATCGAACGACGCGGCGGAGCTTGATTTCACGTACTTCTCAGCCGTAAAGACGGTCGAGAACGCGCTCGCCAAGGTGAAGGACGAGTCGGGCATGAAGCGTGTCGAGCGTTTTCTGAGGTTTGATGTCTGTCCCGACTGCAGGGGCTCAAGGTTCTCGGAGGCCGCGCGGGCGCCGAAGATCATGGGCGTCTCGATCGACGAAGTCTCTCGCATGCCGCTCGTCGACCTGTGCGCTTGGGTCGACCGCGTGCCCGCGTCGCTCCCGCCCGAGATGCGGCCGATGGCGGAGAGTCTCTGCGAGGCGTTCGGACACACGGCCGCGAGGCTTCTCGATCTCGGGCTCGGATACCTGTCGCTTGATCGTGCGGCCTCGACGCTCTCGACGGGCGAGCGGCAGCGCATGCAGCTCGCGAGGGCCGTGCGCAACCGCACGACGGGCGTGCTCTACGTGCTGGACGAACCTTCGATCGGGCTCCATCCCGCCAACGTCGAGGGGCTCAAGGCCGTGATGCACGACCTGGTGGCGGACGGCAACACGGTCCTTCTCGTCGATCATGACGTCGACATCCTGAGAGAGGCCGATCGGATCATCGAGATGGGCCCGAAGGCGGGCCGCGAGGGCGGTCGCGTCATTGCCGAAGGAAGCGTCGGAGAGATCGAGGCGAATTCCGATTCGATGATCGGGCCCTATCTGTCGGGGAGACCCGCGGTCGTGAGGACGAAGACGCCGCGAGACAGTCTTTTCGAGCATGGCGAAATCCTGCTTGAGACGAAGGCGGTCCATACGGTCAAACCTCTGAGCGTGAGGATTCCGAAGGGGAGACTCACGGTGGTGACGGGCGTGTCGGGTTCGGGCAAGACGACGCTCGTGCTCGAGAGCCTGCTCCCGGCGCTCAGGGCCGCGATCGACGGGACGGCACTGCCTGCGCACGTCGGCTCGATCTCGGCTCAGGGCATCCGTCAGGCGAAGCTCATCGATGCGACGCCCATCGGCGTGAACGTCCGGTCGACGGTTGCAACCTATGCCAACGTGCACGATGATCTGAGGAAGGCTTTCGCGAAGACGCCCGACGCGAAGGCCGCGGGCATGAAGGCGGGCGACTTCTCGTACAACACGGGCAGGCTGCGCTGTCCCGAATGCGACGGCACGGGTTCGATCAGCCTCGACGTGCAGTTCCTGCCCGACGTGGACGTGCCGTGTCCCGCGTGCAGGGGAAGCCGCTATGCGCCGGCCGCCTTTGCAATCAGGCGCGCCGCGAAGGCGGCGGGGGCGCACGGGACGCAGTCAGCGTACACGCTGCCCGAGTTCATGGACATGGACGTCTCGACGGCGCTTCGGGCGGCAGCCGACATGAAGACCGTGTCGGCAAGGCTCAGGGTGCTCGAGGATCTCGGGCTCGGCTACCTCACGCTCGGGGAGGCGACGCCCGGACTCTCGGGCGGCGAGGCCCAGCGGCTCAAGCTCGCGGGCGAGATGGGCAGAGGCCAGGATGATGCGCTCTTCGTCTTCGACGAGCCGACGATCGGCCTGCATCCTGAAAACGTCGCGACGCTCATGGCGGTCTTCGAGCGGCTCGTCGAGGCGGGCGCAACCGTGATCGTGATCGAGCACGACCTCGACGTGATCCGGGCGGCCGACTGGATGATCGATCTGGGACCGGGCGGCGGAGACGCGGGCGGCACGGTCGTCTTCGAAGGCGTGCCCGAGGATGCGCCCGCAGAGCCCCGAAGCGTCACGGGCAGGCATCTCGGCCGTCGGGCTTAAGCCTGCGCTCATGAAGACGGGCATAATCAAGAAAGCGGACGCAGGGCCGGATTCAGGCCTGCATCCAACGCAACAACGAACGGGAAGAAGAACATCATGAACATCCGCAAGACTTCCATTTCGATCGTCGCAGGCGTGATCGCCGCGCTCACGGCGGCCTCCGCCGCTGCGGCTCCCGACGTCGCGCTCGTGAGGGAGCGTGCCGAACAGGGCGTCGTCGAGAGCCAGTTCGCCCTCGGCAACATGTACTTCAAGGGCAACGGTGTCGAGCAGAACATCGAGGAGGCCCTCAAGTGGTACCGCCGCGCCGCCGAAAAGGGCAACGCCATGGCGCAGCTCAAGCTCGGCTTCATCTACGAGGACGGCAGGGGCGTTCCTCAGGACAAGAAGGCCGCCAAGGACTGGTACCACAAGGCATGCGAAAACAAGCACGAGCTCGGCTGCAACTATGAGCAGCGCCTCATCGACGAAGGTGTTCAATGAGTCGGTCGAGTACGCTCAGGTCGGGACTTCGCCCTCTTTTTGACAGAACCCGTGCGCCGCAAGCCTCTCATTTCAATGGGAGGAGAAGGCGCACAAACTTTTCGGACGTGCAGTAACATTTCCTTATGCGCACCTCCACCTCTTCCTACATTGTCGAACTTCCGCTTCGTGTGAACGATCAGCAGAATCGTTTTCTCGAAAAGGCGT